>Ga0164313_10004713_pt1 | contig 12090 bp, 14 predicted proteins | sample GuaBasSedimGuay4_FD_113735 | JGI IMG/M metagenome (GOLD analysis project Ga0164313, IMG submission 113735) | Subseafloor sediment microbial communities from Guaymas Basin, Gulf of California, Mexico - Guay4, Core 4569-4, 0-3 cm | ecosystem: Environmental > Aquatic > Marine > Hydrothermal vents... | reverse complement strand
CTTTTCTGGCTTTATAGAACATGGCCTCTTTCATGTGCTCTCCCCTTCTTGTCCCTTTACTGTGATTCTTTTCATGACAAAGAGATTGTTAAATTCTGATGCAACTTGGTCATATCGTGGAGATTGTTATTCATGAAAACAACTTAACCATGCTGCAAGGTTTCGTGCAGGGGCGGATAAAAGAGCATCTGCCTTCTATCTCGACCTTTGCTCCACCTCCTCAAGTATCCAACCCTGGATCAAGCTACCGATCAAGATGTAAAAGGAGAGGATAAGAGTGAAACTTACACCGAAATAATCGATCATTAGCGGCAGGAGCGGGAGCTTTATCGCTCTGGCATAAAAAAAGACCACGATCAGTCCGTCTCTCAGGCCATGGCTGCGCAGATCTTCAATCATAGGATACCAGGCATACATGGGCCCGTGGCTGATCACCCCGGCAAGTAAAGCGACAAGCCATCCCTTGGCACCGCTTTTCTTCCCGAGATGTTTAATAATCTGTTTGGGCTGCAAGACATAGTTGAGAAGGGCAGTTAAGACGATGACAAATGCAAATATCGGCAGGATCTTCAATACAATACGGGCGCTATTCTGCAGGGCCAGCAGGGCTGTGTGGCTGTTGAAGAGAAAAAGGGCAATATAGGCAGCAAAAACCAGGAGTATGAGAAACTTGCCTCGGAAGGCAAAGGGCTTTTCTCCTTTCATACCAGAGCCTGCATGGTAAGAGAGGTCAGGACTGCAATGATCATGGTGAAGACAAAGGCCAGGATATTGCGATAGAGGGTAAAAGCAAAGCCAAGCACCTCGGCTTCGGCCGGTAAGTGGATAAAACCAAGCGTTACCCAGGACAGAATAAAGGCGCTCACCGCATAGAGGGAAATTCCCTGCCCCAGCAATTCACCGCCAAGCAGATAACTGACCACGGGGTTACCGGCAGCAGTCCCACCAGCCAAGGTGCCGATCAAGGTATCGACTATGGCTGTACCGCGGAAAAGAGAAGCGAGTATCTTGGGAGTTACCAGGACCTGGAAGAGCCCGACCAACCCAATAACACCAAGAAGCAGAGGGGTCATGGCCCAGAAAGCAAGGCTGCTCTTTTTCAGTGCCTGTTGCAATGACGGCTTTTTTTGTTGTTTACCGTTTTCCGATTTTTGCCCATTCATTTTTTTATTTCCAATAAATCATTCTTTTCAAAAAAAAGTTATCCCGGTGTGACCATTCCCGAAATATCCAGGACTGACTGTCACCTTTCAAGAAAAGCCAAAAAGCAGGCCGGTCTGATAAAAAATAAAGCTGGTTATCCACGCAAAAACAAGCCCCGACCCCAGACTGATAGCGGTTATTTTTATTGACCTTGATTCTGTCCAGATGGCGGCAATGGTTGCCACACATGGCGTATAGAGCAGGCAGAAGAGCATGAAACTTATGGCCTGCAGGGCTGAAATATGGCCGGTCATATGGGCAGCTAGATTAGCCCCGCCATAGATGACAGCCAAGCCGCCAAGGACTATTTCCTTGGCAATAAAACCAAAAATCAGGGTCACGGTCTCCTGCCAGCCAATACCGAGAGGCTTAAAAACCGGGGCGAGAGCCTGGCCAAGCTGTCCGGCCCAGGTTGCAGCGCTGGCAGGCTGGGCATCTATCGGCATGTGAATAAGAAACCAGACCAGCAACACACCGGCCATAATGAATGTGGCTGCTCTGGAAAGAAAATCCTTGAGCTCATGCCAGGTTCGCAAGCCGACACTGCGCACGGTGGGCAGGCGATAGGGTGGCATTTCCATGATAAAGGGTTCAGGACGGCCGCCAATATGAAAGAGTTTCAGTACCAGTCCCATGATAATTATGGCAAAAAAACTGAAGACATAAAGGAGAAAAATAATCCAGGGGGCCACTGCGGCTGAGAAAAAAATGGCGGCCAGGAAGACAAAGATCTGCAGACGGGCCGTACACAGGGTAAATGGGATAAGAAGCATGGTCATTACCCGGCTGTAATTGCTCGTCAGAATGCGGGTTCCCATCACAGCAGGGACATTACAGCCATAGCCCAGTAAAATGGAGATAAAGGCCTTGCCGTCCAGACCCAAATGATGCATGAGGCGATCCATGAGAAAGGCGGCCCTGGCCATGTACCCGCTGTCCTCAATCAGTGACATGAAAATAAAAAACAGGGCAATAAGCGGGAAAAAGGAGGTCACTACAGCCATGCCCTGCCAGAGGCCTTCAAGCAGAAAACTCTGCAGCCAGGCAGGCAGGGCGGTCATCGGTTGGCTCCCGGCCAGCCAGGATCCAACCTGGTCAAAAGCAAAGGCCAAAAGCTCCTGTAAAGGCCCGCCCAGCCCATATACCCCCTGAAAAAGGAGCAGCATCAAAAGAAAGAATATCGGCAGGCCAAACCAGCGATGCAGGAGAATACGATCCAGGGCCTTGCTTAATCGATCCTCAAGAACGGGCTGTCCATGCATGGCCTCCAGGGCAAGTCCCCGGGCGGCATTAAAGCGGCAGTCGGCACAGGCCACCGGGATACTGGTTTTCAGGGTCTGTTCCAAGTGCCGGCGCAACTGCTGTGCAATGGCTGCTACCTGATTGTTTTGCAGCCATTGGTGCGGACTGTCCTCTTCCAGCAAACGCATGGCAAGGAACGTGTGATCGAGGCGGGTATCAATTTCTGCGCGACTAATTTTACCTGCCAGGTCGACAAATGCCTTCTCAAGGAGAGGAGGACAAGATATATGGGGCAGCCTGGTTTTCTCAGGATGCTTAATCACTTCATACAGGGCTTCCTGCAGTTCAGGGATACCCTCTCCGGTCCTGGCTGAAAGTCCAATCACCGGTACGCCGAGATGTTGGGACAACACTTTGATATCCGGCACCATCCCCTGCCGCCTTGCTTCATCAATCATGTTGACACAAACGACCATGGGCAGGCCACTGAGACCAAGCTGCAGGGTCAGCCCCAGGCCCCGGTACAGGTTGCGGGCATCCACAACATTAAGGACAATATCAGGTGGTGATTGCAGGAAATAATCACGAACCACCTGTTCTTCTTGAGTTACCGGCGAGAGGGCATAGGCCCCGGGCAGATCGATCAGGGTGATGGTATATTCACCGAGAACAAATGCACCGCTTTTTTTTTCCACCGAAACACCGGGCCAGTTTCCCGTGCTCTGATCGGCACCGGTGAGGCGGTTAAAGAGGGTCGTCTTCCCTGAATTGGGAATAGCGCCCAGCGCAACAGTGAGCGGTTCAGGAGTCAAGGTCACCGGCAGTTACCTCCACAATGAGTTTTTTTGCTTCCCCTTCACCAAGTTCGACATCCTCACCACTATCAACAAGATGAACCGGCAAAGGTTTCTTCCCGCTTTTATTTACCTGGACCAGGATTCCCTCTTTAACACCTTGCTTTTCCATGCGCCGGCGAAAGGTTCCCCCCCCTAGGAGCGTACGAATTCTATAGTTTTGGCCAGCGATGATCAGTTCAGAAACCAAAGGCATGGCCACCGGTTCACAGGTCATGGCTGCCACTTCTTCCTGTCGCAGGGCAAAGCTCTGACCCTGGCCGACCATAACCTCGATGGTGCCGCCGAGAGGGGCAACACGTATGACCCTTAAATGACTGCCGGGCAGAATACCCATCTGGGCAAGCCTTTGAACCGTTTTTTCATCGGAGCCCAATGAGCGAATAATACACTCGCATTGAGCTTGCAGGGCAGATACCGGCATCTGTTGTGGCATATCAGCTCCTTTGTTGTCATTTCAGTAAGCCTGCTTTTAAGTGGCTGCGTTTTTCTTTCCTTCGCATTGTGGGCATATCTTTCTTCGTCCAAACTTGTCTAAAGTCCAGGCCATAAGCGGGAATATTTTATACTCATAGGTCGGCATTCCCAAAATAATACCGGAAAATTTCATGGCTGACTCTGACTTTGAGTTCGACGGTACAGTTCCTAGGCAAACAAAATTCTCCTGCTATCCAACGGCCTCTTTGTCCAACTTTGGCTTTGGCCCGTATAGCCCGACAGGCTCCTAGCAGCCCTTATATCAGACAGTTTGAGATTTAAATCAGGGTAAATCTCACAAAATCAGCGCAATAATCATACGTCTACAAAAGTTAATGTGCCTTTTTTAATGCTATTACTCGTATGATCTATGTCAAGGAGAACAAAGTATGTTTTGTGTGTTTTATTGCCAATACGATTTTTTATTATGAAGGAAAGCAGGGAATTCCCCTGTGACTCTTCCTTTATCGTTGAAACTTTAGAAAAATGTCCGCTTGCAGTCAGTACTCGAAAAACCTGATTTTCTGCTTGTTGAGCTTTTGCCAAAAACCCACCCAAAAACAATTTGAAACGACTTATTGGACAGGTTGCCGCCTTGTATGTTCTGACACTTAAGATATAATTAACGGTCAGTTGTCTTGTTCACAGGAGTGGAGATCATCCCTCATAAATAGAGAGGAACAAATGCTGAAACACGAGCTATTGCGAAACGAAAGCATTCTCATTGTAAAACCCGAAGCCCCCTTGGAATCCAAAGATTTTGGAGAATTAAGCCGTGAAGTTGACCCTTATATTGAAGAAACGGGCAAACTTAAGGGTCTGATGATCTACGCTGAATCTTTCCCGGGTTGGGACAACTTCGCGGCCTTGCTTTCACACATAAAATTCATAAAAAACCATCATCAGAGAATTAGGAAAGTTGCGGCTGTCACTGACAGCGGGTTTCTGTCAATTCTGCCACGGGTTGCCAGCCATTTTGTTCGGGCCGAAATAAGGCATTTTGCCTGGCATGACAAAGAAGCTGCACTTAATTGGCTTAAATCTGGCGGTACTTAATCTAAGTTTCAATAATTGTAAGCTCCCCCGAAGTTTGAATCATTGAGACCCAAGAGAAACACTTTTTCAGTAGTCACAAGTTCTGAGGCACCCTTTCATCCGCGACCTAATCTGGCTGCCATTGATTAGGATTATCGATATTTAGATGTATACTTGTTGCATATGTTCGAAACATCAACCAGCAAAACAACAAGCCAAACACCGATTGGTGTGATTACGGAGGTCCATGGCCCTGTAGCAGTCATCGCCTGCGATACGCTACCGCCCCTGCGTCAAGCCTTGTGTGCCAGCCTCGACCACGACACTTACCTATTCGAGGTTCTTCAGCATCTTGATGAGCGCCATGTGCGCGCCATCACTCTGCACCGCAGTGCTGGCCTGCACCGGGGCATGACTGTTTATGACACCGGTGCACCACTGCATATTCCGGTAGCCCCTGACTGCCTGGGGCGTCTGTTGAATATCTTCGGCGAACCACTGGACAACGGCGGCGCACTATCGCCCCGGGAGTTCCGCAACATCCATAGTAAACCGGTATCACTTTATGAGGTGGTGGGTGCCGGTGAGGTGCTGGAGACCGGGATCAAGGTCATCGACCTGCTCTGTTCCTTCGTCAAGGGCGGCAAGACCGGATTATTCGGCGGTGCCGGTGTTGGCAAAACGGTGTTGATTATGGAGTTCATGCATGCGGTGGCCACGTTGCACAAAGGCGTATCGGTATTCGCCGGGGTGGGTGAACGTATCCGTGAAGGGCATGAGCTTTGGCATGAGATCCGCGAGGCAGGGGTGATGTCACAGACCCTCATGGTATTCGGCCAGATGGATGAATCCCCGGGGGTGCGCTTCCGTGTCGGGCTCTCTGCTCTCACGTATGCCGAGTATCTGCGCGACACGTTGCAGAAAGAGGTGTTATTCGTTATGGACAACATCTTCCGTTTCGTGCAGGCGGGCAGCGAGGTCTCCAGCTTGCTGGGGCGCATGCCGGCCACCGTGGGTTACCAGCCCACACTCACCACCGAGGTGGCGGAAATGCAGGACCGGATCCTGTCTACCCGGCAGGGTGCTATCACCTCGGTACAGGCTGTCTACGTCCCGGCGGATGACATGACGGACCCTGCGGTCAGCACTATCCTGAGCCACCTGGATACCACTGTGATTCTGTCCCGTGCACAAGCCAGCAAAGGGATCTATCCCGCGGTGGATCCCCTACAGTCGAGCAGCAAACTGATGGATCGCCACACTTTGGGGGCGCGCCACTACGACATCGCGGAAGGGGTACGGGAGCATCTGGCGCGCTATCATGAACTGGAGGATATTATTACGATGCTGGGCGTGGAAGAGTTGTCGCCCAAAGACCGCAAAATCGTCATGCGGGCGCGTAAGCTGCAACACTATCTCACCCAGCCGTTCTGGGCCACGGCCTCGCACACTGGCATTGAAGGCGTTTCAGTACCGCTGGAGCACACCCTGGCCGACTGCGAGGCCTTCCTGATGGGACGCTACGACAAGACACCGGAGGAGCGCTGCTATATGCGCGGCACCATGGAGGAGGAGATGCCGTGAAGTCCTTTACCCTGAGGCTCCAGGATGCATCCCATGCTGAGGAAATAGCGGGGACAACCTCCTTTGTCGGCGAGGACACCTCCGGCAGCTTTGGGGTTCTCGCGGGGCATACGCGCACGATGACTTCACTGATCATTGGATTGGCCCGGTTTCGTGTCGGCAATAATGCCTGGCAGTATCTGGCCCTGCCGGGGGCGGTGCTGTATTTCCATGACAACGTGCTAACATTGAGCACGCGCCGCTATTTACTGGACGATAACTATATGCGCATCAGCCAGGCCCTGCAGCAACAATTGCTCGCGGAGGAGGAAAAGCTACACACCATGAAAGAAAGCCTGCACCACATGGAAGAAGAGGTCCTCAAGCGCCTGTGGGAAATAGGCCGCAAGGGCGCAGGTTGATAGCCATGCTGCAGTCAAATGATCTGAAAAAGCAGGTAGAGAAACAGGCGCGCCGTATGGAGAAAGCCGAGCGCGAGCGACCCACCCTGATCGGCCAGACGGTCTACATCGGCACCTTGGGTCTGTTGTTCGTGTTGCCGATGGTGGGCGGGGCCTATCTTGGATGCTGGCTGGACAGCCTGGCAGCGGGTTACTCCACCTGCTGGACGATGAGCCTGATCTTTGTGGGCGTGATTGTAGGGGCGCTAAACGTTTATCTTTTTATAAAAGAATAACGCCATGAATGAAGAGAACATACTGATCAAACCCGTTTTCGAACTGGGCCCCCTCATGATTACCAACACCGTGGTGACCACTTGGGCGATCATGGGTATCCTCTGGATACTTGCCTGGCTGATATCACGCCAGTTGCGCATCGCTCCCAGGCCGCTGCAAACAGCGGCTGAAGGCATTGTCTCCAGTATTGAGGACGCCGTCGCTGCGGTTGCCCACCAACATGCACGACGGATCATGCCGTTCATCGGCAGCCTTTGGATATTTCTGGTCATTGCGAATCTCAGCAGCCTGATCCCAAGTGTGCACGCCCCCACGCGGGATCTATCCGCTACCGCTGCGCTGGCCACAGTCGTGTTTCTCTCAACCCACTGGTTCGGCATCCGCATCCAGGGCTTGAAGAATTACCTGCGGCATTACCTGGCACCGAGCCCGATCCTGTTGCCATTTAATCTCATCAGTGAGATCACGCGCACCGTTGCGCTGGCAGTGCGGTTGTTTGGCAACATGATGAGCCTGGAAATGGCGGCCCTGTTGATCCTGCTAGTGGCCGGTTTTCTGGCCCCCGTGCCGATCCTGATGCTCCATATTGTCGAGGCCCTGGTGCAAGCCTATATCTTCGGCATGTTGGCGCTCATCTATATCGCCAGTGGAATACAATCTCAACAGCTTCGCGAAAATAAACAAGGAGATCCCCATGCCTGACTTATCCACTTTCATTCTGGCCTCCACGGTGGCCGCAATACTTGGTATCGCACTTGGCGCCATGGCGCCCGCCATCGCCATGGGCTGGTCCATCAGCCGCGCCATGGATGCCCTCGCCCGGCAACCCGAGGCGGAGCGTTCCATCATGCGCACATTGTTCATCGGCCTGGCAATGATCGAATCCCTGGCCATCTATGTCCTGGTTATCGTGCTCATCGTGTTGTTCCGCAATCCACTGCTGGAATATCTCATCCAGTAGGATCGAACAACACACTAAATGATAGCGAACAACAATAAAGGAACAATATTTTGGAATTGAGTTGGTCCACTTTCCTGCTTGAGATTATCAACTTTCTGGTTCTGGTCTGGATCCTGAAGCGCTTCCTCTACAAGCCAGTACTGGACGTAATTGCTCGGCGCCGTGCCGGTATTGATGATCGGCTCGCCGAGGCCCAGCGCCTTCACGATGAAGCCGACACCTTAAAAGCGGAGTACGAAAACCGCTTGGCCGATTGGGACCATGAACGTCAGCAGGCAAGAGATGCCCTGGCGCAGGAATTCAATGAGGAGCGGGCACGGCAGATGGAGGTGCTGCAAACAACGCTGGCACAGGAACGGGAAAAAGTGCAGGTTGCAGAGTCGCGCCGGCGCGCCAAGGCAGCACAAGAGATTGAGCATCGCGCGCTGCAACAGAGTGCACAATTCGCCGCCCGTTTGTTCACCCATGCGGCCGGGCCGGAACTGGAAGCGCGCCTTTTTGACCTATTAGTGGATAACCTGTCCAGCCTCTCCAGTGATCACATTGCCGTGCTCAGCACGCAATGGGGCGAGCCACCAGAGGTCATCACGGTTACCAGCGCCTACCCATTCGCAGAAGATCGACGGCAACAGCTGGAGAAAACACTGACCGAGGTCACCGGACTTTCCGTCCCCGTGAATTATGAACAGACTCCCGATCTGTTGGCGGGGCTGCGTATCACTATCGGTGCCTGGGTACTGCACGCCAACGTGCGGGATGAATTGAAAGCCTTTGCAGAGTTTGCCTATGCTGCAGGATAATATTGAATCCACCGGGCCGCTGGCGCAGCAGGCCGCATGGCTTGAGAACTACCGGCCCGGACTGCGCATCGCCGAGCGAGGCAACGTCCTCTCCGTGGGTGATGGCATCTCCTGGATTTCAGGGCTGCCTTCCGCCGCCATGGATGACATCCTGGATTTGGAGGACGGCAGCCGCGCCATGGTCTTCGACCTGACCGAGGATCGCATCGGCGCCGTATTATTACATGAGACCGCCGCGCTGACCGCCGGCACCCCTGCCCATCTCACCGGTCACCTGCTGAGTATTCCCGTGGGCGATGCCCTGCTCGGGCGGGTCATCGATCCACTGGGAACACCGCTCGATGGTGAAGCAGCACCACCCCCCACGGCCTGGCAACGTCTTGAGGCCCCTTCGCCCCCCATCACCATGCGCGACTTCGTACAAACCCCACTATACACGGGCATCAAGATCATCGACACCCTGATTCCCATCGGCAAGGGACAGCGACAACTCCTCATCGGCGATGATGGCCTCGGTCGTAGTGCTCTCGCACTCGACACTGTGATTAACCAACAAGGCAAGGATGTCTACTGTGTCTATGTGCTGATCGGCCAGAAACGCTCTACAGTTGTTAACACCATTGATACCCTTCGTGAATACGGCGCACTGGAGTACACCACCGTGATAGTGGCGGAGGCAAGTAGCCTGCCGGGCCTGCAGCACCTGGCCCCCTTCGCCGGTTGCGCAGTTGCCGAGTTCTGGATGCAGCAGGGACACGACACGTTAGTGGTGTATGACGATCTGGCGACCCATGCCAGAAGCTATCGCGAACTATCCCTGCTACTGCGCCGTCCACCGGGACGAGAGGCCTATCCCGGCGACATTTTCTCCGTGCATGCCCGCCTGTTGGAACGCGCCACGTGCCTGAACGTGGCCCATGGTGGTGGCAGCATGACCGCATTGCCCATTGTGGAAACCAAGCAGGGCGAGATCGCCGCCTACATCCCGACCAATCTGATCTCCATTACCGACGGGCAGATTTATCTGGACCGAGGCCTGTTCGCCGGTGGCTTCCGCCCCGCCATCGATATCGCCCGTTCGGTCTCCCGCATCGGCGGTCAGGCCCAGCATCCCCGTATCAAGGAGGAAGCCGGGCGCATGAAACTTGATTACCTCCAGTTTTTGGAGTTGGAGGTATTTACCCGCTTTGGCGCACGGCTCGAGGCCTCCATGGAGGCCACCATTGCTCGAGGCCGTACATTACGGGAGATCCTGAAACAGGATCAATTGGCACCCCTACCGGTGAGTTTCCAGATGGCCTGGTTAGTGGCCTTCAACGATGGTCGTTTTAATGGCGTGCCGCCTGAAAAAATCAGTGCGCTGCTCGATGTTCTACAGCACCAGTCACAGCACACCACATTGACCCTCGATAGCCCTCGCGATGAGTGGAGCGCTGCGGTGGCAGACTGGCTTCCCGGGCCTGTCCAGGAATCGGCCCCATGACCCGTCGCCAGGATCTGGAACACCACCGCCATAGTCTGGGTGAGATTCGGGAGATCATGAATTCCATGAAAACCTTGGCGTACCTGGAGACCCGCAAGCTTTCCCGTTTCCTCAAAGCCCAGCATGTCGTGGTCAGCAGCATCGAAGACACGGCGGCGGATTTTCTGAGTTTCCATCCCGAGGCCCTGCTTGAAGTAGATGAAACGACCCGGGCCTACCTCGTGATCGGCACCGAGCGCGGCTTCTGCGGCGACTTCAACCAGACCTTGGTGCGGCACCTCGAATCGACCCTGGAGACACCTCCGGTCGGCAACTCTTTCCTGATCGCTGTCGGGCACAAGCTGCACACCCTGGTTGAAAACGATGTGCGTGTGGCGGCCCTGATTGATGGTGCCAGTGTAGTGGAAGAGATAACAGTTGTACTTAATCAGATGGTGCATGCTTTGTCTTCCTTGCAGGAACGGCACGGTATGCCGACTGTGTACGGACTCTACCATGGCGGCAATGATGGCATCGTCATGCAAAAACTGTTGCCGTCCTTCCAGCGTTACCTACATCAAACGCCGCGCTTTCCACATCCGCCGGCATTGAACCTGTCGCCTGAAGAGTTTCTACTCGAGTTGACGGAACAATATCTCTTTGCTGCTCTGCACGAAATGCTTTATACCTCGTTCATGGCCGAAAATCACAACCGCTTGACGCACCTGGAAGGGGCTGTGAAGCACTTGGACGATGAGTCGGATGAGCTGGCTCGGCAATGCAATGCGCTACGCCAGGAAGAGATCATCAAGGAGATCGAGGTTATTCTGCTCAGTGCCAGCAGCGTTGATGAGGACTGGCATTAACACAAGTCATTGAGTACCAAGGATTCAGTAAAGGCAAAAAATCATAAACAATCGCTGGTTTCCAGCGATTGTTTATGCCACGCAGACAGAGTCTCCGACACTGATCATTTTAGATGTGCTGCTACCCGCCACGGTAGTATCCCGCTGCAAATGAGTTTGGTGCAGTGGTAAGACCGCATAGAAGTTCCAGGCTCCTCACCTGTGCCTGCCTAGTCATCAGGAAACCCTGGATATCACGATCGACCTGACCCGGGGAGAGGCTGACCTGTGGATACGTCGATTCCACGACGCCTTGGTGGCGGCAGATCGGTGGGCGCAGGAGAAAGTCGCTCCGTCCGAAGACAGGATGGATTGACAAGGAGTTTCTTCTCTTTGCAGGCCGCCCTTTTTAGCTCCCCACTGGAACTCGCCTGAAGTGGCAAAGTCCAGACACCTTATAAGGAACTGCGCCAGAGGAGAATGACAGTGCATGGTTTCATAAAAGATTGCCCGGCTTTGATCGCGACCCATCCGGACGCCGCCTATCTGGCGATCTTCCTGGTCGCGCTTTCGGAGTCGCTGGCCATTCTCGGGATATTGGTACCGGGGACAGTAATCATGGTTGGGGGTAGGATAGTGGAAAGCGAACGCACCTTCACCATAGCAAGCCTGCTGACTCTGCCGAGAGGAATCAAGGACTATACTGAAGCCAGGCCTTGGCACGAGTCGTCTCGCCAAACGCCAAGGAGGTGATGGCCAGTCGTTCAGAAGAGGGAACCGGCGGTATCCGCGCGTGGAATGGTCGGGTTCTATTGGCGGGGGAGGATCACTTGGGGCTCCAAAAGTGCAAGTAGTCGATCATTCTAGAGCCGGCTCATTGACACTGTTTCCTTGTTGGAAGGGAGAATGTGGGAATGAAAGTAAACACTTATCGTATTAAAGAAGACAAT
>Ga0164313_10004712_pt1 | contig 12090 bp, 4 predicted proteins | sample GuaBasSedimGuay4_FD_113735 | JGI IMG/M metagenome (GOLD analysis project Ga0164313, IMG submission 113735) | Subseafloor sediment microbial communities from Guaymas Basin, Gulf of California, Mexico - Guay4, Core 4569-4, 0-3 cm | ecosystem: Environmental > Aquatic > Marine > Hydrothermal vents >... | reverse complement strand
TGGGGCAGCAAGCTGGGCTTCATTCTGGCTGCATCGGGAAGCGCCATCGGCCTTGGCAACATCGTGTTCTTTTCGTCCAACGCCTACAAGTACGGCGGTGGGGCGTTCTATGTGCCGTATCTGGTCGCGCTCTTTCTCATCGGCATCCCGGTGATGATCCTCGAACTCGGCGCCGGGCGATTCGCGCGCCGTTCCATGCCCAATGCACTCCACCACGTTGCAGGCAAGAAGGCCGAACTCGCGGGCTGGTTCGGTGCGTTGAACGCGAGCATCATCACGATGTATTACATCGCGATCCTGGCCTGGATCCTGGGGATGTGGGTCGGGTCGCTCGGGGCGCTCTGGCAAGCTTCGCCGGTGGACGCCTTCGGTCTGGCCAGCGGTGAGCTCTCCAACTCCATGAGTTACTTCTTCAACATGATCTCGAGCTCGAAACCCCTGGTTTTTGTGGTTCTGATCTGGGCGGCGAACATCCTCATCATCTTCAATGGCGCCAAGAGCATCGAAGCAGTGGTCAAGGTCTTCGTGCCCCTCATGTGGGTAATGATGATCGTGCTCATCATCCGAGGCATCACCCTGCCGGGAGGGATGGAGGGGATCTTCTACCTCTTCACCCCGGACTTCTCGGTCATGGGCGATGTGGGGATCTGGAAGGGCGCCTTCTCGCAGATGTTCTTCACCCTGAGCCTTGGCTTCGGGATCATGATGGCCTACGCGAGCTACCTGCCTCGGAAGAACGACGATGTGCTCAGCGCCACGACCATCAGTTTTCTCAACTGCAGCTTCGAGTACATCGCGGGGTTGGCGATCTTCTCGCTCCTCTTCGCGTTCGCCATCGCGCCCAAGGCGAGCAGCCTGTCCATGATCTTCTTCGTGGTGCCGGAGGGGATTGCCGAGTTTCCGGTCTTTGTCGGTGTCTTCGGTTTCCTCTTCTTCACCCTGCTGCTCATGGCCGGTCTGACAAGTTCGGTCTCGCTGGTGGAGTCGGTGGTGCTGTCAGTGATCGACAAGTTCGGTCTGTCGAGGGCGAAGGTCCTCGCGGGTGTCTTTTTCGTCGGTCTTGCGGGGTCGGTGCTCTTTGTCCTGCCCGAGGTCGTCGATCCCGGGCTCGCCGATGACGGCACCCTGGGATTCACCCTGGTGGATCTCTTCGACCACTGGGCCTTCGGATACGGTCTGTTGATCTGCGGTCTGCTCGAACTCATCATCCTCGGCTGGCTCTATGACATCGACGCCCTGCTCGCGTTTATCAATAAGAGTTCCAAGGTCAAGCTCGGCGCCAAGTTCAAGTTCCTGGTGCGCTATATCCTGCCGCTGGTGATTCTGAGCATTCTGGTGTTGTCAGCCTTCGACGAAATCACGGGTGGACTCTATGGACACGCCATGCAGACCGGCAGCTACTCCGGACTGCATCTCATGGCCTTCGCGGGCTGGATCGCTTTCTCGTTCGGTGGGGCGGCGCTGTTCACCGTACTCAAACGACGTGACGAGGGGGGAGAGGGATCATGATGAAAACCACCATCCTCGGTCTTGTTCTCGTGGCGCTTGTGGGGGTACCTGCAGCCGCCGCCGATCTCGTTGTAGATGATGATTTTCCTGTGGTCGGGAGGGACCAGAAGGTCACGCTCTCGGGTACCGAACAACCCGAAAACCTCACGCTGTGGGTGGTCTATTCTCCCAACAGCGAAACCCAGACCGAGAGCGAGATCGGTGGATTCTCTTCCACGGGCGTCATCACCTGGAACCCCGCAAGATTCGGCATCGCTACCCTGTCGGTTCGCACGGACGACGGTGAGAAGATCGCCAGCGAAAACGCTGCCATCCTCTTTGCCGAGACCCCGGCTGCCGGACTGCTCGTGATGATCTTCGCCGGAATCCTGCTCTTTGGTGGCGCCGGAATCTCGTTGCGTTCGGTCTTGAGCTCAGGTGTGCCGGAGCATGGGTCGCCTATCGATACGTAGGTCCGCTCACCTTGGGATGCGATGGGAGCGGATGCCAGGCACCTTTTCGCGGCGAAAAGAGAGCCAGGCACCGGGTCCGCGTTCTCTCGAGAGGCCGCGGAAACCGCGCCTGCACCGGGGCGTGCCGGGCACGCCATTGTGCCAGATCGACCATCCGGTTACGTGGTGGGCTCCACACAATGGCGCTGCCGGGCAACCCTCGCGGCAGAGCGATCCGGTGCGTCTTTTCCGGTTCAGGAGGAGGCCGCCGCTCGCGAGAACAGCGTGGTCGCAGTCCTTCCAATCACCTCCGCGCGACCACGATGATCCGCGACGCTGGACCGCCTAAGGCGGGCCAGAAGGCCGGTGTTCCAGGACGCCATACCGACATGGTTCAATCATCGTGGTTGGCCGAGATTGCCCCCCTTGACAATGATCGGCGTTGCTTTCCACCCAACCGAAACGCCCCGCAATGCCGAACATTGATCAAGGACGGCACGTCCGGTCAAGGCCAACCCCGCGTGCTCCCGAGAGAACGCGAGTAATCCGCTCACCGGCGCGTGTCGAGGTCACATCTGAGCCTATGGGGCTATGGCGTTCCACCGTCTCTCGGACACGCGATTCCAACCGCTGCGACTCTGAAGGTGGGGCCAGCCCCACCCTACGGGCAGGCGGGACGCCCGCCGCCACAATGGCTATGCTGAGACGCCGGAGGTAGCCCGCCTACCGCCCCAGTTCCGCCAACGCGGCCTTCCGTGTCGCCTCGAACTCATCACCGGCATACCACGTCGGTGTGACATCCACGGAGGCCACCGCGGCAGCGAGCATGAACCCGAGCTGCGCGTCCTCGACGAGTCCGTCGAGCACCCAGCTCTCTTCAACCTCGTCACCGGGGGAGTGGTACTTGGTGCTGATCCAATTGGCGTACTGCTGCTCGCCCCAACCAGGCTCCCGACCGATGAAATCGACACCCGATTTGAACCAGATGGCTGGGACGCCGATCCGTGCGAAGCTGATCTGGTCGGAGCGGTAGAACCACCCGGCCTTGACATCCTGCTCACCGCGGATGGTCCGGTTCTGGGTCTTCGCCGCAGCCTCGAGCCAGTCATCGAGCTCGGATTTGCCGCGGCCGTAGATGATGACATCGCTGGTCTTGCCCCAGACGTTGCCGAGTTCGAAATTGATGTCGGCGGCAAAGCGACCGGGGTGGACGACCCCGCTCCCGGCAAAGAACTTGGAGCCGAGGATGCCCTGTTCCTCGACGGCGGGGAAGAAGATCAGGATGCTCCGACGGGGTCGCTCGGGGAGCTGGGCCAGGGCGCCGCCCACGGCCAGGGCCTGCGACATGGCGACGCCGTTGTCGAGGGCGCCGTTGTAAATCACATCGCCGGTCTCATCGGGCTCGCCGATGCCAAAGTGATCGTGGTGGGCGGACAACACCACCATCTCGTCGGCGAGAACGGGGTCGCTTCCCCGGAAGATGCCGGCGACATTGGCGGTGGTGTTGGGCTTGACCTCGACGGTGAACTCGATGGAAGTCGTCACACCCAGGGGAACCGGTTGAAAGTCGCGCGACCGAGCGGACTCGATGAGCGCCTCGAGGTCGTGACCGCCGAGGGCGGCGAGTGCCTTGGATCCGTCCCAGGTGAGCCAGCCGTTGAACTTCGTGCGCGGCTCGTCACCGGCGACGAGTTCAAACTGCTCACCGATGTTCGAAGAGCGAACCACGGTCCAGGGATATCCAGCCGATTCGGTGGTGTGGACGATGATGGCGCCGACGGCGCCCTGACGGGCGGCGCTGGCGTACTTGTAGTCCCAGCGACCATAGGAGAGCTTGCGCTGGCCGCCGAAGAGATCGGGTTCCCAATCGGGATCATCGTTGAGCATGAGCAGGATCTTGCCCTCGAGGTCCATGCCCTTGAAATCGTCCCAGTTTTCCTCGGGAGCGACGATGCCGTAGCCCACGAAGACCACCTCGGCGTCTGTGACGTCGATGTTGGTTTCCTGCACGCCGGAGACGAGCATGTACTCATCGGCGAATCGATACCCGACAGCCGATCCATCGGGAGCGGTGAAGGTCCAGGTCTCGGGCGCTTTCGCGTTGAGACCCACGATCTCCACGGGTTGCTCATACGAATCACCGTCGAAGATGGGCTCGAAACCTATCTCCGCCAACCGCCCGGCGAGGTAGGCGCGGGCCTTCCGATCACCGTCGCTGCCGGGACCTCGTCCCTCGAATTCATCGCTTGCCAGCATGCTGACGTCGGCCAGGAGGTTCTCGGCCAGGATGGTCTGCGAGGCCTGTTCGAATCCGGTTGGGAGGTTGAGGGTGACGCCCTCGTCGGTGGCTTCCGGCGAGGGAGCCGGAGTTCCGCAACCGATGGCGATGATCGCGAGGATGAGGGCAAAGGCTTGGGTTCGCATGGGTTCTCCTTGGTTATTACCTCAGATAAGCGATTCTCAGTGGCGATCTGCACCAAGCTCTTGCGTTCTGGACGAATGCGGAAATACTCGACATACCAACGGGTATGCCTCCGATTTTCGCATCCGCCAGAGCATCAAGATCTTGGCACATCTCATCCACAAGAATCGCTCATCTGAGGTCATTACTTCAATAACTCGAACAGGTAGCTGTACTTGATCGTCAGGCTGCGATTTGGGATCGCGGTGGCCATTCCATTGATCTCCTGGAGTTCGTTGTAAACGACGTAAAGGCCGGTGTTGGCCGTCCGAAGCCAGGCGAAACGAAGGTTGGCGGCCCAGATGTCGTCCTTGTCGTTGTACTGGATCAGGCCCTGGAGGGAGATCATGGTGGTGAAGCTGTAGCTCAACCTGAGCCTGCCCAGGTTGGTTGTGAACGCACCTTCCGGCAGATCGATGTTGTTGTAGTTCCAGCTGAGTTCGGCGTTGAAGGTCTCGCCGAGACGGAAGTTGAAACTCGGAGTCAGAGAGACCCGTTCGCCGCCGAAGAATCCACCGATGTGCGATCTGATCTCGAAGGCCGCCGGGGCGCCCTGATCGGTGAAGAAGACGATCTGCGCTTCGCTGTTGTCATAGGTCCCAGTGGGAACGATCACACCCGGGTAGATTTCAAAGGGTTCGGTGACGCCCTCGCGGGTGAAGTTGACGCCGGTGTGGACTTGATAGGCGTTGCGCCACTCCCAATGGACATCGAGGTGGAGGAATCCGGTCTCCTGGAAGCCGTCGAAGTTCCAAAAGCCGCGGTACGAAGCGTGGGGTCGGATCTCGAGCAGGCCACCCATCTTCTCGGGTCGGATCCGCCGGAGTACAAAGGCCTCTGGCTTGCGGTAGCCTCGGCGTCTGAGAAAGCCGACCTCGGGGTTGAAACCGTCGGCGACCTCGGTATAGCCGGCCGAGAACGACCACTTGGTGGAATCGTAGTTTCCGGCGAGGCGGAAGGCGTGTTCGTCTTCCTCGATCTCCGGGGTGTCGGTCTTGGCGACAAAGCCCTGAAGGAGACCGTATTCCCCGATGCCCCAACGACCGTCGAGACCGAAGGTGTAATTGGAGTCGTTGCCGGAATCCACCGAACCGCGGCCCTGCCGGGTGGTGACGATGCCGCCGATGTAGGAGCGGTTGGGGAGATCGCGGCTGAGACGGAAGACCCCGTAGTTGTTTTCGGTGTTGATCCCGTCGATACCCTCGGTCTGCATGGCCAGGGCGCCGATGTTGTAGTGCTGGGCCATCTTGCCCGACAGACGGGCGCCATAGTTGATCGGGATGATCTCGCCCTTGGGTCCGATCCCGATCCGCCGGCTGAAGAAGAGCTCGACCTCTTCCGACACACCGACTGCAAAGCTCCCGGCGTTTTCGAGAAAGAACGGTCGCTTCTCCGGATAGAAGAGGTTGAAACGGTCGAGATTGATCTGGAGATCGTCGGCCTCGACCTGGGCGAAATCGGTGTTGACGGTGGCGTCGAGGGTCAGGCTGGGGGTGATGCTCCACTTGAGGTCGATCCCAACATCAAAGGTTGTTTGGTCGTCGATCTCTTCGGGCTCGTAGTCGGTGGTCTTGCCCAGAGCGTAGGGCATGAGCTTGAGGTTGCGCTGGCCAGGCACGGTGAGATCGCCGAGGGTGCCCGCCAGACTGAGCCTGTAGAGGCTGAACTGGAGCGGTATCGGCGCCCAGAAACTCTGTTCGTTTCGTCGCCGGATATTGCGTTGCATGTTGATCGACCAGGTCTGGTCGTCATCGCGAGGGTAGCGAAGGGTCGTGAAGGGGATGGCGAACTCGGCCGACCAGCCGATCTCGGAAATGGCCGCTTCGACCTCCCAGACGGCGTCCCAGTTCTTGTTGAAACCGCCTGCCGAGAACACCCCGCCCTCACCCTCGCGGGTGACCTGTCCGTCGTACTGGATCCCGGCCGGGTTGGTGCCGAAGACAAAGCCGGTGAGTTCGTCGCGGTAGGTGTCGAGGATGATCTGAAAGCTATCGGTCTCCTCCAGCGAGGAGTCTCGGCGGCTGTCCGCGACGATGATGAGATCGGGATCGGTGTCATAGCAGATAACACCGATATAAAGAGTGTCGGCGGTGGAGGCGATGAAGACCTCGGTCTTCTGAGACGCCGGTTGTCCGGTGTCGGGGTTTTGTTGGATGAACCCCCCGGTCGGTTTGATCGACGACCAGGCCGGGTCGTTGATCACGTCCCCATCGAGGGTCGGTACCTGACCGAGAGTCGACGCCGTCGTCGACGGTCGCGGCAGTTGGTCCGGTTCCTGGGCGGATACGCCGGGGACGAGGAGGACCGATGTCGTGAGAAAGAAGAGGACGGCGGGAAGAAAGAGACGTTTCACCATCGGACGGGCATGGTAGCGCGGTTTTGACCTTGGAGATACACAGATTCGGATCCATGGCCTGTAGATGCGCCATGGGACGGCTTCGGCCGCGGTCGCGGTTGCGGCTTCCTTGAGCTCCGGCCTTCTGGTTCGCCTTCGGCGGCCCAGCGTCGCACTATCGGCGTGGTCGTGAGGGGGATGATTGGAGGACTGCGACCACGCCGATAGTGCGCCGGCGGCCTGCTTCGTCGATTGGAGAGCCGCACCGGATCGATCTGCCGCGAGGGTTGCCCGGCAGCGCCATTGTGTGGAGCCCACCGCGTTGCCGAAAGGTCGTTGCGGCACAATGGCGTGCCCGGCACGCCCCGGTGAGCGGTGTTTTCCGCGTGCTCTCGGGGTGTTCAGTTACGCGATCATCGCGGGTCCTTGGGAGAACGCGGTACGGGTGCCTGGCATCCACCTTTGTCTGCCGCGAACAAAGTTGTGTGCCTGGCTCCCCTTCCATCGCGTACCCGGGGCTTTCGAACGGCAACGCTATAGTCTCCAGGAACGAAAACACACCATCTCTATCGGGGAGAACCATGACCGCACATAAACGCCATCATCGCCTCGCCCTCATCCTGCCCATCGCCATCGTGCTGACCATCATCGCCGGCTCGTCTCCCGCCGAGGTCGAACGCATCGAGATCGCATCGCGGGAGACCCTCGCAGAGGGAATGGCCTTCGGCGAAACCGGGGCATACGAGAAGATCCGCGGCACGCTCTTCTACGCGGTCGATCCGGACAACCAGGCCAACGCCGCCATTGTCGATCTCGATCTGGCCCCACGAGGCGCCGACGGGATGGTTCGTTTTCAGGGCGATTTCCTTTTGCTCAAGCCGGTGGATCTGGGCAGAGGGAACGGCCGCCTGCTCTACGACGTCAACAACCGAGGCAACCTCTACATGCTCCGGCACATCAACGGCGGGACGCGCACCAATGATCCGTCGACCGCCGAAGATGCCGGCAACGGCTTTCTCATGGAACAGGGCTATTCGCTCTTGTGGTCGGCCTGGAACTGGGATGTCGTGTCGGGTGACGATCGCCTCCAGATCGAGTTGCCCATCGCGATGGAAAACGGCTCGCCGATCCGGCAGCGCATCGCTGCAGAAATCGTCAACAGCTTTGGTCGTGAACCGGCGCCGTCGATGCCTTTGGCCTGGGGCGCCAGTCGGTGCTATCCCGCGCTGGATGCAGAGGACAACACGGGCGCGGTACTGACGGTCCGAGATGCCCCGGACGCTCAGCGTCAGGAGATCGCCAACGACCGGTGGAGCTTCTCCCGCATGGAGAACGGTGTGAAGGTGTCTGACCCGACCTCGATTTGGATCGATGGCGGTCTTCTGCCCGGGAAGATCTACGAACTCATCTACGAGGTCCAGAACCCGCGAGTCGTCGGGCTCGGGCTCGCAGCCGTCCGCGACGCCATGGCGTTTTTCCACTTCGAGGACTCGGACCGGTATGGGACTCCCAACCCTCTTGCCATTCGTGGTGCAGCGGGCGAACGAGTCTCGGCCATTGATCTCGCCTATATCTTCGGGGTCTCGCAATCGGGCCGGTTCATCGTCCACATGCTCTGGCAGGGTTTTCACGTCGATGAGAAGGACCGGATGGTCTTCGAGGGTGCGAGGATCCATGTCGCCGGCGGTGGGAAGGGTGGGTTCAACCACCGTTTCGCCCAGACGACCCACCATCCGAGCCATCTCGAGGGGAACTACTATCCGGCGGATCACCCGCCGTTTAAATTCCTGCCCGATGGTGCGCCTGCCGACAACGATGTTCTGGCTGAGGCCAAACGACTCGACCGGATGCCGAAGATCATCATGATGAACAACACCCTGGAGTACTGGACCCGATCGGCGTCGCTGGTTCACGTTCGATACGATCTCGCAGGCGCCAGCGATGCGCCATTTCATCCGGATGTTCGGTACTACATGACCAACGGCGCTCCCCACGGCGGAGCGCCGACCCGTGCCAGGACCATCACGGAACACGAGCGGAATCCTCTTGGGGTCGCTCACCTCCAACGTGCCATGTTGGTCAATCTCGACGCGTGGGTCACCGACGGTGTCGAACCGCCGCCGAGCAGGTATCCGAGAATCGATCACGGCGAGCTCATCAGCGCCGCCGAGCACGCCGAACGTTTTCCGGCCATCCCCGGGCTGCGGCATCCAGGGAAGAACTTGCAGCCGAGGCGAGTGAACTATGGTACCCATTTCTGGACTGACGGAGTTTTCTCAGTCGTGCCGCCCAAGATGTCCGAGACGTATCGGACCTTCGTTCCAGCCTTCGACGAGGACGGCAATGGTGTCGGGGGGATCAGGTTGCCCGAACTGGCGGTTCCCCTCGGGACCTACCAGGGTTGGAACCCGAGGGCCGCGGCATACGGGGCGCCAAACTATCTGACCCGTTTCGACGGATCGTTCTGGGCATTTCCGGTCACTGAGGCCGAACGCGAGAACACGCGCGACCCCCGTCAATCCGTCGAAGCTCGATACGAGGGGCACCAGGACTTCGTCAACCAGGTGGCCGAGACGACCGTCCAGCTTGAAACCGATGGTTTTCTGCTTCCGAGGGACGCCGAGGCTACGATTGAACTCGCCGGGCGCCTCGCCTGGCCACCCGAAACGATCAACGTGGCGCCACATTGGAAGATCACGACCGAGCGGCTGATGCCCGAGGCCGGGATCACAGCCGTCGCCGCCACAGCGGCCATCGCGGTTGCGGAGATTTCCGAGAAACCGACGCCAACGGTTGAGAGCGGGGTGGATCCTGGAGCCGGCTCACCTGCCGAAGCGACCCAGACGACTGCGGTCGCCGCACCGGTGGCGGCAGCCGTCGCCACGGCCACCACCGTCGACGCCACCGCGGTCTCCTTTGCCGGCGGTGTACAGATTTCGGCGGAGGAGGGACTCGATGTCTTTCTCGACGGCGAGTCCGCGGGTCGGACCACCGCCAAGGAGGACGGTCTGTATCTCGGCGGACTCAAGAAGGGCCGCCACATCATCCGGGTCGAGAAGAAGGGCTTTGTCGCACAGACCTTCGAGGTCGATGTCGTGAGTCGGCCCATCGAGGTGGAAGTGTCGAAGTTCATCCCGGTGGCGGCGGCGCCTGCGGCAGCCGCGGGCTCACCGCAGCCGGCGGACAGTATGGAGGTCGGCAGCCTGGTAGTGACATCGGCGCCGCAGAACATCAGCGTCGAGATCGACGGGCGGGTGGAAGAAAAGCGGACGCCGCAGCTCTCCATTGGCGGTCTGCCCGTCGGTGAGCACGTCATCACCTTCCGCAAGGACGGATACGAACCGGTGACCTCGACCATCACCATCGAGCCCGGCGCGGAGAACACCGTTCACGGCGATCTCAAAACAACCCGAGTCGAGGTGGTGCATCAAGGCAAGGGATCCCTGCGGATCACCTCCAAACCCATGCGCTGCACCATCTGGTTCCGCGACGAGATTCACGACAAGACCCACGATCGGTTCAATCTGAGCAAGATCCCGGCAGGGGAGTACCCCATGATAGTGATGATCCAGGGGCGGAAGCTGACAACGACGGTGTTGATCGTGGATGGACAACGCACGACCGTGGAGGTCAGCTTTGTCAAGGGGGACGATCCATTTGTGATTACTCGGATTCAGAAGTAACAAACGGTCGGATCCGACGTAATACCTTTCGAGCGCCTCATGGCGGTGCGGATCAGAATTCTGTCGCGGGGGAGAGTGTATGAGCTGGAAATCGTCGGTCGTGTTGGGTTGTGGTGTGTGTCTTCTTTCGATTGTTGCGGGCGTGGCCGGAGCATCCGAACCCGCGCTCTGGCTCCGGCACGCTGCGATCTCCCCGGACGGCGAGACCATCGCGTTTGGCTATCGCGGTGACATCTATCGGGTCCCTTCGAGTGGCGGTGTGGCGATCCCGCTGACGGTCCACGCTGCCTATGACACCATGCCGGTCTGGTCACCCGACTCGACCAAGATAGCCTTCGCTTCTGATCGATACGGTAACTTCGATGTCTACGTGATGGACGCGAATGGTGGAACGGCCGAGCGACTCACCGTGCACTCATCTGGCGATCTGCCCACGAGCTTCACCCCCGACGGCGAGGCGGTCCTCTTTGGTTCGGCTCGGCTCGACACCGCGTCGTGCGTCCAGTTTCCAACCGGCGCCCAGCCCGAGTTGTACCGGGTCTCGGTCGACGGCGGGATGCCCCGTCAGGTCCTGAGCACGCCGGCCCTCTACGCCGTTTATGACGGCGCCGGAGAACGGTTGGCATACACCGACGAGAAGGGCTACGAGGAGTTGACGCGCAAGCATGACAACTCGTCATTTGCGCGGGATGTGTGGCTCTACGATTCGGCCACTCGAGAGCACACCAGACTCACCGACTTCGGCGCCGACGACCGGCAACCGATCTGGGCCCCGGGCGAAGACTCGCTTTTCTTTGTTTCTGAACGTGGGGGTTCGTTCAACGTCTGGGAGCTCGATCTCCAGGATCCGACGGCGGTCGACCAGATCACCGATCACGACACCCACCCCGTGAGATTCCTCAGCGCTTCTGCCGAAGGCGATCTCTGCTACACCTTCGACGGCGAGATCTGGGTTCGTCGGGTAGGCGCCGACTCGAGTGAGAAGATCGAGGTCGTGGTGACCACCGATTCCCATCACAACGACGTCCGGTTCATTGATGTGGGCAGCAAGATCACCGAATTCGACCTGTCCCCCGACGGCAAGGAGGTTGCCTTCATCGCGCGTGGAGAGATCTTCGTCACCTCGGCGGATCACGCGGCGACCAAACGCATCACCTCGACGCCCGAACAGGAACGGTCGGTCAGCTTCAGTCCGGACGGCCGCAGCCTGCTCTACGCGGGTGAACGAAACGGGAGTTGGAATCTCTATCGCACCGACCTCACCGACGACGATGAACCGAGCTTTTTCAACGCCACGGCGTTCGAGGAGAAACCGGTGTTCGAGATCGAGGCCGAAACCTATCAACCTCACTTCAGCCCCGACGGGAAGGAAGTCGCCTATCTCGAGGAGCGGGTCGAGCTCAAGGTTCTGAATCTCGCGAGCGGTGAAAGCCGGACCATCATGCCCGCCGAGCTCAACTACTCCTACATCGATGGCGACCAGTGGTACGAGTGGTCACCCGACGGGAAGTGGTTTCTGGTCCAGTATCTCAGCCCTGGCCGTTGGTCCCTCGAGGTCGGTCTGGCCCCCTCATCGGGTGAATCCGAGTTGGTTAATCTGACCAGGAGTGGGTATTGGTCGGTGTCGCCCCGGTGGGCGATGGATGGTGAGATGGTCTTCTGGATGTCCGA
>Ga0164313_10004711_pt1 | contig 12091 bp, 11 predicted proteins | sample GuaBasSedimGuay4_FD_113735 | JGI IMG/M metagenome (GOLD analysis project Ga0164313, IMG submission 113735) | Subseafloor sediment microbial communities from Guaymas Basin, Gulf of California, Mexico - Guay4, Core 4569-4, 0-3 cm | ecosystem: Environmental > Aquatic > Marine > Hydrothermal vents... | reverse complement strand
TTCATCCTAAACCAAAAATTTCTTTTGAAGATACTTTGCCTATCGGCCTGGAAAGTCTAAAAGAATATTTTTGTCTCGTTGTTCCAGAGAATTTTAAACCACAGTCAATAATAGAAACTTTAAATAAGCTCCTTCCGGAAGGTCTTTCTGTTCACGACTGTCAAATTGTTTCAACCAAAAAGGTCCATAATAATGAGAAAAAATATAACTATATTGTTACAATAAAAGAAGAATTTTTTGATAATAAAGAGCTGGAAATTTTTTTACAAAGCCCGGAGTTCATCGTTTCTCGTATTGACAAAAAAGGGAGGTTGAAAAAGATAGACTTAAAGTATATGGTTTTAGACATAGAGTTGCTTAAACCAGACAAATTACAGATGATACTTAGGTCGGAATCAGGTAAGACAGCAAGGCCTTAAGAGGTAATTAAGGAAATTTTCAAGCTGACCGATGAAAAAGCAAAAAAAGCAAGATTTATTAAAATATAATAAAAAATCAAATACATGCATAAAAAGCTAATCATAAATGTTGCAGAACATGAAACGCGGGTCGCTCTTCTTGAAGATGGAACAATTGTAGAACTTTTTATTGAGAGAGGAGATGATTCCAATATAGCGGGAAATATATATAAAGGGAGAGTGCAGAGAGTTTTGCCGGGTATGCAGGCAGCCTTTGTTGATATTGGTTTAAATCAGGCGGCTTTTATATATGTTGATGATGTAATTTGCAATGATTATAAAGAATTCGAACAAATTTTTATTAAAAACAGAGAAGTTAACCCTGAAATTTCCGGCACAGGCACTGCAAATCAGATCTCATCCTCTATAGAACGGGATAACCGTCATATTGAGGATCTTATTACTGAGGGCCAGGAAATCATGGTTCAGATCGCCAAGGCCCCAATTGGGACAAAGGGGCCAAGAGCAACTAATTATATTTCGCTTCCAGGCCGCTTTCTTGTTCTTATGCCGACAACTGATCATATTGGTATATCCAGGTGTATAGAAAGCGAAACAGAACGAAAACGTTTAAAAAATATAGTTCTGTCCTTAAGAAAAGAACCTTATGGCTATATTGTGAGGACGGTTAGTGAGGGCATATATGAAGAGAAGCTCGAAAAAGAAATGGGCTTTCTTAACAGTTTGTGGGAAAGCATCCAGAGAAGATACAAGTCAGCATCTGCGCCTTCTCTTTTACACCAGGAGCTTACCGTTAGCCTTCGAGCAGTAAGGGATCTTTTGACCAACGAAGCAGAAAAATTAATTATTGATTCTCGTTCCGGTTTTGAATCAATTCTTTCTTTTCTCGACACATTCATGCCCAGCCTAAAGGATTCTGTTGAGCTATATGAAGGTTCCGAGTCAATTTTTGATGCTTATGGTTTAGAAGGCGAAATATCACGTGCATTAAGAAGAAAAGTATGGCTTAAATCAGGCGGCTATATTGTGATTGAACAAACGGAAGCCCTTGTAGCTATAGATGTAAACACTGGTCGATATGTTGGCAAGCATAATCTTGAGGCAACAATTTTAAAGACGAATTTAGAGGCAGTTAAAGAGATAGCATATCAAATACGCCTTAGAGATATAGGCGGTATAATTATAATAGATTTTATTGATGTTGAAAAAAAATCAAACCAGGAAAAAATATTTAATGCCCTTAAGAAGGCGCTGACAAAAGATAGAAGCAAGAGTCATATTCTTCCGATGTCGGAGATGGGTTTGATACAGATGACCCGCAAACGAACTAGACAGCCGCTGACAAGGATGCTTTGCGAGCCTTGTTTTTATTGCGACGGAGATGGGTTCCTTATATCCAGACAAACAATTTGTTGCAATATATACAGAGAGATACTCCGAGACGCGCCCGATATGGTGGGGGTTAAACTGACCCTAAGGGTAAACCCAAAAATTGCTGATTTTCTTCTCGGCGATGACAATCATATAATAACCTCCTTAGAACAAACTCTTGGCAAACGGATTGTAATATACCCTAATCCTCAGTTTCATATGGAAGAATTTGATATTTTTGAAGTTCTCAAAAAATAGCAGTAAATTTTGGGTTAATTTTGGAGCTTGACAATATAAAAACATTGTGTTTTTTTCAAAATTTTATGTATTTGAGTTGCAGCTATTAAAAAGGATTGAATTATGAAAAGAACTTATCAGCCAAGCAGAATTAAACGAGCCAGAACACATGGATTCATGAAAAGAATGTCAACAAAACAGGGAAGAAGAGTTATTAACAGGCGGAGAGCGAAAGGAAGAAAGCGTTTGGTTGTTTAAACCTAAATTTATCGATTTTGGCTATAGAGGGTAAATATTTTTTGCACTTTTTTCCGTTTACAAAGGCAGATAGAATTTTAAAACATTCCGATTTTCTTGAAATATCAAGATGTGGAATCAAACTTCAGAACAGATATTTTGTTCTTCTATTCTGTCAGGGCAGGTTTAAGAGAACACGATTGGGTGTTACTGTATCCAAAAAGGTTGGGAACGCTGTAGAACGTAACAGGATCAAACGTATTTTTCGTGAATATTTTCGGTTAAACAGGCATAAGATAAGTGGGTTTTGGGATTTTAATATAATTGCCAGGAAAGAAGCTGCAGGACTAACTTCAGACCTGGCGTTATTATCTCTTCAAAAAATTTTTGATAGAATATCAGTTGGTCATGGTTAAAAGGATTTTTTTAATATTTATCAAGTTGTATCAATGCATACTGTCTCCTGTTCTGGGTCATTCTTGTCGTTTTTATCCCACCTGTTCTAATTATGCATATGAGGCTATCTCGCGTTACGGTCCGCTTAAAGGATTAATCTTTGCCTTAAAGAGAATTATTCGATGCCATCCTTTTAACGAGGGAGGATTTGATCCTGTTCCTTAACAAGCAAGCTGTCAGCCGCCATATAGACTTTCAGATAATTAATTTCACTGTGTTATCAGTCGTCGACGTATGACTAATACGCCTTCCTCCTTCTGGCCTTGTGAAATTGATTATCTGAAAGTCTATAGATAAACGCTGCTTACGTTAAATGAAGACTTTTGGGTAGTTTTAGCCCCCACATTCGGTCTTGCCTCATCATAAAATTATGCCACTGTGACCACAAATTTTATTGCGTAGCTTGGGTTTAATACCCCGATCCCTTGGGGCGCTTAAAAAAAATACCTTTTTGATACCCCGTCCGCTTGCGGCGGGGTAGTTCATTCAGCCCTTTATTCTTTAAAGTTTTTGATAAATTTAGTCGTTCAAAGGTTCAAAAGTTCACCGTAAACCGTGAACTATTACGAATAGATATGTATTTTAAACGTTAACTTTTTCCTTTTCTTTCGAAAAGGATTGTAACATTTATTAGGAGATGGGCATGGATCAAGCTCGAATATTTGTAGCTATAGCTCTTTCATTTGTAGTATTTTTATTATGGGAAATTTTCTTTGTAGATAAACAAGTCGTCGAAAAGCCAAAGCAAGACTTGCAGACAGAAACTATCTCTAAAGAAGAACTATATATAAAAGAAATAAATACTGAATCCGTCGATCATACGGCATTGATTAAAGAAGATGCACTGAAGACAATTAAACCTCCACGAGTTGTCAGGGTTAATACACCTTTATATTCTGCAATTATCTCAGAAAAAGGAGCTGTATTTAAGAGCTTTGTCTTAAATAAATACAAAGAAACCATGGAGCCTGATTCACCTTTGCTCGAAATGATATCCCCGGAGCTACATAATGGAACCATAAAAATCAGCCTGGCTAAAAACAGCGTTCCGGCACTAAATGATGCATTTTTTATGACGGATATTAAAGATGACACTATTGAGATAAACGATAACTCAAAAGAATTATCGTTTTCTTGGAAAGCTTCTAATGGGTTAGTAATAGAAAAGAAGTTTATTTTTTATCCTGAAACCTACATGATCGGATGTAAAGTTACAGTTAAAAACGGTTCAAATCAAACCATTCAGGATAATTTGATTCTATCTTTATTTAAAATTTCTCCTGGAAATGTAAGCAGGTATGGTTTCGAGGGCCCAAGCGCTTTAATAAACAATGATCTTGAGCAGGTAAAGATAAAAAATATTGAAGATAAAAATATATATAATGGTGAATTGAAATGGATAGCCGTACAAGATCGATATTTTATGTCATGTATTATACCTGAAAGCGCTGTTACGGCGAGTATGCGTCTTTTTCTTGACAAAGACAATGTCTTGGAAAATCAGTTTATGCAACCCGAGAGTATTATAAATCCAGGCACACAGCGCACTTTTGGGTTTCATCTGTTTATGGGGCCAAGGAACACGAAAGTACTGAAGGAGATTGGCTATGATCTGGATAAAGCTATAAATTTTGGCATGTTTGATTTTTTAGCCAAACCATGCCTCTGGCTGATGAATTTTTTATATGATCATTTTATTTCAAATTACGGCGTAGCCATTATTATTTTAACAATCCTTACCAAGATCATTCTGTGGCCTCTTGGAGCAAAGAGCTATAAATCGATGAACGAAATGAAGAAAATTCAACCCCTGGTAATGGAAATAAGAGAAAAATATAAGGGCGACAAGAAAAAGATGAATGAGGCAACCATGTCATTATATAAAACATATAAGGTAAACCCCGTGGGGGGGTGCCTTCCAATGGTTTTCCAAATTCCTGTTTTCTTTGCCCTGTATCGGATGTTGTATGAAGCAATAGAGCTGAGACATGCTCCTTTTTTGGGGTGGATTAATGACTTGTCGGCACCGGATCGCCTTCTAAGTTTTGATTTTTCTATTCCTTTTATGCAGCCGCCATATGGTATTCCTGTGTTGACAATTATTATGGGGGCGACGATGTTTTTACAGCAGAAACTTTCACCGGCAATGGGCGATCCCTCACAGGCCAAAATGATGCAGTTTATGCCTCTTGTTTTCACTGTGATTTTTATAAATTTTTCTTCAGGGCTGGTTTTATACTGGCTTGTAAACAACGTCCTTTCTATCTCACAACAATACTATACTACAAAAAAAGCTGCTTAGGCAGTGAGTAGAAACAAGTTGTACAATATTGCGAAAAATTTTGTTTTGTCTTCAAGGCGCGAGAAGGGCGCATAATGAATTATGTAACCAACAAGCAACGCAGAAGACGGAACAAAAGGCAAGCAAGATGTGCAAGTTGTTTTTACTTACTGCCTTAGTAATGGAGGAAATTCATGTCGCCTCATTTGGAATTTGAAGGCAAGGATGTTGAAAAAGCATCCCAAAAAGCTTGTGAAGAATTGAAAATCCCAAAAGAAAAACTTAAGTACGATGTTATTTCTTATGGAGCTACCGGTATTTTTGGTCTCGTTGGTATTAAGAAGGCAAAAATTCGTGTTACATTGCCTGATTTAACACCTGAAGATAATATCGAGAAGGATCTTGAACACAATAATAAATCAAAGGAACATGTCATCGAGGTTGAGCGTTCAACAAAACAAGCACTCCTTGACGATAAGGCAATCGCTTCCATACCGGATGAGTCTGTAAATTTGGGTAAAAATATTCTTCAGCAAATTGTTGATCTAATAACTATTGACGCAAAAATATCGTTTGAAAAAAAATCAGACCGAATTTTATTTTATATAAAAGGTGGCAATGCGGCGATCCTCATTGGCAAGCAAGGACAGACTCTTGAGGCCATGCAATATCTCGTTGAAAAAATCGTCAACAAACACAGCGAACAGAGAATTCGAATTCAGATAGATATTGAAGGTTATTTGGAGAAAAGACAAAATAATCTAAAGATGCTTGCCGGGAGGCTTGCTGAAAAAGCGAAACGCAGCGGGAAACCCATTACAATAGGACAAATGAATGCTCATGACAGAAGAATAGTTCATCTTGCTTTAAGGGATGACAGCAGCATTAGAACGCAAAGCGTGGGAGATGGTTTTTTAAAAAAATTGCTGATATTTCCCAAGAAGAAATATCATGGAAAAAGAAAAGCCTGAAATTTATAATATGAACGATTCGACTATCGCCGCAGTAGCAACGCCAATAGGTGCCGGCGGCATTGGTATTATAAAAATTTCCGGTCAAAACGCTTTGCCAATAGCTTTGCATATCTTTCAAAGATCACATTCTTCGATATCCAGCCCGGAAGATAAGGATTCTGCAGATATTTCTTCTTTTAAATCACACCACCTTTACCATGGTTATATTATTGATCCTGAAAACGGGCGAGTTGTTGATGAAGTTCTACTTGCAGTTATGCTTGCTCCCCATTCATATACCAGAGAGGATGTTGTAGAAATTCAGGCCCATTCAGGCCCAGTTGTCATTAGGTCTATTTTGGATTTAGTATTAAAATACGGTGCTGTAATTGCTGGTCCCGGCGAATTTACAAAAAGGGCTTATATCAATGGTCGCATAGATTTGACACAGGCCGAGGCGGTTATAGATATAATAAACGCGAGGACAAACAAATCTTTAGAAATAGCAACCACCCTGATAAAGGGGGAAATGCAACTATGTATAGAAAGAATTAGTGATTATCTTTTTAATTTTCTTGCAGAAATAAACGCAGCCATAGATTTCCCTGAAGATGTTGAAGAAATTATTAATGTCGATAGAATAACTGATGTTTTCCAAAACAATATTATCAATACAATAAAAGAGCTTATTAGGCAATATGACAATGGCCATATTCTTAGAGACGGGATAAAATTGGTTATTGTTGGAAAACCAAATGTTGGCAAATCGAGCCTTATGAACTGTTTGATAAAAAAGGAGCGCTCGATTGTTACTGCCTTGCCCGGCACGACAAGAGATTTGATTGAAGAGTCCTTTAGCTTGAGAGGTATGCCCATCATTATAGCCGATACTGCCGGGCTTCACGATACAGATGATCCTGTTGAAGCCATAGGAATAAATAAAGCTAAAGATTATATTGATTGTTCGGATCTGATTTTGTTTATCATTGATGGTGGTTCTATTTTAACTCATGAGGATCATGAAATTTTTAAAATGATCAATGCAAGGAATTCTATTCTTGTAATAAACAAGTCGGATTTGTTTTCAGACAGACATAACGTCAATACGCCGGATAGCTGGAGAAAATTGCCTGGAGTAGAAATTTCAGCTCTTTATAACAGGGGTATTGACGAGCTTAAGGATTTAATTGTAAAGATTTTGTATGGAGAAAACGGCTTTGACCCCCAGGGTGTGATAATTCCAAACTTGAGACATAAGCTGATACTTGATCGATGCTTGGTCTCGCTTTGTTCAGCCATTGATGAGCTTAATCGTAAATCACCTCTTGAGCTGATTGCCATCGATGTGAATGAAGCGCTTGATTTGCTTGGTGAAATAACGGGGGGTTCAGCCAATAACGACGTTGTAGATCAAATCTTCAATAGATTTTGTATTGGAAAATAGTGTTTCACGTGAAACAATTATGCGGCAGATATTAACAAATCGGTAACACTTTAGCCCTTTGCAAAATTCGGACAGGATAACAGGATAAACAAGATTTTGGTTCAAGCAAACAAACTGGGTTATGGTTTTTATCAGGTTTAATTATTAATTTTGGTGGACAGAAAGCCCGCCCGCTTCGCCTGAGCTTGCGATGGCGGGCAGGTTGAGATTAAACGTAAGGCAAGGGGTTTTGATAAGGATTTACAGGATGAGTTTTTGATATTTTATATTCTGAATATCCTGTCAATCCTGTCAAAAAAGTCTCTTTGAAAGGCCCAAAATGTTACAAAAAAATCAGCATTAATGCTGATTTAGCGAAGGAGATAATTATGGATATAGATTTTACGCCCTTTTTTAAACAATACGAAGAAGTTTTAGCAACGGCAGACAAGGTGTTTGAGCGTGTGAAAAGCGAGTACCCAGAGTGCGTTAAATGCAAAACAAAGTGTTCGGATTGCTGTAACGCACTATTTGACCTCTATCTCATTGAGGCATTATATATAAATGACAAGTTTAATAAAAAGTTTAAGGGTGGCGAAAGGGAGCGGCTTATTGAGAAGTCAAACATAGCAGACCGAACAATATATAAGCTTAAAAGAAAAGCATATAAAGACCTTGAGTCAGGAAAAGATGAGAATGAGCTATTGTCTAAGATGGCGGAGGAGCGTGTAAGGTGCCCCCTTCTTAATGATGAAGGCAAGTGTGATCTTTATGAATGCAGGCCAATAACTTGCAGGCTTTATGGAATACCAATATCTATAGGCGGAGTCAGCCATACCTGCGGCCTTTCGGCTTTTGCTGAGGGCGAACAGTATCCAACAGTTAATCTGGAAAAAATACACAACAAGCTTTACGAAATATCTGTTGAATTGGCTAAAGAGATTAAATCCAGGCATGTGAAACTGGCAGATGTTATAGTGCCTTTATCCATGGCTCTTCTTACTATATATGACGAAGAGTATCTGGGGATTGGCGATATTAATAGAGACGACACCAAAGATAAACAAGAAGGAGAGGGAAATGACTAAAATATCACCCGAAGAAGAAGAAAAAGAAAAAAAAAGAGCTATCTTCGATAGCATGTCTCCACGAAATCAGAAACATATCCTGAAAAAAGGATATGATCAATGGAACCCTTTCCAGGAACCAAAAGATCCCATAGATATCAGGAAAGATAAAACAAAAAGAACTTCTCAAATGCTGATAAGAGAGTTTTTGCAGTCGAAAGATCAGGAAAGTTACAGCAATGCATATGGAAATGGAGTGGTGGAAATTTGTCTTGGAATTATCAATGATGATGATAAATATTGGGGAATGTATGAATTTTCATGCTGGTATCGGAAACTGCTGCAAACTGCAGAGTAAAGCGTTTTTTGAACGTTGAAGATCGAATGATGAAATCGCTTTGCTCCGCCGGTTTATAAATTGGCAGAATATCTTATTCAAAATTCGATCTTCATAGCCTTTTAGCTTGACGGCTGCGTCCTTGATTTTATTAGATTGCAATCAGCAGGAATCGCGATGCTTTGGTTTGAAAATTAGCTGCAAAGAGAGAAAACATCCCCACACACTTTCCATTTACCATCTTCCTTAATAAGATCAATTGTCTCATTAATTTCCCTGGAAGATTCTTTAGTAAAAAATGAACGCAATGGATGTTTTATTTCACAGGTCAAACTGATTTTCGCTTTGTTGTCATCTTTGCTGACGGTATTAGTTTGTATATGATAAATGAAGTCCTTAACATAAAACGGTCTGAACCCTTCAGCTTTGGCTTTTGTGGTAACACTGTCGATATACTTATCAACAACATTAACCCCGTCAACTATCAAGCTTTCTTGACAGAGCCGATCAGCCATTGAGCTATCGAGCCCAAAATATGCCTTGGTAAATTCGGTAGCAGCCTTATTGGGCGTGTCACTATTTTGCGCATAAACAAACATTACCTGCAAAAAGAATGCAATTACTATAATAAGAATTGCCCCTGTTATTATAGAGCCTTTGTTGCTATCTGCCATGGTTTTCTCCTCCTTTTGAACTTTGATTCACAATGTGAATTTTAAAAATATAGTACTGTTTAATAATTAAATAGTATAGGAATTTCCATTTTTCATAGTAGGGGCGAATCTTGTATTCGCCCTAATCGGGGCGATCACAAGGATCGCCCTACGAAAAAATAATCACAGCCCGAAAGTTCGCACCGAAGGTGCGCTAATTTAATAAAAATTTTTATTATCACGAATTATATTAATAGACAAGTATTTTTAATTTTAATGACTTTTCTGCATTGACAAATGAAATTGCAATGGCTATTTTATAATCCGAATTTTTAATTCGGATAATTTTGTTGAGTTTAATAATTTAGGGAGGATACAATGCTTGAAGTTACAGAAGCAGCTACAGTAAAAGTAGCTGACTATTTTAGAGGCAGAGAGGTTGCACCCATTCGGATCTTTTTGAACGAAGGCGGTTGAGGAGGCCCTTCTTTATCAATGGCTCTGGATGAGCCCAAAGATGCTGATAACATATATACTGTAGACAATTTTCAGTATATTGTGAATAAGGATTTTATGGAGAAGGTTAAACCTATAAAGGTTGATTTTACGGCATTTGGATTTAAAGTTTCATCGGGGGTTGATTTTAGCTCAGGGTGCTCAAGTTGCAGCACAACAGGATCCTGCTGTTCCTGATAAACATCTGAATAAAAAAGGGCAATATTATTTTTTTAATATTGCCCCCTTTTTATTTATAATAATCTAAAATAGATTCACATAATCCTGGTATAGTAAAAGAATTTGCAACAATGTGAACGTCAAATCCAAGATTTTTCGCAGTATCAGCGGTTATGGGGCCAATGCAGGCAATAGTTATATCTTTCATCTGAGTCTCAAAAATATTGTCAGGTAAAATAGCTTTGAAGTTTTTTACAGTAGAAGAACTTGTAAATGTTATAAGATCTATTTTGCCCTCTTTAAGTTGCTTCAACAATAGATCTGCGGAATCCGGAACCTCTTTGGTATAATACGATGTTATCTCATCAACGATAGCCCCCATCTTTGTCAGCTCAACAGGAAGGATGGGCCTTGCTTCTTTTGCCCGTGGCAGGAGTATCTTTTTCCCATTTACATCTTTATTACTGAATGCCTCAATAACTGACTCAGCTCTGTAACTTTTGGGTACAATATCGCTTTTTAATCCAAAATCAAAAAGCCTTCTTTCTGTTGCGGGTCCTATTACCGCTGTATTTAATTTGCCTAATACGCGCGCATCTTTAGCTTTTGAAAAAAGTCGCTCGAAAAAGTAATTTACACCATTGACGCTAGTGAAAACCAGCCAGTCATAGGAAGAAATATTTTCAATTGCCGCATCAAGGAGCTTCCAGTCATCAGGCGGGACTACTTTTATTGTAGGGCATTCCAAACACTCTGCCCCAAGATCTGAGAGCAGTTTAACCAGTTCGCTGGCCTGTTCCCGGGCCCGGGTTACTACAATTCTTTTTCCCATTAGAGGGCGATTTTCAAACCAGTTCATTGTTTTTCTTAACTTAACAACATTTCCAACAACAATGATAGCCGGCGGTTTAAGACCAACGCTTCTTACACGTTCATTTATATTTTCAAGGGTTCCTGCAACAGAGAACTGCCTGGGCGTTGTTCCCCATCTAACAAGGGCAACAGGCGTATCAGAAGGCATGCCATAATTAATAAGCTGACTTGTAATTTTTGGCAGGTTTTTAACTCCCATAAGAAAAACAATTGTTCCAATACCTTTTGCCAATGCCGACCAGTCGATATTAGACTCCTCTTTGGTTGGGTCCTCATGGCCGGTTACAAATGCAACTGTAGCCGTAAATTTTCTGTGAGTCAGAGGAATTCCTGCATATGCAGGAGCCGCTATTGCAGAAGTGACACCGGGAACGACTTCAAAAGAAATGCCTTCTTCTATTAAAACTTCCGCTTCCTCTGCTCCACGTCCAAAAATAAAGGGATCACCGCCCTTTAATCGTGTTACGATAAAACCCTTGTTAGCCTTTTCAGCTATAAGAGAATTAATTCCATCCTGGGACAGAGTATGATCTCCGCCTTTTTTCCCGACATAGATTATTTCAGCATTCTTTGAAGCGTAATTTAAAAGAACCGGTGAGGCGAGATAATCATATATTAGAACATCAGCTTGTTTAATGCATTCCAGTCCTTTTACTGTAATCAATCCTGGATCGCCAGGACCCGCACCAACCAGATAGACTTTACCTTTCATAGTTTTCATTTGTTCCCGCTTTTGTAACAATTTTTCAAAGGGCTAAAGTGTCACTTGTTTTTATGTTTTCCAGTATTTTTTTGGCGCCCATAGAAATAAGACTATCAGCAAGTTTAACACCAATACTTTCGGATTGCTCAACAGCACCTGACAAGGTTTTCTTTAAAATGGTTTTTCCATCAATATCAGCAACAAGTCCGCTCAGAGTAAATATATTCTTTTCAATTTTACCATAGGCGGCTATAGGGACCTGACATCCTCCTTCCAGGCAGTTTGAAAAGGCCCGTTCACCAATAACGGCAGACCTTGTTTTTTGATGGTCCAAAGCAGTAACTATTGGTTCTATTTCTGCATCGTTTTTCCTGATTTCAATACATAAAGCTCCCTGACCGACAGC
>Ga0164313_10004710_pt1 | contig 12093 bp, 5 predicted proteins | sample GuaBasSedimGuay4_FD_113735 | JGI IMG/M metagenome (GOLD analysis project Ga0164313, IMG submission 113735) | Subseafloor sediment microbial communities from Guaymas Basin, Gulf of California, Mexico - Guay4, Core 4569-4, 0-3 cm | ecosystem: Environmental > Aquatic > Marine > Hydrothermal vents >... | reverse complement strand
GGTTGCGGCCTCGAGCGCGTGGCCGAGGGTGTGACCGAGGTTGAGGGCGGCACGGCGGCCGGCCTCGCGTTCGTCCTCACCGACGATCTCCGCCTTGACCGCGACGCAGCGCATCACGAGCTCTTGCCATCGATCGGTCGAGAGCTCGTCGAGGTCCGAGGTCACCAGCCCCAACAGCCCGTGATCGCCGATCCATGCGGTCTTGACGACCTCGGCCATACCGGCCCGAAGCTCACGCTCCGGGAGGGTCGCCAGAGTGTCGACGTCGATCACCACCAACCGTGGCGGCCAAAAGGCGCCGACCAGGTTCTTCCCCTGGTCGAGGTTGACCCCGGTCTTGCCGCCGACCGAGGCATCGACCATGGCCAGCAACGTCGTCGGAACGGCGATCCAGTCGACGCCGCGCAGGTAGACCGCGGCTGAAAAACCGACGGTATCCGTCAGCACTCCGCCGCCGACCGCGGCCACCGAGTCGCCGCGGTGGAGGCCCGCTTCGAGCCACCGTCCGAGAAGCTGTTCGACCGCCGACCAGCGCTTGGACTCCTCACCATCATCGAGCTCGATCAACGGCACATCGAGAGACGAGGCGGCAGGTGCACCCCACAGCGGACCCACGGTGGAATCGCTCACCACCAAACGAGGCCGCTCGGTACCCTCCTGATCGACAATCGTTCCAAGCCGGGTAACCGCCCCCACCTCTGCGATGACCGCATACGCTCCACGCCCGCTAGAAATCTTCAATCGCTGCACCCAATCATCCTATCCTCATTCTCTTTTTTTCGGCCCAGCCGCCGCGGATGGGCCGAAAAAAAGAGGGGCCCGAAGGCCCCCCAAACGGAATGCCGTTTAACTAAAAGCGGAACTTCGCGCCGAACTGCCAGTTGCGCGGCTCGCCGACCCGGTTGAGCTCGCCGAAGCTCCCGTCGATGCTGCCGTCGAAGTTCACGAGCCTGGTGCGTGTGGTGTACCAGTTGGCCTCGTTGGTGACGTTGAACATGTCGAGGATGAGCTCGATCGACATGTTACGACCGAAGTTGGCGGTCCAGGAGACGCGGAGATCGAGGTTCCGTTTGTAGGGCTGGCGGAAGGTGTTACGCCCGTACTGGAAGAAAACGCCGTCCGACTCCTCGATCATGGCGCGCTCGTTGCGGTTGTAGCTGTCCTCGTTGATATCGCGCGAGTCCATGGCTGAGTAGGGGAAGCCCGAACGAACCTGGGCGATGGCCGAGACCATGAAGTTCAAGGGGAGCTGGTAACCGAACGACGCCACGAACTTGTGGCGGATGTCGAAGCCGGCATAGCCCCAGTCGAGGTTGAGGTTGTACTGGTCCATCGGGAATGCCGAGCTCGAGGAAACCGAGCGTTCGTTGGAGTCGTTGTCCTTGGCCTTGGCGTAGGTGTAGGAAGCGTCGAGCAGCCAGCGGTGGGAGAAGCGCTTGTGTGCGTAGAGGACGAAGGAACGATACTCGGACTTGGCATCGGACGTGAACTGAATGATCTGGTCAAAGTCTGTGTAGAGCTCGCCGTCGACATAGATCGGATTGCCGACCGGGGTGAACTCGCCGTCCACCACCTCGAGGTTCTGGTCCTGCTTGCGCTGGAGCTTGGTGGTCTCGGACCAGATGACATCGACGCCGAGTGCGAGGTCGCGGGCGATCTCACGCTCGTAGCCGAGCGAGAAGCGCAGGGTCTCCGGGTTCTCGAAATTCGTGTCATAGACGAAGATGTCCGGCGTCGCCCCCGGCAGGTCGCCGAGCGATCCAATCCGGTTCGGGTACTCGGGACAGTCGTCGCCGTCGAAGCAGTCGAGGGTCACGCGGATCACCCGCACCCCGTTGGTCAGCATGGCGTTGGCGTCGAGCAGGGTCGGGGTATTGTCATAGAAGTAGCCGCCACCGCCGCGCAGCACCGACTTGCCGTCGCCTGAAAGATCCCACGCAAAACCGACACGTGGCGACCAGTTGTTCTTGTCATCCGGGATCTGACCGGTGTCGGGGTAGAGCGGGTTGGTGTCCGGCGGGGTGTCGTGGGCCTGGAGCTCGTAGCGCAGACCGTAGGTGAGAGTGAAGTTGGGCGAGGTCCGCCACTGATCCTGGAGGAAGAAGGCATAGTAGTCGGTGTCGAACTTGACCGTGCCTTCGGAATCCGAGAACGACTGGGTGTAGCGGAAGGGGTTGTCGTCGAAGAAGCCGTCCCAGTCGAGGTAGAGATTGGCGCCGCCGCCGTAGCGGAAGAAGCCGTCGTCAAAGGTCACGAAGTCGAGGTTCACTCCGCCCTTGAGGGTGTGGTCGCCGAGGTAGTAGGTGAGGTTGTCGATGATCTGGATTCTACTCTCATCGAGGAAGTTGGGCAGGAAGTTGTTCTGCCCGAAGACGGCCCAGTAGCTGAAGCTGACCTGTGCTTCGGGGATGTCGGTGACGTTGGCGGAGCGCGGGCGCTCTTCGGCGGAGTACTGGACGATAGCCTCGTTGAACATGTTCTCCGACAGCACCGAGTTCAAGGTCAGGACCGCCGAGTTGAAGGAGTTCTCCTCGAGGCCGTTGGTCGATTGGCCGGAGGTGCGGAAGTCGTTGGTCAGGTTCACACCTTCCTGGCTGGAGTAGTTGTCGCGGAAGGTCAGGAGGTGGTTGTTGCCGAGCTGCCAGTCGAGCTTGATCATGAACACCAGGGCGTCGTTGGTCTGGCCGATGTCCCCAACCTCGTCGTCGTAGTCGAGACCGGTGATGGCCTCCCACTCCCCCTCGCGGCCGGCGGGGAAGTTGTCGAAATTGCGGAAGGACGGGATCTGGAAGTCCTGTGCGTCGAGACCGAGGAAGAAGTGGAGCTTGTCCTTGATGATCGGCCCGCCGAGCGCGAAGCCGTACTGGAGCTGCTCGAAGGCATCGGGCGCCTCGCCGAGGGCTGTGTCCTCGGTCGTGCTCTCGTCGCGGTAGTAGCCGAAGACCAGGCCGTGGAAGTTATTTGTTCCCGACTTGGTGATGGCGTTGATGATGCCGCCGCCGGCGGAGTACTCCAGGTTGTAGGAGCTCCGGATGACCTGCATCTCCTGGATCGCTGCCTGCGAAAACGTAAAGGGCGGGCGGGTGCCGCCGCGTTCCTCACCGAAGAAGCTCGACTGGTCGTTGGAGCCGTCGATGTTGAAGGAGTTCTGGATCCCGCGCGCGCCGATGTTGATGCCGCTGCGACCGCCGCCCTGCGAGTCGTCGGCGGCCACTGCGCCCGGAGTGAGGACCACGAAGTCGGTGAAGTCGCGGCCGTTGAGCGGCAGGTTGGCGATCTGGGTGGCTGAGACCCCGGCTGCGACCGAAGCCTTGGTGGTCTCGATCACCGGCGACTCGGCGGTGACCACGATTTCCTCCTCGACGGCCGAGATGGCGAGTACGAACTCGACCTTGACCGACGAGCCGAGGGTCACCACAATTCCACGCTTGATCTCGGACTTGAATCCGGAGAGATCGGCGCGGACGTCGTAGGTTCCAGATGGCAGAAGATCGAGCCGGAAGAACCCGCTGGCGTCGGAGACCGTGCCGCGGGTGAGACCGGTGTCCTGATTATTGACCTGGAGTATGACCCCCGGCATCATCGCCCCGTCGGGACCTGCGCAGGTGCCGAAGATCTGGCCCGTGGCCCGGCCGGTCTGGGCCCACCCCATCTGCGGCGCCACCGCCAGCAGCACTGCTGCGAGCACGCCAATCACCAATCGAAAGTTCCGCATCATCATTCTCCTTCCCCCCGTTTGAAAACGGTTTGTTCCGAGGTTGATGTTGCCCCCGCACGGCCCTCCTTCGCCGTGTCGGCGGGGACGACGAGTTCTTCCTCGGCCACGATGTCGCGGCCGAGGCGCCAATTGCCATCCACCACCGGACGCCATGGCCGGTGGTGGCTGAGATAGTCGCCGATGAGATCCGTCATTTCCGCTGAAGATCGCCATACCACTTCGGCGTCGGCGAGATGCGGATACAGCCCGCCGCCGGCCGCCCGGTACGAGTTGCACACGAGTGTGAAGTCACCTTGAAGATCGAGTGGCAGCCCGCCGAACCGGAGACCGCGGATGCGCGATCCCTCAGGCCGCGTGGGATCGATTCTGTACTGAAGGCCAGCCATGTTGTCTACGTTGTACGTGGGAATGGAGGCATCTGTCAACACCGTGCAACCGCCATCGGCAGGACAGCGCAGATCGTCGTAGTAGCGGGCCGCATGCTCGAGCACATCCCGCACCTGGGCGCCATTCAGCCGCACCGCGACTAAGGTGTTTGGATAGATGTAGAAAGCGTGGATCCAGCGCCAGCTCACCGGTCCCGGTACGAGCCGCGGTGCGCGGGCGTTGAGCAGCGCCGCCAATGACAGATCGGCGCCGGAGGAGTCGAGCTGGACCGCGTGGATGAGGTCCACCGCGGCGCAGTCCTCGACGCGGCAGCGATCGACCGCCACCTCGGCGATCACCTCGCCGACCGCGCCGTCAAGCGCCGCCGCGACCCGGGTGTGGGCTGGACCGGCGGCGGCCACGATCTCGGCGTCGGTGGGGGCCGTGCCGGTCGGGAGGTTCGCGCCCGACCAGTGGGCGATCTCCCAGCCGCCTTCGTTCCGCTCCAGCTCGAGATCGATACGGGTGAGCAGCTGAGCGCGCGAAGACGGCTGCGAGACGATGACGCCGCGGACGAGGCGCGGCGGGATGTCGTTATGGGTGTGGCCGGTGAGGAGGAGGTCGATGCCGGGAACTGCAGTCAGCCGCCACGCGAAGTTCTCGTGCTCGGTGCCGTCTGACTCGTCGGTATGAGGATCCACCTCGAAACCGGTGTGGGCGATCACCACCACCAGGTCGCAGTCCTCCTTCTCCCGGAGCACCTCCACCCAACGGCGAGCGGCCTCGTCCATCGGTTCGAAGGCAAGTCCCGCGTAGTTCTCGGCCTGCTCCCAACCCGGGACGTTCGGGGTCGTGAGACCCAGGACCCCGACCCGGAGCCCGGCGGCCGAAAGCACAACATAGGGTTGAAAGGCGGGTTCATCGGTTCCCGCGGTCACGGTGTTTGCCGACAGGAACGGGAAGCTCGCCTGTTCCTGCGCACGCCGCAGTACTTCGAGCCCGAAGTTGAACTCGTGGTTGCCCACCGCCATCGCCTGATAACCAATACGGTTCATGGCGTCAATGGTTGGGCTCGGTTCGCTCCATCGAACGTGGACGAACTGCTCGAGCGGCGTGCCCTGAATGGTGTCGCCGGAGTCGAACACCAGCACCGGGTGGTCGGCGGCGGAACGGATCTCGTCGACCATGGTCGCGACCTGGGCGAGTGAGCCCCTGTTCGACGGCCGGTTGGCGGAGTCGTTGAACGGCAGCACGGCGCCGTGGAGGTCGGAGGTGTGAAGGATGGTGAGCTCGGCGGTCCGCGGATCGTCGTCGGCGACGCTGACAGAGCACAGAAGCAACAGCACGGTGCAGACGGCGAGTTTCGCTAGGATCCGGTTCGAGACCATCACGAGGACGAGATCATAACATCGGATTTGATCGACTGTCGGGAGTGCGACTCGGGATCACCTTGGATTGGCGCCTGGGTCCGCGTATCCTCGAAATATGAAAAACGCTACTTCGATCACCCGATCGATCGACGATCCGGCGGCGCCATGAGAAAGCTCCGATTGCTCACCGGCGGCGAGTCCCACGGACCGGGATTGACGGCAATCCTCGACGGGCTTCCGGCCGGCCTCGAGATTGACCGCGAGCACATCGACGCCTGGCTCGAACGCCGCCAACACGGCTTCGGCCGCGGCGGCCGTCAGCGCATCGAAAAAGACACGGTCGAGGTGACCGGAGGTCTGCGCGACGGCCGCACCCTCGGCTCGCCGCTGGTGCTCGGGATCCGAAACCGTGATTGGGAGAACTGGTCGGCGGTGATGGATCCCTGGAAGGTGGATGCGGAGGAGGCGGCCAAACGTCTCGTCACCCGCCCACGACCGGGCCACGCAGACTACTCGGGCGGCGCCGCCACCGACCAGCTCGAGGACATGCGGAACGTGCTCGAGCGGGCGTCGGCGCGGGAGACCGCTGCCCGGGTCGCGGCGGCGGCCGTCTGTGCCCAGCTCTTGGCCCGCTACGGAATCGCCATGCGATCGGCGGTGCTCCGTGTCGGTCCGGAGCAGATTCTCGAGGGCCCCCCGACCTGGGAGGACCTCGAGTCGGTCGATTTCAGCTCACCGCTGGTCACCCCGCGTCCCGATGACGAAGAGCGGCTGGTCGAGGCGGTGCGGGCGGCGCGCGAAGCGGGCGAGACGATGGGCGGCGTGATCGGTGCGGTGGTGCGCGGTCTGCCGCCGGGCCTCGGCTCGTACGTCCACTGGGACCGCAAGCTCGACGGCCGCATCACACAGGCCCTAGTATCGATCCCGTCGGCCAAGGCCGCGTCGATCGGCGCCGGAATGGAGGTGGCCTCGGTGCTCGGATCCGAGGCTCACGACGCCATCGAGCTCATCGACGGCCGCCTCGAACGCGCCACCAACCGCGCCGGCGGGCTCGAGGGCGGGGTCACGAACGGCGCCGATCTCGTGGTGCGGGCATTCCTCAAGCCGATTTCCACCCTCCGCCGCGGCCTGCCGTCGGTCGACCTCGCGACCGGTGAGCCAGGCGCCACCGTGTGGGAGCGCTCGGATGTCACCGCGATCGGGGCCGCGCCGGTGATCGTCGAGGCGATGCTGGCGCTCATCCTTGCCGACGCCCTGCTCGAAAAGCTCGGCGGCGACGCCATAGCCGACACCGACAACGCGTGGAAGGCGCTCACCGATCGCCTCGCGCCGTGGTGGCAACCCTCCAAAAGTTATGAGTTTTGAGTTATGAGTTTTGAGTTACGGACGCCGGTCATCCTCTGATCGCCACGTGCGATTGCCGAAAACTAAAAACTCAAAACTAAAAACTCAAAACTGAAACCTGGTGATCCGGGAGCTTCGTTCCTGCTAGGCTGGTGAGGTGGGGGCGCCATGAGCGAACGGGTGACGTGTGAGGCGTGCGGCAAGGATCTGGCGGAGGGCTCGACGATCTGCGGCCACTGTGGCTGGGATCTGAGCACCACTCTGGCGCGACCGCCGCGCAAGTCCCTGCTCGCACAGCTTGCCGCCGGCGGCTGGCGGGTGGTCGTGTACGGGCTGATCCTGCTCCTGCCGATCATCGGTTTCATGCGCCTCCGCACTACCGGGCCGGGACCGGACCTCGCAACGACCCTGCGCTGGATGGCGTTCGGGGACGGAGGCCGGGCGGCCGAGTTGGAGACGATCCACCGCATGCACGAGATCGCCTCCGCCGCCTCCCGCTACTCGATCCGCGAGAATGAGATGCCTCCCTTTGATGGTGACTGGGCGAAGGTCCTGGCGCCGGCGGCGACCGCCCGGGTCCGCGGTTGGATCCCGCTTGTCTTCTTCGGCGCCGACACCCAGATGGCGCCGGCCTCGGTGCGCGAGCTGTATGAGGTGCGGTCAGTGGATGGTTGGGGTCACCCCTATCGTCTCCAGGTCCGACCGATGCCCAGGCGTGAGGACTGGGCCGATGATCCCCAGGTCGTTGAGGACCTTTCCGAGGGGTTGCAGGCCACATTTTTCACCAGGGATGTGCCCGATCTCGGGCACGGCGGCTGGATGCGGCTCGAGATCACATCCGCGGGCCGGGACGGCGACCTCGACACCGGCGACGACATCCGGATGATCAGCTACATCCAGGTCGGGCACGTCTTCCGGCTCCTCTACGACCCGAGCCAGATCGAACGCGAGGTGGAGCGCGCCTACACCATCGGCCGCCATTACTACCGGTTCGAAGGCAGCGATTACGATCTCATTGACGCCCGGCTGCTCGCCGAATATCGATTGACGTCAATCCACTAAACGTTCAACGTTCAACGTTTTAACGTTAAACGTTGAGCGACGCCGCCCACTCCGGCTGGCCGGTGGCGTCGTCCTGCAGCGCCCTGACCGACAACGGCCCGCGCCGCAGGGTGGCCACCGCCTCGGCAGCGGCATGGGCGCCGGGAATGGTGGTGAAGTAGAGCACCCCGGCGTCGAGGGCGGCGCGGCGGATGGAGCCTGCGTCCTGGGCGGCGCGACGGCCGGCGGCGGTGTTGATCACCATCTGCACCGCGCCATCGGCGAGCAGCTCCGGAATATCCGGGCGGCCCTGGCCGACCTTGTACACCATCTCGACCTCCGGAAAGCCGGCGGCGTGGAGCGCCGCGGCGGTGCCCTCGGTGGCAGCGAGTGCGAAGCCGAGCTCCGAAAATCGCGCCGCCAGCGCTGGCAGTCGCGCCTTGTCCCGGTTGGCGAGCGACAGCAGCACGCGGCCCTCCTCGGGCACCCGCCAGCCGGCTGCCAGCGCCGCCTTGGCGAAGGCCTCGCCAAAGGTCCGGCCGCGACCCATGACCTCGCCGGTCGAACGCATCTCGGGGCCCGGCAACGGATCGACGCCTGGAAAACGCTCGAATGGGAAGACCGGGAGCTTGACCGCGACCTCGGTCGGCACCCCGTCGTGGACCCCGAGATCGTCGAGACCGGCGCCGGCGCAGACCCTTGCCGCGAGCTCGGCCCACGGTGTGCCGTTGGCGCGGGCGAGAAAGGGCACGGTGCGCGACGCTCGCGGGTTGACCTCGATCACGTAGACCTTGTTCTCCTGGATTGCGAACTGGACGTTGATCAAACCACGGACGTCGAGGGCGAGGGCGAGCAGCCGCACCTGGCGCCGCAGTTCCGCCTGTAGCTCGAGTGGGAGGCTGACCGGCGGCGTGACTGCGGCAGAGTCTCCGGAGTGTACGCCCGCTTCCTCGATGTGTTCGAGGATGCCGCAGATCACCACCTTGTCGCCGTCGGCGACTGCATCGACATCGACCTCCACCGCGCGCTCGAGGAAGTGGTCGAGGAGCACCGGACGATCGGGGTCGACTGCGGCGGCGCGCTTCAGATAGCCGACGAGCTGGTCGTGGCCGTAGACGATCTCCATCGCCCGCCCGCCGAGGACGTAGGAGGGACGCACGAGGACCGGAAACCCGAGCTCGTCGGCGGCGGCGGCGGCCTCCTCGGCCGACGTCACCATTTGTCCCGGCGGCTGGCGCAGACCGAGCTCCGACAAGAGCTCTGCAAACCGCCCGCGATCCTCGGCCCGGTCGATGGCGTCCCTCGACGTGCCCCAGATCGGCACCCCGTGATGCTCGAGGTCGGCGGCCAGCTTGAGAGGAGTCTGCCCGCCGAGCTGGACGAGGACGCCGAGGGGGCGCTCGGCATCGCAGATCGAGAGGACGTCCTCACGGTGGAGAGGATCGAAGTGCAGCCGATCCACCGCATCGTAGTCGGTCGAGACGGTCTCCGGGTTGCAGTTGACCATCACCGCCTCGAAGCCCTCGGCGCGCAGCCCTGCGACCGCCTCCACACAGCAGGCATCGAACTCGATGCCCTGGCCGATGCGCACCGGCCCGCCGCCGAGGATGAGCACCGGGCGGCGCGGGGTGGGCTGCTCGTCGCCGTCGCCGAAGCTGCCGTAGAGGTAAGGGGTGCGGGCCTCGAACTCGGCCGCGCAGGTGTCCACCCGGCGCCTGATCCGCCCCTTTCCGTCCTCGATTCTCCTGGCTCGGAGGGCCGCGGCCTCGACGCCCGCCAAACGGGCGATATGATCGTCGGCGAAGCCCAGTCGCTTGACGGCGTCGAGAAAGCCGGGCTCCTCGATCCGCGCCGCGATCTCCTTCTCGGCCGCCACCAGGCCGTCGATGCGGCGCAGGAACCAGGGGTCAATCGCGGTCAGATCGAAGGCCTTTTCCAGGCTCCATCCCCGGCGCAGAGCCTCGGCGACCTCCCACAAACGGTCCGGCGACGCCTTGGCGAGGCGCCGCTCGAGCTCAGCGTCATCCGCGCGATCGATCTCGGGCGGCGCCTCGAGCGAGTCGCGGTCGATCTCGAGCGACCGGATGGCCTTCTGGAGCGCCTCCTCGAACGAGCGGCCCATGGCCGCGACCTCGCCAACCGCCTTCATGGCCGTGCCGAGGATCGGTTCGGCGCCGGGGAACTTCTCGAACGCAAAGCGTGGGATCTTGACCACCACATAGTCGAGGGCCGGTTCAAAGGAGGCTGGTGTGGAGCCGGTGATATCGTTCATGATCTCGTCCAGCCGGCGGCCGAGGGCGACCTTGGCGGCGATGCGGGCGATCGGGAACCCGGTCGCCTTGGAGGCCAGCGCCGACGATCTCGACACCCGCGGGTTCATCTCAATGACCACGTAGCGGCCGTCCGTCGGGTTGACCGCAAACTGGACATTGGCGCCGCCGGTGGCCACCCCGACCGCGTCGAGGACCATCCGCGCCGCGTCGCGCAGGACCTGAAACTCGCGGTCGGTGAGGGTCTGCGCCGGGGCCACCGTGATCGAGTCGCCGGTGTGGACCCCCATCGGATCGAGGTTCTCGATCGAGCACACGACGACAAAGGTGCCGGCCGAATCACGCATGACCTCGAGCTCGAATTCCTTCCACCCGAGAACCGACGCCTCGACCAAAACCTGGTGGGCGGGGGACGCCTCGAGCCCCTTCTTGAGCAGGAGTTCGAAGCTTTGCCGATCGTGGGCGATGCCGCCGCCCCAACCGCCGAGGGTGAAGGAGGGGCGGAGGATGACCGGCAGATCGATGGTCTTGATGGCCTCGAGACCCTCCTCAACCGAGCTCACGGTGGCCGCGGGCAGAACGGGCAACCCGGCCTCCTCCATCGCACAGCGGAAGGCTTCGCGATCCTCGGCGAGCCGGATCGACTCCACCGAGGCGCCAAGCAGGCGAATTCCGAGGCGTTCGAGCACCCCCGTCTCCTCGAGTTTGACCGCCAAATTGAGGGCGGTCTGGCCGCCGAGGGTGGGGATGAGGGAGTCGGGCCGCTCCTTTTCGAGGACCGCCGTTACCGTCTTTGCGGTCAGCGGCTCGACATAGGTGCGATGGGCGAGCCGCGCATCGGTCATCACCGTCGCCGGATTGGAGTTCACGAGGATGACCCGGCAACCCTCCTCGCGAAGCGCGCGGACACCCTGCACGCCCGAGTAGTCGAACTCGCACGCCTGACCAATTCGAATTGGGCCGGCGCCCAAGATGCAGACCGATGACGGCTTGCTAGCCACGGGCGTACCGCCAACTCGAATTAGGAATTAGGAATGAGGAATTAGGAATGTCGCCCACCCACCCGCACCACCACCAGGGGGGTGGGTGCGAATTCCTAATTCCTAATTCCTCATTCCTCATTTGTTCCCCTTGCATCGCTCCGCAAACCTGGTGAAGAGCTCAAGGGAGTCATTCGGCCCCGGGCTGGCCTCGGGGTGGAACTGCACCGCCTCGACGCCGGCCCTCGGCAGTGACAGACCCTCGAGGGTGCCGTCGGTGAGGTTGATGTGGGTGACCTCGACCTCACGCGGCAGCGATGATTCCTCGACGGCGTAATTGTGATTCTGGGAAGTGACCAGCACGCGCCCGGTCGCGAGCTCGCGAACCGGGTGGTTGCCGCCGTGGTGGCCGAAGGGCAGCTTGATGGTGCGGCCTCCGAGGGCGAGACCGAGGAGCTGGCAGCCCATGCAGATGCCGAGGATCGGCACGCGGCCGACCAGGTCGGCAATCAGGGAACACGCTCCGGCCACCGCCGACGGGTCGCCGGGGCCGTTGGAGAGCACCACGCCCGCATAGTCGCCGCTCATCAGCTCATCGGCCGACGTGTCCGGCGGCAGGACGCGCACTCGAAATCCCTCGCTCACGAGACGGCGCAGGATGGAGCGTTTGACGCCGAAATCGATCACCGCCACTGTCGGACGATGGTCATCTTCGGCCGACGCGATCGGATGCGAGGGTGAGACCCAGGGCCCCTCGTCCCAGTCGTAGGCTTCGTCACATGCCACCTCGCGCGCCAGATCGAGGCCGTCGGTCCCGCGCGCTCCGGCGGCGCGTTCGCTGAGGTCTTCGGGGGGCGTGCCATCGGTGACCAGCAGGCCCGGTACCGCGCCTGCGGTGCGCACGTGGCGGACGATGGCGCGGGTGTCGAAGCCCCAGCCGACCGTGACACCGCGCTCTGCGAGCCACGCCTCGGCGCCGCCGTCGGCGCGCCACGAGGACGGCT
>Ga0164313_10004709_pt1 | contig 12094 bp, 11 predicted proteins | sample GuaBasSedimGuay4_FD_113735 | JGI IMG/M metagenome (GOLD analysis project Ga0164313, IMG submission 113735) | Subseafloor sediment microbial communities from Guaymas Basin, Gulf of California, Mexico - Guay4, Core 4569-4, 0-3 cm | ecosystem: Environmental > Aquatic > Marine > Hydrothermal vents... | reverse complement strand
TTCTTAGTGCTGCTTTGGCAAGTGAAAGTGCGTAAAGTTTAAGATATACAGCTTCTACTGACTGTGCATTTGCATCTTCAAACAAAAAGACTATTCTAAAGTTTTTTCCTATATCTTTCATATTTGCTAAAGCTTTAATGACTTGTACATTTTTATGCGCATCACCCGTAGCTTCTGCAAGATAAGGAGCAAAAGCCGCCATAGCATTTTGAACAAAATTGTCATTAATAGTAGCCACAAACTCAGAGCCTGAAAAGTCCAACTCACACTTGGCTTCTTGTAAAGCCTTTATAAACACAGCAGCAGATCCAAAGTTTTCTTTCCAGTTGATGAGTCCAAAGTTTGCTTGGAGTATCTTCTCAGCATTTTTCTGCCCACGATCAACTCTAGCAATACCAAATGCCATAGGTTCTTTGTACCCTGCTTGTAAAGTAACCTCTGCTGCCAATGCTTTAAATGCCTCTGTTGATTGTACTGTTTCTATTGCCATACTAGCTCCTGTAAATAATTAAGATGATTATACTTTATTTAATTTAATCTAAGTTATGCAAGTTATAATTCACCTATGAAAAAATACTTACGTGGACATAATAAGCAGTACTTTTCCCTAGCTGTCATTGCCCTGTACTCCACTTTGCATAAATTGACGCGGCTTGATAGTAACTTTGAGTATTTTAAACTTGCCTTTTCTTTAACTCCATATAAGACTGCTCCACCTACACAAACTGCATAATCCCTTCAGCCCTAACACCTCAATCCTAAGGTGCGTTAGCAAACGCACCCTTGTAAGATATTTATATAATAGGAACTACAGACAATGACAACAAAAACCTTAAGCCTTATCTCGGCTTTTTTACTTTTAGTAAGCTCAGGCTACGCAGAAGAAACCCTAGAACCCATTTTTGTTACAACAAGCAACAAAACCAAACAATCCATAGAAAAAACAACAGCAAGCATAATAGTTATTACAGCTGAAGATATAGATGAAAAAGGCTATCAAACTGTTGCAGAAGCTATCAATACGGTATCGGGTATTTCTGTGGCAAACTCTGGAGGAATAGGACAGCAAACTTCATTTTTTCTAAGAGGTGCAGATTCTGGTAAAGTACTTGTACTTTTGGATGGTATGCGGCTAAATGACCCTAGCACTACCAATGGTACAGCATTACTAGACAGCTTAAGCACAAGCAACGTACAACAAATAGAAATTGTAAAAGGAGGAAGTGGCAGTATTTGGGGTTCAAATGCAAGTGCTGGAGTGATAAACATCATCAGCAAAGAAGCCAAAGATGGCGTGCACGGTTCTTTAGGGTTTAATTATGGTTCTTACCAAACCAAAGGAGCAGAAGCTTCCCTATCTTACAAAGATGACAAACTCAGTGCACAAGTACTGACTTCTTATCTGAAGAGTGAAAGTTTTTCAGCTTTGCTTCCAAGAGATGCTGAAGCAGATGCCTATGAGAACAAAAGCCTTAATCTTAAGTTGGCTTATACCTTCGACCAAAACAATCAATTAAGACTTTACTACAATACCATACAAACCCATACAGAGTTTGATGACAGTTTTTCTATGGAGCAAGCAGAAGATGACTACAGCTATGGCACTTCAGACCAAAGCAATATCGCCCTAGATTACCTCTATCAATTCGAAAACTATAGTAGCACTTTTCATGCCAGTAAAGGGGAATATGATAGAGATTATTATACCCAAGGATTTTTTGGTGGTCACAATGTATATCAAACTACCTTAGAAGAATACTCTCTTATCAACGCTTATGCATACACTCTTGGAAAACTCGTACTTGGACTAGAATACAAAGATATAGATGGTTTTAATCAATTTGAAAACTTCTCACAAAGTCAAGCTAACTACATCAATAAAGCTGTATATCTTTCCAATATTTACGATATCAATGAAGATACTTTATTAGAGACAAACTTACGCTATGACAATTACAGTGAATTTGCCAATAAAACGACGTATAAGCTAGGTATCAAACACCAACATCGTTTCTTGCAAGGTTTTAGTACTGCTGCGAATTACTACACTTCTTATGATGCTCCAAGTGCCTATCAGTTAGCCAACACAGCACTAAGTGCTGTGTTGAAACCTAGCTACATCAAAGGCTATGATATTTCTTTTGCTTACAAGGAATTGTTGTCATTGACCTATTTTAATAATACTGTTGAAGACAGCATTGAATATGTTGCTTCTTCTGTGCCTTTTGAGGGAGGATATGAAAATATTGATGGTACTTCCAAATTTTCAGGACTTGAGCTAGAGGGTAGCTATACTTTAAGCAACTACAACCTCATCTTTACTGCCAACTATACCCATCTTTTTGAGTTTGAAAAAGAAGACGGAAGTGATTTTGTAAGGCGCCCAAAAGACACACTCAATGCTTCGGCAGGTTATTATACGCATAGTGATATGTATTTTGGGATAGATGCACAATACATAGGTGACAGAATAGACACAGATGGTGGATTTCCTGTCTCTTCAGAAGTATCTACAGGAAACTACACCCTATGGAATCTAAACTTTAGTACCCAGCTCATCCAAGATATAGACTTGTCTATTCATGCCAAAAACATCTTCGATAAGGACTATGAGTCTGTTTATGGCTATGCCACCGAAGGTCGTTCTTTCTATGCAAAAATAAAATATAGTTTTTAATTTAGATATAATCATTTATGTTTAAAATTATCCCTAAATACTTTATCAGATATAAATTTTTCAACTCTTTGTTTTTGGGCTTAAGTGTTGGGACTATCTTTACGCTTTATGCACCATTAGAGCCTTCTATATATTCATTAGGAGGTATATTTTTAGCCCTAGCCATGCTCCTTGTAGCACAATTTTATAAGCATATACTCAACGCTTCATATTTATTTAAAATATCACTTTTTGTGGAGATCATATTACTCTTAGCTATCTCTTATTTTCTCTATGCTTCTTACAATTATCACAGTGCTTTAGTCCTGTATGCGGGCTATCAGCTTACCTTTGTTTTTGGTAGTTATCTTATACGTGCAGAAACTCTGCTACTACAAAGTGATGTCCTGCTCACAAAATTAGACAGTGCAAAACAGTTGGGTTATCTTCTAGGTATGGGGATTTCTTACTTATTTTATAAATTTTTAAATCAAATGGGTATCACGCAAAACCAAGAGCAAGTGTATGTTTTACACTTTATACTTCTAGTCGTAGAGCTTAGCATTATTGCGCTTATTTTTAAAAGTTTTAAGCGATTACCTGCCTAGTAAAGAAGAAAATTTGTATTTATCGCATCAAGAAAAGTATATACCACTGACGCCTTAACGCCAAAGATATATAAAAGAAAAAGAATTTTAAGCTGCTGCTATAGCTTCTTGGGCATATTTTTTACCAAGGTCATATGCCAAAATGTTTGGCGCATGAAATCTTTCAGGTACTGCTGCAAGCATAGTTGCTTTTAGCGTCTCATCATCAATGGCATTCTGATAAGTATTAGCAATCGCCAATGCAACAACCGATTGCGTGAGTACAAGCTTTACTTCTTCTTTAGCAATAGTAATAATAGGTATCTCAACGATATTCCATCTTTTTCTATCTTCTGCTGTTGGATGTACCAAGTTTGGCTCAATAACGATTGTTGCACCATCACGTACTCCATTTTTAAAAAGTTGGTATGACATATCTGCAACAGATAACATGAAGTCAACTTCACCATCTACTGCATGTGGATACCAAATCTCTTCATCATCTAATTGGATATCAACAACTGTTGGACCACCACGCACTTGTGATGTGTATGTTGCTGTTTTAACACCAAAACCACCAAGGTTAATTTTAGCAGATGCAAAAATCTCACCTGCAAGAAGAACACCTTGTCCACCAACACCCGTAAATCTTAATACGTCTCTAGTTTTGTTAGCCATAAGCTTCTCCTTTATATTTTTTTCTCAAAATCATCTTGCGTGATTTTGCTTCTGTTATCTTGATGCGCATCAATTACCATTTGGTAAAGATCACAATACTCATCTTTTGTATCATCATGGTGTAAAATGCCTGTTGGAAGTAAGTTAAGTCTCTCTTCTTTACTCATAGCATCCCACTTTTTCTTTGTAGTAGTAATACTATCTATCCAATCGAGTGTATCCATGGCTGCAACCATTTTGTTTTTACGCCCAAGGTTAATGTGACAGTTAGTCAACGCATCTACATAAGAAAAACCTTTGTGCTCAAGAGCTTGCTTGAAAATCTTTTCAAGTTTTTTAGGCTTAGTTACTGCTTCACGAGCTACAAAAGTTGCACCAGATGCTTCAACTAATCTACATGCATCAAAAGTAGGATCAATATTACCTATCTTTTGAGTTACAGTCCACATACCTTGTGGTGTAGTTGGAGAGGTTTGAGAGTTAGTCAAACCATAAATAAAGTTTTGTATAACAATCATAGTAAGGTCAATGTTTCTTCTAGCACCATGAATCGTATGATTACCACCAATAGCAAATGCATCACCATCACCAGTAACAATAACAACTTTCTTGGTAGGGTTAGCAAGCTTGACACCTGTTGCAAATGCTACAGTTCTACCATGTGTTGTATGAATAGTATTGAAGTCAACATAAGAAGAAAATCTTCCTGAACAACCAATACCAGATACAACACAAATGTCATCTTTAGCATAACCAAGATCATCAACTGCTCTCACAAATGCTTTTAAGACTATACCATCTCCACAACCCCAACACCATAGTGTTGGCATTTTTTCCATTCTTAAATATCCATCATAATTAAATGCCATGACTAAAATACCTCCTTAACTTTATCAGTAATATCTTTTGGTGAGAATGGACGTCCATTCACTTTGATAAGTTTTTCAATGTCCAGTCTTCCCATACATCTTTGAATTTCATCTAGGTATTGACCCATATTTAACTCTATAGAAAGTACTTTATCAAATTTTTGTCCAAGTTCATGCATTCTTTTCTCAGGGCTTGGCCACATAGTGATAGGTCTAAACATACCAACTTTAATACCTTCAGCTCTTAGTCTATTTACAGCTTCTTTAATACCAAGTGCTGCAGAGCCATAACCAATAAGAAGGATTTCTGCATCATCTAGCATATATTCTTCATTAAGTTCGATTTCATCTAAATGTTCATCTACTTTTCTAAAGAGTCTATCGATGAGTTTTCTACATGTTTCTATCTCTTCTGTTGGGAAACCTTTTGCATCATGATGAAGTCCTGTAAAGTGGTATCTATACCCTTGAAACATTGGGTTTAGTACTGCTGCTTCATCTTGCTCTACACCATAAGGTCTGTAGTCTTCATTTGAACCATCAAATGTTTTTCTTGGAATAATTCCAGCTTCTACTTCTTCAATAGTTGGAAGCACAGCTTTAGCATGCATAAGACCAAGTGTTGCATCAAGAAGTACAAATACTGGTTGCATAAATCTGTCTGCAAGATTAAATGCTCTTACGGTTTCAGTATAACACTCAGCCAATGTACCTGCACAAAGTGCAATAGATTTATAATCACCATGAGAAGGAGTTTTTACTTGAGAAATGTCACCTTGTGATACGCGTGTTGGAAGACCTGTTGATGGCCCACCTCTCATAACATCTACAACAACTAAAGGTACTTCTGCCATTTGGGCAAGTCCAAGGTTTTCAGCTTTTAATGAGATACCAGGTCCTGATGTTGCTGTCATTGATTTAACACCTGACATAGAAGCACCAATTGCTACAGCAATTCCTGCGATTTCGTCTTCCATCTGAATACATGTTCCACCAACTCTAGGCAAAAAGTCTGAAATCGCTTCCATAACTTCTGTTGATGGCGTAATAGGGTATCCACCAAAAAATCTACAACCACTATCAACAGCTGCTAAAGCCGCTAAGTGGTTACCCACCATTACAATTTCACGTTTACCGTCTGCATTTATTTTTCCTTGACTATTTGCATCTGATGCCATTAGTTTGCCTCCTTGTAATCTGTAGGTAATCTGTACCCATTTTCATTAATTGCTTCTTGTCTCGCTTTTGATGAGTCTGTTAATTTAGCAAACTTGAACTCTTGTTTTGTTGCTACATAAATAGCAAAATCTGGACAAGAGAGTTCACACTCACTACATCCTATACATGCATCTATTGCTACAATTTCTATATTTGCACCAAGTGTTGACTGTGGATCTGCTTTCATGGAAAGCACACCTGCAGGACATGCATCCACACAGATATCACATGCTTTACATCTAGCTGAGTCTACCCATACAGGAGTATTTTCTGGAGCTGCCAGTTGTGTTGACATTGACATAGGTTCCCCTTTTATTTAATATAATTACGTGAGATTTACTATTCACTGAAATTAGGATAGCTTAGTTTGACTAAAGTGGGTATGAATAGGGTGTAATTATTATTATGACAAGGATAGCTGTTACCATACGGAGCAAGAAAATAGGAAGATAAATAGGATAATTTTTATCTAATTTTATTAAATTATGAATAAATATAATATGGGCATAAAAACCATATTATATTGTCTTAGTTTAAGCCAAAACTTCTTTGACTGCTTTACCAATTTCTGCTGGGGAAACAACTACTTTTACACCTACAGCTTCAAGTGCATCCATTTTCTCTTTTGCAGTTCCAGCAGATCCAGAGATGATAGCTCCTGCATGCCCCATTCTTTTACCTGCTGGTGCTGTTTGTCCTGCGATAAAGGCAACCACTGGCTTAGTGATATTTTCTTTAATATAATCTGCAGCTTGAATCTCAAGATCTCCACCGATTTCACCAATCATGACAATGGCTTCTGTCTCTGGGTCTTCTTGGAACATTTGAAGAAGTTGCTTGTACGAAAGACCAATAATTGGGTCTCCACCAATACCAACAGCCGTTGTAATTCCAAAACCTTCATTACATACTTGATTTGCACCTTCATAAGTAAGCGTACCAGACTTAGAGATAAGCCCTACATTGCCTTTTTTGAAAATCATCCCTGGCATAATACCTATCTTGCACTCTTCAGCAGTAATGACACCTGGGCAGTTTGGTCCGATGGTCATCATGCCATTTTTAACAGCACAAGCTTTAGCAGCTTGCATATCACGAACTGGTGCACCTTCAGTGATAATCACTGCTAGCTCAATACCCGCAGAAGCTGCTTCCATAACTGCATCAGCCACAAATGCAGGAGGCACAAATATCATAGAAACAGTCGCATCGGTCATAGCTACTGCATCTTTTACTGTGTTAAATACTGGCTTGCCAAGGTGTACTTGACCACCTTTACCTGGTGTAACACCGCCGACAATTTGTGTGCCATAATCCATACATTGTTCTGCATGAAAAGAGCCCTCTTTACCTGTAAAACCTTGAACGATTACTTTTGTGTCTTTATTTACTAGAATACTCATTACTACTCTCCTTTTGCCGCTGCTACAGCTTTGGCTGCACCATCACCCAAATCATCACCAACAATAAGATTAGTAATATTTGCATTTTTCAAAATTTCTGCTGCCTCAGGTGCATTTGTACCATCAAGTCTTACAATGACTGGTACGTTTACATCTATTATTTTAGTCGCTTCAATGATACCATTTGCAATTCTGTCACATCTTACGATTCCACCAAAAATGTTTACAAAAATAGCTTTCACTTTCGGATTTTTAAGAATAATCTCAAAGCCTTTAGCCACAGTCTCGGCATTTGCCGAACCACCCACATCTAGGAAGTTTGCAGGTGTTCCACCCATGTAGTTAATCGTATCCATCGTACCCATAGCAAGTCCTGCACCGTTAACCATACAACCTATCTCACCATCAAGAGCGATGTAAGAAAGTCCATATTGTGATGCTTCTCTCTCATCTGGGTCTTCTTCACTTATGTCTCTCATATCTTCGATGTCTGGGTGACGTCCAAGGGCAGAGTCATCAAAACCCATCTTGCCATCAAGTGCCATAAAATCTCCAGACTCTGTTCTGATAAGTGGGTTAATCTCTATCATTTCAGCATCATTTTCCATGTAAAGTGTATAAAGTTTAGCAACAAATGCTATCATCTTTTTTTGTTCTGCTTTGTCTGTGATACCTAAACCAAAGACCAACTCTCTACCATGATAACCTTGAAAACCAAATGCTGGATCAATAGCAATTTTGATAATCTTCTCAGGTGTTTCACTCGCCACTGTTTCAATGTCCATTCCACCTTCAGTAGAAGCCATGATAATTGGCATCTCAACAGCACGGTCAAGTACTACAGAGAGGTAAAGTTCATCTTGGATGTTTGCACCCTCTTCGATATAAACTTTTTGAACCAATTTACCTTCAGGTCCTGTTTGAGGTGTGACCAAGGTCATACCTAAGATTTCAGTGGCTAATTCTCTTACCTCATCTATGGACTTGGCAAGCTTAACACCACCACCATGCCCACGACCCCCTGCATGTATCTGAGCTTTGACTACCCAGATACTACCACCCAATTCTTGTGCATTGGTTACCGCTTGATCAGGTGTATTTGCAATAATACCTCTAGGCGTTGGAACACCATACTTTTGGAATATTTGTTTCGCTTGATACTCATGAATATTCAAAATAACTCCTTTAAATTTTAATGGTTTATTCTACTCTTTTTTTAATAAATTTTAATGAATTAGTTAATCTTTTGTTATGTTTTAAATAAAAATGTTGATTTTTGATACAAAAAGTCTATATATGTAAAAGAAAGAAAAATCCTTAGTTTTTTACCTCGTATTGGGCACGACCAATTTGATAAATATCATTACCTTTTGTATCATTTACTACAGTTACAGGAAAATCTTCTACCGTAATCTTACGTACGGCCTCTGGTCCTAATTCTGGATAGGCAATAACTTCTGCTGAACGAATTTGCTTACCAAGCAACGCTCCCGCTCCACCTGTTGCTCCAAAATAGATACCATCATACTCTACACAGGCATCTTTTACAGCTTGGTTTCTTTTACCTTTACCAATCATACCTTTTGAACCATTTTTTAACATTGTTGGTGAAAATGAATCCATTCTGTAAGAAGTCGTTGGCCCTGCACTCCCAATTGGGTCACCTGGCTTAGGTGGTGTGGGCCCAACAAAATATATGATAGAACCTTCCAAATCAAACGGAAGTTCTTCACCTGCTTCAATGAGTGCTACTAATCTACTGTGTGCAGCATCACGTGCCGTGAAAATAGTTCCATTAAGTAACACAGTATCACCTGCTACAAGTTTTTTAGTATCTTCGGATGTCAGTGGTGTTGTTAAAGTATATGTTGCCATCTATTCTCCTTATATTGTGATATGTGTATGTCTTGAAGAGTGACACTGAACGTTCACAGAAACAGGAAGTGAGGCAATGTGACAGGGGTTAGACTCTATATGTACAGCTAATGCTGTTTTTGTTCCACCCATTCCCATAGCACCGATACCAAGATTATTTATCTCAGTTAATATTCTTTCTTCAAGTTCAGCCATTTCAGGGTCTTTATGTTTTGTCTCAAGATCCCTAAATAGAGCATGTTTAGAAGAGATACATGCTTTTTCAAATGTTCCCCCTATACCTACACCTACAGTTATAGGAGGACAAGGGTTTCCTCCTGCATCAGAGATTACTTCTTTCACATACTCAACGATTCCATCCTTGCCAGCAGCTGGTGGAAATACACATGCTCTAGATACATTTTCAGAACCACCACCTTTTGCAGCGTATTCAATATCTATCTTATCTCCTGAAACTATGTCAAAGTGTATAATAGCGGGGAGGTTATACCCTACTGTGTCTTTCAAATTAGCACGAGAGAATGGTTCACAAGTAGAAGCTCTTAAATAACCTTCTGTATATCCTTCTTCTGTACCTTTATTAATAGCATCTCTAAGAAGACCGCCGTTTATACGCACTTCTTCGCCCACATTTACAAAAAATACTGCTAATCCGGTATCTTGGCAGAGTGGTCGCTTCTCATCCTTAGCGATATTTGCATTTTCAAGAATCTGACGAATCACTTCTTTACTTACAGGTGATTTTTCAGCTTCCATTGCAGATTCAAGTGCCTCATACGTGTCTTGCGGTAAGTCAGTACCACAATGCATAATCATATCTTTAACTGCTTTTACAACAACATCAAATTCAATTTCTCTCATTAAAGTCACTCCTAAAATTTATATAATAATGAAGTATTTTACAATGAAATTTGTTAATTACAAATAAAGTAGGGTATTTTCGAAAAGTTTATTGGGAATGAGAATATTTGATGCGTGGGCAAAGTTGCCCACGGAATTGATTAACTAATAATTCAACTATGAATTAAAGAAACCACTATCAGTTAAGATAGCGATATTTTCTTTGATTGACTCAACAGACTTAGCAAACTTTACTTTTGTATCATCATCAAGATCAAGTTCTATCACTTTTTCTATACCATTAGCACCAATAACACATGGAACACCAACAGTAATATCATCATAACCATACTCGCCATTTAGCATAGCACAACTAGAAATTACTTTCTCTTCATCACTCAAGATTGCTTCAACCATGATGGAAATAGCTCGTCCTGGAGCAAAGAAAGCTGAAGTTTTTAAGTACTTCACAATCTCAGCGCCACCATCTTTAGTCTTAGCAATAATTTCATCTATATCCTCTTTTGATACAATCTGATCAAGTGGCACTCCTCCAACAGTTGCAATATCTGCATATGGTATCATGTGTTCACCATGATCTCCCAAAATTGTAGGTCTTATCTGAGATGCACCAAAACCTGTTTTTTGTCTGATTTGATATGCCATTCTAGAGCTATCAAGAGCCCCACCCATTCCTATAATTCTATTTTTATCCCAACCTGTCACTTTATGTACAACATATGTCATAACATCCAAGGGATTAGAAACACAAAGGATAATAGCATTTGGTGAATATTTTTTGATATGTCCTGTAACTTCTTTCACAATACCTGCATTGATATTAAGTAAATCTGCTCTTGTCATATCTTTTTTTCTAGGAACACCTGCAGTGATAACTACAACATCACAATCTTTGATATCTTCAGGTTTTACCGCTGCTTCAACTACTGTGCCTCTTGGAGAATAATTTGTAGCTTGTGCTATATCTAGTGCTTTACCTATAGCAACTTCAGGGAAAAGATCATAGAGTAGTATTCTATGACATGTTCCTGTAAATGCTAAGCTGTATGCTGCTGCTGCACCTACTGCTCCTGCTCCTATAATTGCTACTTTTTTTCCTGTCATATTATTCCTTATTTGTTTGCTTCAATTCCAAATGTAAATCCAGCTTTAACTTTTTCAATAAGTACTGGAACCACATCTGCATAGTCACCCACAATAGCAAAATCTGCATTTGAGAAAATAGTCTCTTTTGCATTATTGTTAATTGCTACAATAGTATCTGACTCTTTCATGCCTGCAATGTGTTGAACTGCGCCAGAAATACCAATAGCTACATAGACTTTTGGACGCACTGTTTTACCTGTTTGTCCAACCTGTCTTGCATATTCAGAAACACCTTCATCAACCATTACACGGCTTGCTGCCCATTCAGCATTGATGCCTTGCTCTTTTAGTGCTCCTGCTAAGTCTTTTACCATTTGCATTCCATCACTTGCCGTACCTCTACCGCCTGCTATTATAATATCTGCCTCAAACAGTCCTTGCATTCCACCTTCACCAATAACTGTTTCGATGATTTCAGAAACAAACTCTGACTCATCTAATACTGGTGTAAATTCTGTAATTTTTCCCTCTTTACTGTCATCTCTTGCTGGTACTTCAAATGTCCCTGCTCTTGCTGTAGAAATCTGTGGACATACAAAACCAATAATAGTAGCTAGTTTAGATTCACCATAAGTAGGTCTTCTTGATTCCAATATAGGTGCATAGATTACCTGCTCTTTAGTCTCTTTATTTCGATGCTTATGCTCACCAATAAGAAGCTCTGTACAGTCAGCCGTTACCCCAGAGTCTGTTTTCACACCAATTCTAGGAGCTAATTCTCTTCCAGCTGTTGTTGCTGCAAAAAGTGCTATCTCATGCTTTCTCTCTTTGATGATTTGTGAAAATATTTCAGAGAATGGC
>Ga0164313_10004708_pt1 | contig 12094 bp, 12 predicted proteins | sample GuaBasSedimGuay4_FD_113735 | JGI IMG/M metagenome (GOLD analysis project Ga0164313, IMG submission 113735) | Subseafloor sediment microbial communities from Guaymas Basin, Gulf of California, Mexico - Guay4, Core 4569-4, 0-3 cm | ecosystem: Environmental > Aquatic > Marine > Hydrothermal vents... | reverse complement strand
TAATATAAACGACATAGGTACACCAGCTGCGAGACTGGAGAGGGACTTGCATTTGCCAGTTGCACTTATAGTCATCCCTCTTTTTGCACTGGCAAATGCTGGGATAGCCATAGACTTTAGCTCTATAGGTACAACCATCATGACACCTGTCTCGATGGGTATCATCGCTGGTCTTATACTAGGTAAAGTACTGGGTATCTTCGGTGTATCATGGTTGGCGATCAAGTTAAAAATAGCAACACTTCCCAAAGGAAGTACTATGAGCCAGATCTTTGGTGTTGCATTTTTGGGAGGTATTGGTTTTACTATGTCTATTTTTGTAGCAGACTTGGCATTCATGGGCAGTCCTGAGCTTATATTTCAAGCTAAAGTAGGGATTTTAGCAGCATCACTTTTTGCAGGATTATTTGGGTATTTCTGGCTTAGATTTATGGCGAAATCGAGTTAAGTTATTAAAGGGTAGGGTGTAATATATTACACCCTATGGCTAACGTATGTATTTATTGGGTTCAGATAAAAATGCAAAAGTTAATGTGTCTATTTTATTGATGAGTTTTTTCTTGACGGTCAGTTTTTTGCTATAGAAGAGAGATAAAAGACCACTGTTATTTATACCTAAGATAAATGAGTAATCACCAAATCTATATCGTTTTAAGTCTTTTGGGTCAGGACTTTCATCAAGACCTTTAATCTTAAAGTGAATACCATTTGGAAAGTCATAAGGGTAGATGTTGTCATCTTCTTTTATATGAGTTTTTCCTGCATCAGACGTGACTTGAAGTATAAGTTTATTATCTAGTTCATGTGTTCTAATATTATATGGGCCAAAGTTTATTTTCATTTTTATCCTTTTTTATATTATATAGTAAGTATAGTATATTAATTAGGTTAATAACTAGAAATAAAGCAAAAAATAAAAATATTTAGTTTTTATAACAGCTTCTTAGTTTTTCAAGTGTTGGTTTATAAATAAAATATGACAATATGACATCTTTTTATCCATTTGAAACACAATAAGTTATTATATTTTTAATGACTCTAGATAGGAAAATATATGACATACACAATTCTTGACAATTCGTATCTTTTAGGATACACTAGTGATGTATAAAGTTAAGAAAAGTACACATTTTGGTAAGTGGTTGGATTCTCTTAAAGACTTGAGAGGGAAGATTGCCATTGCTAGGCGTATAGAAAGAATGGGTAATGGTAACTTCGGTGATATGAAATCTGTAGGTGATGGTATTTCTGAACTTAGAATAACAGTGGGGCCTGCATATAGAGTGTATTTTACAAAATTTGATGATAGATTGATAGTCTTACTCGTAGGTGGAGATAAATCAACACAATCAAAAGACATTAAGAAAGCAAAAATGCTACTAGAGGAGATAAAAGATGAAAGCTAATACATTGACCGATTTTGACATCTCTGACTATCTTGATAGTAAAGAAGCTATAAGTGAGTATCTATCGCAAGTTCTTGCAGATGGCGATACTGATGAACTTTTAACGGCATTAGGGCATATAGCAAGAGCTAAAGGTATGACGGAGATAGCAAAAAAGACTGGTCTAGGTAGAGAGAGTCTATACAAAACGTTTCAGTTAGGTACTAAGCCTAAATTTGAGACTATTGTGAAAGTGTTGGATGCGTTTGGGGTTAGATTGAAAGCTGTGTAGTATTACATCCACTTCTTAGTTTTACTAGTAGCCTTTGCTTCCAATGGATCATCAGGCCAGTAATGTCTTTTATATTTCCCACGTAACTCTTTTTTCACTTCATCATAAGTATTTGCCCAAAAACTTTCCAAGTCTTGTGTCATTTGCATGGGACGTGAGGCGGGGGAGAGTAGATGGATCATGAGTTTTATTTTGCCATTTAGGAGTGTGGGGGTGGATTTTGTCCCGAACATTTCTTGGAGGCGTACTGCCAAGATGGGTTGCTCCGGATTGCTGTAATCTATGGCTATGTTAGAACCCGAAGCCACTTTGAGTTTGTTGGGGGCTTGTGTATCTAGTCTTTGTGTTTGTTCGAAGCTTAGGAGTCCTAGGAGTATGTTGTTTAGGTCTAGTCCTTTACATGCTTTTAGTGAATTGATGTTTGAGAGGTAGGGTGCTAACCATGTGTTCATATTTTCCAATAAATATTCATCTGAAAAGTCAGGAAGATCTAAGCCGTGGTGCTTGGCGAAATTTACACGCTGTTTTAATGCTAAAGCTTCTTTACTCCAATGAAGTGCACCCAGTCCCAGCTCTTCCAGTTCCTCCATAAGCACTTCTACTACTTTGTCAGGAGAGGGGCTTTTTATGGCTATGCTTTTGAGTATGATAGCACCCAGCTTACTAACTTTACGTGCTTCTACACGTTCTAGATCTTCATTCCATGTGACATCTTCATGTACCTGTAGTTGTTCTTCCAAATGTTCTTCTATCTGCGCATGTGAGATGGCTATGGCTTTGTAGATGGTAGCATTGGTATTTTTAGCATCAAGATCAGCGATGACAAGGAAACCTGTGTTAAAAAGCTCATCTTGCTGGTGTAATACTGCACCTTTTGCATTGGCCAGTAGGTAGGTGGAACTTTTGTCATTACGTAGTTTGGCAATGCGGTCTGGGTAGGCAAAGGCCAGGAGTATGCCTAATAGCTCTAGATCTATACTGGCATTTTGCTGCGGCTCTATACGTTTGGCATTTTTAAGTAGGTAGTGACATTGTGCGACGTTGATGTATTGGGTGTTGATGCTATTTTGTGTACGTACATCATGCAGAACAGATACTCGTTCACGTAAGTCAGAAGAACCGAAGGCATTATGGTAGATGTCTTTTTCAGTGATGAGTACTGCTAAGAGCGAAGCTTCATAGCTAAGGTTAAGCTCTTTGGCTTTGAGCATCATGTGCGCCAGGCGTGGGTGCATGGAATACTTTGCCATAGCTTTACCATGTATGGTGATGGTACCATCTTTACTGAGTGCACCTAAGTCTTGCAAGAGTGTCTTGGCGTGGTGTATGGAAGTGGAGGGTGGTAAATCCATCCATGACATTTGGTGTATGTCATTATTGCCCCATAGGGCTAGTTCGAGCATGAGTTGACTGAGGTCTGCTGAGAGTATCTCGGGAGTGTCATGCTTTAGTAGTATCTTAGACTTATGCCAAAGGTGGTAAGCCTTACCTGCAGATGTACGTCCAGCACGTCCTGCTCTTTGTGTGGCTGAGTCTTGGGAGATGAAGGTTCTCTCCAAGCGGTTCATGCCAGAAAATGGGCTGAACACAGAGATATTTTGAAGACCAGAATCTACGACCATCTTGATACCTTCTATGGTGAGTGAAGTTTGGGCGATGTTTGTAGAAAGTACGACTTTTCGTTTTCCCGGAGGAGGAGCTTTTATGGCTCTGTCTTGAGCCTCTTTACTTAAGTTTCCGTAAAGTGTAGAGATGTAGACATCTTTTAGTTTTTCATCAAGGAGTAGCTTTTCAACAGCTTTTATCTCTCTTGTCCCGGGGAGAAAAACAAGAATATTCCCTTCTTCTTCCATGAGTAGTTTATGTAGACGTCTATGTACATAGAAGGGAAGTTCTTTTTTACTGGGATGTGTGGTAGTGGGATCTAGGTAGTAACGTTCCACTGGGTAGGCACGCCCTTCACTTTGCACGATGGGAGCATCTAACATCTCTGAAATGGCAGTCGTGTTAAGTGTTGCCGACATAATGAGAATTTTCAGATCTTCACGTAGGACAGCCTGAGACTCTAAGGCTAAAGCTAAAGACAGATCCGCATGCAGGGAACGTTCGTGGTATTCATCGAAGATGATGAGTGCCACATCTTCAAGAGACGGATCAGCCTGCAGCTTACGTGTGAGTATCCCCTCTGTAACGATGAGTATTTTGGTAGCTTTACTCTGCACAGAGTCCATCTTGACCTGATACCCTATACGTTCACCCACGTTTTCACCCAACATTTCAGCCATACGCGCCGCAGAGGATCGTACTGCCAAACGACGGGGTTCGAGCATGATGATCTTTTTCCCTTCAAGCCATGGTTCATCAAGAAGTGCAAGGGGTAAAGCTGTCGTTTTCCCTGCTCCAGGAGGTGCCTGAAGTACTAAACGCTGTTGATGTAGAAGTTTCTCTTGGACTTCAGGTATGACTTGGGTAATGGGTAGGGTTTGCATATTAGGTACGGTTTAAAGTGTTTCTGCTCTTAAATGATTTTCTAGACCTTTAACTCTTTGTTGTGTGATAGATGCTTTTTCACTGTTGTATAAAAGGGGATACATACTGCCAAAACACATACGCATGTCTTCAGATTCACAGGTAAAGATCAGATCTAATTCGGCATCACGAAACTTTATCCAAAGACGTTGGGAAGTTTTTAAATTTTTGAGATACGCTTTGTCACTTTTATTTTTAGCTCTAAGTGCTTTATAGACTTTATTGAGTTCTTTGTCTGCTTTTTTAAAATCTTCATAAGCACAGAGATTCATTTCTCTTTGGTTCCCATCTTCTTTACATTGGATTGCATTTGCGTAGAGTGTAGTGCCTAAAAGTAGTATAAGTGAAAGTAGTGTTTTATTCATAGGGATCCTTTGGGTGTATTTTATCTTAATAAATGTCCGTATACTATAAAAATAGTATAATCCCAAAATAATGATAAGGGATAATATGATGACAATATACGGTATAAAAACATGTTCGACTGTAGGAAAAGCAAGAAAGTTTATGAAAGACAATGGTATAGACTTTGATTTTGTGGACTATAAAATTGAGTCTGTAGGTGAAGAGAAGATACGTGAGTGGCTCAAACAAGTAGATATAAACATACTTTTTAACAACAAAGGTAAAAAATACAGAGATCTAAAACTAAAAGAACTTAACCTTGATGATGAGGGAAAGATCGTATGGATGGCAAAAGAAAACTACTTACTGAAACGACCAGTCATTGAGTATGGTGAGGGTAAAGTACATGTTGCTTATGATGAAGAAATCTATAAAAAGATATTTTTATAATGATTAATCCACGCATAGAAAAGTTAGTAAAAAGTAGTAAATTCCAAAACTTCATTATGGGACTGATCATCTTAAATGGTATTACAATGGGGTTTGAGACTTCTAAGTCTTTGGCGTTAGAATATGGTACTTTTTTTACACTCTTTAACACCTTTGTTGTGACAGTATTTACCATAGAGATCCTCTTGCGTATTTCTGTGTATAAAACATCATTTTTTAAAGACCCTTGGTCTATTTTTGATTTTATCATTGTGGCTATCTCTTTGGTACCTGCCAGTGCAGGGTTTGAGATATTTAGAGTATTACGTGTATTGCGACTGTTTAGACTCATTACCGTGGTACCACAGATGAAAAAGATCATTATGGCACTGCTTAGCGTTATACCGGGTATTGGTTCTATCGCTGCATTGTTGACGCTCTTTTTTTATATTTTTGCGATCATGTCTACACAGCTCTTTGGAGAGAGGTTTCCTGAATGGTTTGGTACTTTAGGTGAGTCTTTCTATACACTCTTTCAAATCATGACGTTGGAGTCTTGGTCTATGGGTATCGTTCGTCCTATTATGGAAGTGTATCCTTTGGCTTGGGTATTTTTTATGCCATTTATCTTTTTGTCGACTTTTATTATTATCAACCTTATTATTGCTATTGTGGTAGATGCGATGAATGAGATGAATACAAATGAGGAAGAAGTTATCGTTCACGAGATCCAAAGTAACAAGGTTAACATGCAAGAAGAGATCCAGAACTTACGCAATGACATCCACGAACTTAAAATACTACTTAAAGAAAAGTAGGAAGAGAAGATAAATTATGAAACAGATCATACTCATACGCCATGCCAAAGTGGATATAGACAATACTCAGAAGATAATCGCTGCATCAATGAAGAACTGGGTAAAAGCGTATGATATAGCAGAGTTATGCAGTGAGAGTAAACCTACACAAAAGACCATAGATGTAGTGAAAAGAACAGATGTTGTAGTGACAAGTGCTCTCAAACGTGCCATAGACTCTGCAAAGGTCTTAGGTACAGATATTTATGAAAGTAATGCACTATTTAATGAAGCCTCTATCCCTGATGTGCACATGGCATTTTTAAAGTTCAAACCAAAAACATGGCTGATGATACTCAGAGTATTGTTACTCTTTGGATTGGGTAAAAAAGATGCTTCGCTCAAAGCCTCAAAACTACAGGCCAAAGAGGCAGTCAAAAGACTGCTTGCATTAGTAGATACACATGAGAGTGTTGTACTTGTAGGGCATGGCGGTATGAACTGGCTTATACGAAAAGTGTTAATGAAAGAGGGTTGGAGTTTGGAACCTAATGCATCCAATAAAAACTGGGGTATGACAGTACTTACTTTATCAGGAACTTGAGTTCGAGATATGGCAATTCGATGCTACTCTCTATCACTTCTTTTGCCATATCCACAGCTTTTACTCCCGGACCAAACAATGAGAATAAATACAACATCAATTCCTTAAAGATTATAATAATCTAAAGTTATGTTAATTATAATCTTTAATATTCTTTTAAGCTTTTCCAGCTACACTGACATTATCTAGACAAATAGATATTATAAGGATAACAAATGAAAAAAATAATAATTGCAGCTTTAGTATCAACTTTAGCATTAACAAACGTACAAGCAGAAGAAACAAATACAGAAATATGTAAGACATATATAAATGAAGCTAAAAGCTTTCAAGAAACAATGGAAGCAAATAAAATAGATGAAGCAACATTTGCTTTTTACAAAGATAATGTTGTTTCAAATTGTGGGAACATTGTAAGTAAAGAATCTTACAAAAAAGATTTTTTTGCTCAATCACTCATGAAAAAAGACACAGCAACAGTAAATAATTGTAAAACAGCCATAGTAATGGCTCATACATATGCTAAAAATGACAATAAGTCACCTTTTATAGCAAATGCACATAAAATTAATGTGACAGATAACTGTGGGACATTAGTCTCTAAAAAAACACCGGCATTTTGTTTTTTCGATGTAGTTGATAATTCAAAAGAAGACTTAAAAGGTCGTTGTATCGCTTCTATAGAGAAAGCACATGCTACAACAGATGCGGCAGCACTTAAATCTATTAAGAGTGATGTTGTTGCAAACTGTGGTAGACTTCAGGCAAGAATCTAGGCTTACTTGACACACATACTTTACACCTCTCTTGAGGTGTAAAACTTTAAAATCTTTCTATACTCCCCCTTTTTTTTCCACTAAACTCCACTTTGTTTGCATCTTTTACTTTTTATATTTATGATATCAATTTTTTCTTAGATTAATATCTTGATTAAAAACAATCTTTTTTTAATCATAGTGGTTATAATAAATACGGAGTGATATTATAACCCTATTGCATAATTTGGAATAAAAAAGGAATACAAATGCGTAAACCCTACTTGGAAACACAACCTGATGAAAATGGATATTTTGGAAAGTTTGGTGGTGCTTTTCTTCCCCCTATGTTGGAAGAACCATTTGCCCAGATACAAAAAGAGTACCAAAAACTTAAAAATGATCCAGCGTTTATAGAAGAATTAAAATATGTTCGTAAACATTATCAGGGACGGCCAACACCTATCTCTTTTGCTAAAAACCTTACAGAACATTGTGGTGGGGCTAAGATATATTTGAAGAGAGAAGACCTCAATCATTCTGGTGCACATAAATTAAATCATTGTATGGCAGAAGTTATGTTGGCTAAACATTTAGGAAAGAAAAAGGTGATCGCTGAGACAGGGGCAGGTCAACATGGTGTGGCTTTGGCAACTGCTGCTGCATACTTTGGTTTAGAATGTGAGATACATATGGGAGAGGTAGATATAGCAAAAGAACATCCAAATGTCGTACGTATGAAGATCTTAGGTGCGAAGGTTGTTCCTGCAACACATGGTTTAAAAACACTCAAAGAAGCAGTAGACAGTGCGTTTGGTGAGTATATGGAAACGTATGAAGAGTCACTGTTCTGTATAGGTTCTGTTGTTGGTCCACACCCCTTTCCTATGATGATAAGAGATTTTCAGTCTGTAGTAGGTCATGAGTCAAAAGAGCAGTTTTTTGAACGTGAAAGTAAACTCCCTGACCATGTAATAGCATGTGTAGGTGGAGGAAGTAATGCTATGGGAATTTTTGCAGGTTTTATAGATGATGATGTAGAGCTTATAGGTGTTGAACCTATGGGTAAAGGTGAAAAGTTGGGAGAGCATGCAGCTAGTCTGACCTATGGAGAAGAAGGTGTCATGCATGGGTTTAACTCTATCATGTTAAAAGATGCAGAGGGAGAACCGGCACCTGTTTATTCTATCGGGTCGGGGATAGACTACCCCTCAGTAGGACCAGAGCATGCTTACTTAAGTAGCATTGGGCGTACAAAAGTAGGGCTTTGTAACGATGAAGAATCAGTAGATGCTTTTTATAAACTTTCACAACTAGAAGGAATCATCCCTGCATTAGAATCTGCTCATGCAGTAGCATATGCAATGAAGCTAGCAAAAACACTCCCATCAGATAAAACTATTTTGATCAATCTAAGTGGTCGTGGAGATAAAGATATAGATTTTGTGGTAGATAATTATGATGTGCCTGATGCTAAGTTTTAGGAAGTGATTGCAAAGTACTTTTGACTTAAAATGTTAGCATAGAGAACTATAAATTGAATATGAACGCACTTAGATATTTGTGTGTATGGGCTATAATACTCCTATGAAACAAAACACAGCACTAGACATACTAAAATCAGGCAAAAATGTATTTATAACAGGTTCGGCAGGTACAGGTAAGACTTACTTACTTAGCCTCTATACTCAGTATTTAAAAGAGCGTAGGGTTTATCCGACTATTGTTGCACCTACCGGTATAGCAGCATCACATTTGGGTGGGCAGACGATACATTCGTTTTTTGCATTGGGCATACGTGATAGTATAGATGAGGGGTATGTAGAATTTTTGTTAGACAAAAAGTACCTCAAAACGCGTTTTTCCAAACTCAAACTTCTCATTATCGATGAGGTCTCTATGATCTCACCGGAGATCTTTTCTTCTATGGATCTCATATTACGTGGTTTTAAAGGCACAGATGCGCCTTTTGGTGGGGTACAGGTAGTCATATCTGGAGATTTCTTTCAGTTACCTCCTGTCTCAAAAGTACCTAAAGAGAAGCGTTTCGCATGGCAGTCTCCTGTATGGAAAGCATTGGACTTACACACCTGTTACTTGCAAGAGAAGTTTAGACAAGATGACGAAAGACTCATCGGTATACTCGATGACATACGTTCAGGTGAAATCTCGTCTACCTCGGAAGAGTTACTGGCAAGCAGGCATGAAAAAGAACTGAGTATCACCACCCCTACCAAACTTTATACGCACAATATAGATGTAGACCGCATCAATAAAGACGAACTGGATAAGCTTGAGGGTGAGCCTAAACTTTTTGTATGTGACCATAAAGGAAGTGAGAAGAACATAGAGAAGATATTTAAATCTTCTCTGGTCTTAGAAGAGTTGGCGCTTAAAAAGGATGCCATGGTCATCTTCATAAAGAACAACACGGAAGAGGGTTATGTAAACGGTACAACGGGCAGAGTACAAAGCTTTAGCCCCATAGATAACATGCCTATAGTCATAACCACAGATGGTAAAAAGATAAAGCTAGACTTAGAAGACTGGTCACTTGAAAATGACAGTGGGAAGGTGACGGCAACTGTCTCACAAGTACCTTTGCGTTTGGCATGGGCTATTACTATTCATAAGTCACAGGGGATGACATTGGATGCTGCTGAGATGGACTTAAGTAAGACCTTTGAGAGTGGGCAGGGTTATGTGGCACTCTCACGTATTAAAAATATAGAAGGGTTGCGTTTGATGGGTTTAAACCCTATGGCTTTGCGAGTAGACCCTCTCATTTTACATATAGATGATCGCATTAAACAGGCATCGAAAAAAGCGGCGGAGAGTATAGAAGCATTGACAAAAGAGAGCTTGGAAAATCTTTTTGAAAGTCATATCTCAAATCTTGGCGGCATAGTAAGTAAAGAGAAGATAGACGAAGAGATACAGAACATCAAAGAGGGAAAACCCTCACACTCTGCCTATGTCACACCTACGTATACAAAGACAAAAAACCTCATAGAAAAGTCAGATACACTTGTTAAACTAGCCATTAACAGAGGCTTAGGTAAAAGTACCATTGTGCAGCATCTGGCGCGTATCAAAGAAGAAGACCCCAAAATAGATATTAATAAATATAAACCAAAGGATGAACTCCTTGGAAGGGTAGATGATGCAGTATTGAAGCTAAAAACCAAGAACTTAAAAGAGAACTTTTCTGAAGATGGAAAATTACGTCTCAAGCCTGTGTATGAGGCTTTAAACGGCGAGGTAAGTTATGATGACTTACGTACGTGTATGTTGTTTATAGTATGAAATATTAAACTGTATTAGGATATAGATGTTAGTATAATAATGCACTTTACAAGGAACTAATTCTTAGGTAGATATGTAAGCAATGTATGATGAGTATATTACGATATAAGGTCTGTAAATAAGTGATATAGTAGAATATTAAGCTATATAAATGTATTATAAATTTTTATATATAAAACACCAAAGGGTTAGCCTTGCAAACAAAAAATAATGAAGAACTTATACTTGAAAACAGTGAGCTCAAACATCTGATAAATCAATTCAAAAATCTTTTGGATTCAATTCCTGATCCAGTATTTATGAAAGATGAAAACCTTAGATGGATCTATGGAAACCCTGTGATCCTAAACTTATACAGTATAGACAAAGGTAACTATATCGGTAAAACAGAAGATCAATTGTTACCTGAAGAGTTTGCAGAGTCTTGTATGGAAAGTGATAGGCAAGCCGTAGCTAAAAGAAGCATAAGCAAGTCAGAAGAGTGTGCACGAGATGAGAAGGATCAATTGCATTATTATGAAGTGTTTAAAGTGCCATCTTATGATAAAGATACAGGAAAATTTTCCGGTCTTATTGGCGTAGGCCGTGATATTACCGTACGTAAAGAAGTACAGCAAGCTTTAGAAAAAGAAAATACAAAGCGTAAAGAGCATGAAAATCAATTGGATAAATTGACGCAGACTCTTGAGTTAAAGGTAAAAGAAAGAACGATCGAACTTGAAAAAGAAAAAACAAAAGCATTGGAACTTTCTTATCGAGATGTTTTGACACAAATTAATAATCGTCGTGCGTACTATGAGCAAAGTGAAAGCGTGAATAAGGATGCACAAAATAGTATCTATAGCTATTCGATTATCATTTTAGATATTGATTATTTTAAATCTATCAATGATACTTATGGACACGCTATTGGAGATAAGGTATTGAAAACTATAGCCAATATACTTTCTGGTCATTTAAGAACTAAAGATATAGAAGGTCGCATTGGAGGGGAAGAATTTGCCATAACACTGGTAGATACAACTTTGGATGAAGCAGTAACTATAGCAAATGAATTACGTATTAAAATTTCAAATATTTCTTTTGAAGAATATAAAAATCTTAGTGTTACTGCAAGTTTTGGTGTTACTCAATATAGCAAAGATTCTAATTCCTTTGAAGATGTGTTATCTGTAGCTGATGCCGCTTTGTATGAGGCAAAAACATCTGGCAGAAATAATGTTTGTTCAAAAAAATCTGTCTAAATAGAATAAGAGGTTTAAAATTAAAGTAGCATATGGAGAAAAAGTAGATATATGACTTTCTCAAAACAAATACTAGACTTTTACTTCTCTCTCCCTAAAGATACTCCTTTACCAAACGGAGTAAACACCATCTATCCTTTTGATAATACAGAAACACGCAGAGTCATGCAAACTTTTTTTGACAAATATTATGATGATGTGCGACCTCGTACCTACTTAGTAGGCATCAACCCTGGCAGACTGGGATCTGGTATAACGGGCATAGGGTTTGCAGATGCATACCACTTGGAGAACTACTGTGATATACCTAACAGCTTTGATAAACGTGTAGAAATATCTGCAGCGTTTATGTTTGAAGTCATAGAAGCGTATGGTGGGGTGGAGAAGTTTTATAAAGACTTTTTCTTT
>Ga0164313_10004707_pt1 | contig 12096 bp, 5 predicted proteins | sample GuaBasSedimGuay4_FD_113735 | JGI IMG/M metagenome (GOLD analysis project Ga0164313, IMG submission 113735) | Subseafloor sediment microbial communities from Guaymas Basin, Gulf of California, Mexico - Guay4, Core 4569-4, 0-3 cm | ecosystem: Environmental > Aquatic > Marine > Hydrothermal vents >... | reverse complement strand
TTATTCCGTGACCTTTGGTTTTGTGGAGAACCCCATCGTGCGGCGCTGCGAGATCCTTGGCAATGGTGGAATCATCACGGGACAGGGTGTGCGTGGGTTGCTGGTCGAAGATTGCTTGTTCGAGGCGCCGGGCACCAACGAATTCGCGCTCACCATTGGCAACGGTGCCAAGGACTGCATGATCCGGCGCTGCACGTTTCTGCGCGGTGCGGTGGGCGTGCAGTTTGCGCTCGGTGGTACCGGCTGGGTCGAGGATTGCACGTTTGAGGATATCCGGGTCGTGGGTATTCACCTCAGCGAGGGCGCGGCCATTGTGCGGCGTTGCTGGATCGGCCAGACAAGGATGTGTCTGCTTGGCGGAGGGGGGCGCTTGGAAGTCTACGACACGGTCCTGGAAGGCGGCACGCAGTACACCATCTTCTCCACCGCCGACATGTACCTCCGCAACTGCCACATCCTCAACGCGGGCGCGCCGAGCATCCGGGGAGTGGTCAGCGTGCCTGGCTGGCAGCTCGACGTCCGCGAAAACTGGTGGGGCACCGATGACCGCGCGACGATCGAATCGTGGATCGTCGATGAGGCCGGCACCGTGCTCTGGGAGCCTTTTCTCACGCAACCGGTGCCGAGCGAGCGGAAGTCTGTAGGCGGGATGAAGGGGCGGTTTCGGGGGAAGGGGTGAGAAAGAGAGGCGGAGGTAGAGGCCCGCAGCAGTCACGTGTGTGATTCACAGGCATCATTTCAGCTGTTTAGCTTTCTGAGGCGGAAGCGGAGTCCACTGAGGGTGGAGGCGCTATTCTTTCATCTAGAGCAACTTCCATTTCGCTCCACGCCCAGTCCCTGTGGCTGCCACTACGCCCGAGTCTCGAAAATCGCGCAAGACATTTCGAATCGTCTCCCTGCTCACGCCCGGGCATTCTTTCTCGAGGTCTGCAATTGTGAATGCGGCAATCTGCCGCATCACCGCTCTCCGCACTCGATCAGTCTTTGAGCCTCGACCGCTTGGGGGCGAGCCTGCCCGCTCTTCGAATTCAGAATATGCCTTGAGCAGTAGGCCCCAGAAATAGTCCAGCCATGGATGCACATCGTGTTCGTCCTCATGCCACCCCTGCGAACTGGTTTCAAGCGCCTCGTAGTATGTCTCCTTCGAGTCCTCGATCACGCGCTCGAGGCTGATGTATCGCCCGACCTCGTAGCCGTGGTGGTACGAGAGCAGAAGTGTCACGAGGCGTCCAACACGGCCGTTGCCATCGCTGAAGGGATGAATGCAAAGGAAGTCGAGAATGGCGAGGGGAAGCAAGACCAGCGGGTCCTGTCCGCTCGTACTCACTGCTGCTTCGTAGTTCTCGATGAGGTCGTCCATGAACGGTGCAACCGAGACCGGTGACACCGGCTTGAAGCGCACTCGTAGCGACCCGTCGATCCCACGTTCGATGATTTCATTGGAGGTCATCTTCCAGTCGCCGCCAGGTGTCGCATGGTAGCCATAGATGGTCTTGTGCAGTTGGCGGATGACATTGACCGAAAACGGCATGTCACTTCGGGCGTCATGGATGAGGGCCAGAGCATCGCGATAGCCGGCGACCTCCTGCTCAGAGCGGTTCCGGGGCGCGGTGTCCGAGCGCATGAGGTCCTTGATCCGTGCATGAGGGACTTCAATGCCCTCCAGGCGATTAGATGATTCACTCGACTCAATCACAGCGAGGTCTCGCATGGACTTCAGAACTTCAGGCTTCTGCCGCTCGAACAGGGTCTGTTTGCCACGGTATTCGCCGAGTAATCTCAGGACTGAGGCCTGAGAGGCCGTAAAGCTAATAGATTCGAGGTATTGAGACTTGAGTGAGGGCATCTACAGCCTCCTTGCTCTGTCGCTGATAGCGAGCATTCGGGGTATTTCCACGTGCATATTACCCCCTTTAGGCGCACATTACCCCCTTTTTCTTCGACGCAACCAGAGCTGAGTGCGCGGCGCGGTCATTGTCGGAGTCCCGGCCGTGAGTTCCCCCTGCCTCAGATCATCTCCAGAACCCGGCTCAGGTCAGCCTCCAGGTCCTCGTAGCTTTCGCAGCCGACCGCGATCCGCACGAGGTCGTCTGTGATGTCAGCCTTCTGCCGTTCAGCGGCGGGCATACCGGCGTGGGTCATGCTGGCCGGGTGCTCGATCAACGACTCGATGCCACCCAGGCTGACCGCCAGAGCGGGAATCTCGACATTGTTGATCACTGTCTTGCCGGCCTCCAGGCCGCCCTTCACGCCGAAACTGAACACCGCACCGCCACCGCGCATCTGTTCCTGGGCCAGGGCGTACTGCGGATGGCTTTCCAGTCCGGGATACCGAATCCAGTCTACCTTGGGATGCTTCTCCAGGAACGTGGCCAGCTTCATCGCGTTTTCCTGAGCGCGGTCCATACGCAAGCCCAGGGTCTTGGCCCCGCGCAGCACCAGCCAGGCCTGATGGGGATCCATGGTTCCGCCGATGTTGTAGTGCACCTTTGCCAGTCGCTTGAGCATCTCCGGTTCCTTGGCCACGACCATTCCGGCCACCACGTCGGTGTGCCCGTTGATGAACTTGGTCATGCTGTGCAGAACGATATCGGCCCCGAGTTCCAGGGGGTTCTGCAGGTACGGTGAGGCAAAGGTGTTGTCGACCGCGACCACTGCGCCGCCAGCGTGCGCGATCTCGGCGCAGGCCTTGATGTCGGCCAGCTTGAGCGTGGGATTGGCCGGCGTTTCGATATACACGAGCTTCGTGTTGTCCTGCATGGCCGCAGCCAGGTTCTCGGGATTGGAAGTGTCCACGAAGGTGCTTTCGACACCGAAGCGCGGATACTCGTTCTCGAGGATCATGCGGCTGGGTCCGTACAGGCTTTCGGTGGCCACCACGTGCGCGTCCTTACCCAGGATGGTCAGGTAGACCATGTTCACGGCTGCCATGCCGCTGGCCGCGCCCAGTCCGCCGCAGCCTCTCTCCAGTTCGGCGATGTTGCTTTCGAGGGCCGCGGTAGTGGGGTTACCCAGCCGCGTGTACTTGTAGCCGGGTTCCCCGCCGAAGCAGGACGCGCCGTGATCGGCGTCGCGGAAGGCGAAGGTGGAAGTCTGGTAGATGGGGGTAGCGACCGCCCCGGTCTGCGGGTCGATGTGTTGTCCGGCGTGGATGATGCGGGTCATCATGCCCCGGCTGCTGACGTCTTTCATCTTGAGACCCTTCTGGTGCGATTCGGCCTGATGCTGCTGATGTTGCATCCCCAAATGACGATCTACTTCAATTCCGATGCCCCGACCACCGGGGTTTTCCGCTTCAGATCATCAAGCGACGCCCACACTTGCGCGCCAAGGCGAGGCCCGGCCTTGAGCACCGAATGGCTGAAGAATTGGTACGGCAAGAGGATCACTAATTCGCAATCAATGAAGCCGGATGTTCGAGCATGCGGCTGGCCGAAGGCGGGTCCCTAGATCCCGCCGACAACCCTCGCCAGGCCAAAGGCAATCGCCGCACCAAGCGGCAGCGTGGCGACCCATGCCAGCACAATCCCACCCGCAAGCGCCCACGACGTTCGGCCACTCCAGATCCCGATGCCGAAGATCCCGCCCGTGGATACGTGAGTGGTCGAGACGGGGGAGCCCAGCAACGACGCACCGATCACAAGGCTGCTGGCCACGGCGTTCGCCACCAGTCCCTGGCCGTGGTTCATCTCGGTGATGTTGTGTCCCAGTGTTTCCGCGAGTCGCCGGGAATGCAACAGACCGCCCGCGGCCATGGCCACGGCGATGACAGCCAGAGACCCGCGCGGATCAAAGCCGGTCCAGCTTGCAGCAACCAGGAGGGCGAACACTTTGGGCGTATCGTTCAGGCCCCGGGCAAAACCGAGAGCGAAGGCCGAGATGCCATGCAGTATGTCGACCACCGTCTGGGCCGAAACGCCGGCCACCGAACCGATGTAGCGTTGGGTGCACTCGTCCTGTTCCGCGATCGTTATCGCCAGCCCGCTGTGCGCGAGGACCATGGTGCCCTCTGCGGATACTTCAACGGGTTCAAAGCAACCTTCGACGCAAATACACGTCGACTCCTTTAGCCCGATGCTGCGGCGGGCCCGGCTTGCAAGCGGGTACAGGATTGTGGCGGCTACAAACGCAATCAGGGGACTGGAAAGAAGCGGCAGGAAGTACTTCGTACCGAGGACACTCAGGTTGAGCTCCGCGGGCGAGAGCGCGAAGCCGGCACCAACCAGGCCGCCGACCAGCGCGTGCGTCGTGGATATCGGAAGCCCGAATCGAGTGGCCACGAGGACGGTCGCCGCTGCCCCCGTTCCTACTGCGAAGATGAACGCGGGGCTGGCGACGGTGGCATCCGGGACGAGCCCCTTGCCACTGAAAGCACTCACCAGAGCGCCGGCCAGGAACACCGAGGCCACGGAACCGCTGATCTGCGCCACGGTCGCGAGCCCGAGCGAGCTTCGGTAGCCGAGCGTTCCCGAGCCGTAGATCGTCGCGGTGGCCTTGAAGTTGTCGTTGGCGCCGTTGGCGTAGGCCAGCAGCAGAGCTGCCAGGAAGATCAGTCCGATGAGCACTGGTTTCCCCTTTGGAGTTCCTTCAAAGATTCCGCCGTCTTACTTGCCTGGGTGGGGGCTGTGACAGGTTTTCGATGAGAGTTGCATCTGAGAGCGTTGCGCGTCGGCCAAGCACATTGCTCAAGCTCCCGATATTGCCGGCGGACCGCGTGATCGGATGCCTGGGGATTTCGAAAGTGTTCGGGAAGAACGCCGTGCTAGTATTCGCCCACGAATCAAAGTTGCGCTGAGGAGCAGGACCCATGTCGAGTGTTGATCTCTTGCCGGGACGGATCCGGATGATCGTCGTGCCAGTGGCGATCATCCTTGCGGCGGCCCTGGGCGTGCTCGAGGCCACGGCCCAGCCTGCCGGGTTCCACGAGGATTTCTCCGGTACGCAGTACCGCGACGCTTCGCAGACCACGGCAAACTGGGACACGGAACTCCAGCAACTCGCGCTGCGGCATCACCAGATTCGCGTGCGCAGCGAGATGCGCTTCAGCGACCCCCACATTGCAGGCGCGATAGACGTTGCGGGGTCAAGGGCCTACGTCACGACCAACCTTGCGACCTTCCTGATCGATCTCCACGCCGATGCCGATCCAACGGTCACATCGTTCGTGGAGGCGCCCGGTTCTGCCGTCCAGTTTGCCGCTGGCTATCTCTACGTGGTGGATCCAGAGGGCGCGCTGCGCGTGGTGAATGTGCGCGATCCGCACAATCCCGCGCTGTTGGCCACACACGATTGCTCGCCCGGGTCGGCATCCCTGCAACTGGCGGGAGGTTATGCCTTCGTCGCTTCAGGCCGGAGCCTTCAGGTTTTTGACCTGTCTGTGCCCTCTCGCCTGGACCTGGTGTCGACCCTGGATCTCGCTGGCATCGCGCTGGATGTGAAAGTCTCCGGTCAGCGTGCCTTCATCGCGCTCGGTGCCGCCGGGATTGCGGTTGTAGATCTTCACGACGTCCATCAGCCACGCCTCGAGGGACAGCTTGGTACCGCAGTTGCAGCCGAGGCCCTGCTGATCCACGGCGACTATCTCTATGTCGCCACCGGCGCTGACGCAGAACTGCTCGTGCTCGACATCTCCAGCCCCGCAGCGCCGCGAATCCTGGCCAGTTACCGCACGCGAGGCCCGGCGTCGGCGATTTCCGGCTCCGGAAATCGTCTGTGGGTCGCAGGTCACTCAGGTATCGAGGTTCTGGATATCACGGACCCGGTTGCGCCGCGCAGCCAGGGTGGACATGACTCTTCCGTGACCGCCTTCCATGTTGCCGGAAGTTCGGCCTTCGTGCTCGATGGTCCGTTCTTCCGTGTTCTGGATATCGCAGACCTCGCACTACCGGCGCAACCGGTCGCCCGTGTCGAGAGTCCGGGTGACGCATACGAGGTTGTGATTTCCGGGGACTACGCTTTTGTGCCTGACTACAAGGGTGGACTGGTGGTCTACGACATCAGCGATCTCTCGAATCCTGAACAGGTCACCGTTCTTCAGACCCCCGGCCTGGCCGTCGACGTCGCCGTGGACGGTGACGTGGTCTACATCGCTGATCATACCGTTGGCGGGATCAGGATCATCGACATCCAGGACCCACGAAACCCCGTCGAGCTGGCCGACCTTCAATCCACCGGCCCCGTTGTGGCGATCGAAGTTTCCGGCGGATTGCTCTGCGTGGGCCTGATCCATGATGGCCTGTTCACATGCGACGTGACGAATCCGGCCGCACCACGCTGGTTGGGCAGTGTCGCCGCTGGTTCGGTGCGCGATATCGCGATATCGGGCAGCCTGGCCTATGTCGCTGTCTTTGAAACGGAGCTGACGATCGTCGATCTCGCGGACCCAGCCGATCCGCAGATCCTGGCCGCAGTGCCGGTCACAGGTAATCCGACGGGGATTGCCCTTTCTGGCTCGCATGCCTTTCTGGCCACCGGCCTGGGCGGCGTACAGATCTTCGACGTGCAGGATCCTGAGCGGCCACGATGGGTATCGGAGGTCAGGACACCGGGCTACCCATTCAAGATCGACACCGTGGGCAGCCAGCTGTTCGTGGCCGACCACGTTGCCGGCGGGTTGCAGGTCATCGATGCAAGCGACGTCGAGCAGGCGCATGTGGTCACTGGCTACGTGACGGGTTTCTACGCCGATGGTGTGGAAGTGGCGGGAGAACATGCACTGCTCACCGACAGCCGCGGGATGCAGGTCGTGCGCGTCTATCGGCACCTTCCCTACTACGATTCCGGCGATAACCAGGCCAGATCCGCTGTGCTTCCCACTGGAACGGGAACGGTGGTTCTGGCCGCACTGAGCACCGTGCAGCAGGGGGAAATTCGCTGGACCGTGAGCTCCGATGCTGGCCAGGCATGGGCGGAGGTGCCGGCGGACGGAACCTGGACGGCGATCGAATCGCCTGGCGACGTCTTGCACTGGCAGGCCGATTTGATGAGCGACGATGCAGTCTGCGAATCTCTCGATCTGCAGTGGCGTTACGATGCGCCGCTTCTGCATGAATTGCGCTCGACCGGTTCGTTCATCGAGATGCGCTGGACGCGTTCTGGATATGACACTGCCGGGTCTGTGGGCTTCCTCTACGAAATCGAGCAGCTCATTGCAGCGGGATGGGAGCCAGTCGGCACGGTGCCCGGAATCGGCGACGACGAGTATCGCTTCCGTCTCCAGGAAACGGCGGCAGATGGCGATGCGGCGGCGCAGTATCGGGTACGTGCGCTGACCGGCGATGGTCGATCTTTCGTTTCAGTCAGTGCGGCGTGGTCACCTTCAACCGTCTGGCTCAGCGCGAACTACCCGAACCCCTTCCGTAGCAGCACCGAGATCTTCTATGATCTGCCAGCAGGCGGGGGTGTGGCGACATTGCGCGTCTATGACCTGCGTGGCCGGTTGATCCGCGAGTTCAGGCGCGATCACGGTGGCGCTGGCCGCTATCAGATCCGCTGGTCGGGTCAGGACCAGTCCGGCAGCCGTGTGGCAGCGGGCGCATACTTCTATGAACTGGAAGCGGCCGGTCAGACGAAGCGCAGAAAAATGCTCTTGATCGACTGATGGAACAACCGGGTGAGCTTGAGCCCCAATTCGCCTGAACAGCGGAATAGTGCAGGCGGAAGGGCGGCACCCCCAGTCGACGGGGCTCGCTCCGGCCCGGTCTGCTATTGTTGATCGATTGCTGATGTCCGATGTGGCTGCCCGGTATTGATTCGGGGCATCCCGCATCCTTATGTTTTGCCCTGAGGCGCCTTCCTCAGGGCAGAACCGCGCGATGTACATCCCCCACCGATTCAACGTCGGTTTCGCACGCGCCAATGACTCGACTCGCGACCAGTCTGACGACCAGATGGAGGAACTCTGTAATGACCACGCTCCTGATGCTTGCTGTTGTCTTATCCCTTCTGTTCTCGCCTGCCACCGCAGTGTTTGCGGAGAACGCTGCTGCTCCTGATGCCGGTCGAGTGCTCGTGCTCGACGGTTCAGCCGTGCACGACGTCGGAGCCACCCACCTGAATGTCACCAACTGGGGGCTGATCGGGGCCAGACCCGGGACGGGAGCGCCATCCAGTTCGGCTCCTTCACTGGAATTCCCGGTGGGCTCGGGCGCCGATCATCTGTGGGCCGCCGGCTTGTGGGTTGGCGGTATCGTCGATGGTGTGCCGCTGGTGAGTACGGGGCAGTACAGCCCGGAACTCCTGGCCGATCCCGATGACCCGCTCGACACCATCTACGAGTCAGGACCGGGGCAGAACCGGGGCCGGCGTTACCCGATGCCCAACGCCGACGACGACCGTGATGGACAGGAGGACGAGGATCCGCTCGATGGCCGCGACAACGATGGCGACGGATTGATCGACGAAGACTATGCGGCCGTCGGCAAACAGTACATGCGCGCAGTCATGCGTGACGATACCCCGCTGGCGACGACGCTCTTTCCTGATCACCAGCCAATGGGTATCGAGGTCGTGCAGGAGAGCTTCCAGTGGACGAAGGATGCCCTCGAAGACTTCGTCGGCTTCCGCTTCACGATCACCAATCGCGGTGACTCCATGATCGAGCAGCCCTTCGTGGGCATGTTCGCGGATTTCGACATGGATTCGTCATCCGAAAATGATCTGCCGGGGCTCTATGATGGCGCGGCGACCGCGTATGATGGATCGCTCGTCGACTTGACCCTGGGCTATGCCTACAAGGCTGGTGCAACTGACGGTGCGTTTGCGGGTGTGGTCATCGCAGGTCCGGATCTCGGCGCGAGCAGCTTCCAGCACTACTCCGGGAACCTGCCCTTCGATCAAGGTGGAGACCCGACGAACGATGCCGAACGTTACGAATCTCTCTCGATGAACGCATTCGATCCCGTCCCGTCTCCGGGTGGTGGGGGGGACGACATCAGGTTGCTGATCGCGGCCGGTCCCTTCCCCGACCTCGGGCCGGGCGAGTCGATTTCCTTCGATCTCGCACTTGTCGTCGGTGAGACCGAGGATCAGCTGATCCAGAATGCGGCGAATGCCGTCCGCCTGGCCAATGGCCAGCGCTTCGATCGAGATGGCGACCTGTCGACCGGAATCGACGGCCGTGAGTTTCACGTACCCTGGTACGAGTCCAAAGGCCGCAAGCCAGGTGGAAGGCACTCGGGACTGCGCTTTTCGGCCAACCCAAATCCCTTCAATCCACGGGCCGAATTGCAGTTCGTGCTACCGGTGTCCGGCGCGACGCGCATCGACGTCTACGATACGCGTGGGCGACTCGTGGCGAATGTGCTCGATCAAGTGATGGCGGCTGGTCCGGGTCGGGTGGTCTGGGATGGCACTGATATCGCGAGTCGTGAGGTCAGCAGCGGTGTGTATTTCCTGCGCTTGCGACAGGGTACCCTGACGGAGACGATTCGGGCAGTTGTAGTGCGATAAATTGCAGTGCGATTAACAGAGCGGGGGCTACCGGGATCGGTAGCCCCCGCGTGTATTCAACGTAGCGGTGTGGCGGCGTAGCGGCTGGCAGCGGCTAGTTGTACAGCGCCTTCATCGTACCCCAGGACATTCCTTCGTTGGGGACCGGTGCGCAGAGGCCGCCAAGGGTCTGCCTCTGTCGGCCCTCGACGCCCGCGCCCGCCCGGGGTTAGACTGCGCCCCGGGCAGGCCTCACCGGGTTGGCCTGCCGGCCCGACACCCGGATCCGAGCTGAATGAACCGCACACCGCGCCTGAACTACTTCACCGGTAACCGCCTCGAGTTGCTCGTGGATCGCCTCGCCGACGCCCTGGCGCGCGACCCGCTCGCGCCCGGCATCGACGAGACGATCCTCGTTCCAAGCCGCGGCATGGGCAGCTGGCTGACGCGTGAACTGGCCCAGCGTTGGGAGATCGCGGCCTCGCTCGACCTGCCCTTCCCGGCGCGTTTTGTCGACGACCTGGCTGCCCGTTTCGATCTCGGTCGCCCCGAACCCATCGATCCCTTCCGGCCCCAGGCCCAGCTCTGGGAGCTGCACGAGATCTTCTGGAAGATCCAGAATGAAGAGCTACAAGACGATGATCTGACGCCAGTTAGCGACCACCTGCGCGACGATGGAGACGGGCGCAAGCGCTACCAGCTCGCACGCCGGGTGGGTGCGTTGCTCTCGTCCTACCAGTTTGCACGGGCCGAGGAAATCGGCCGCTGGGATCGCGGTGAGTGGTTCGCGCACGAAGAGGCCGAAGCCTGGGGCGAGCGTTGGCAGCGTGCCCTGTGGCTCCTGCTGAGCGAGCAGCCGCTGCCGGCCGACCCGCCAGCACAGCGCATCCTCGAGCTGGTGCGCAGGCTCGGAAGCGGGCAGATCCCCGACGGTGCGTTGCCCGAGCGCGTGAGCGTCTTTGGGGCCAGCAGCGTGCCGCCGATGATCACGCAGGTGCTCGTCGCGCTCTCGCTGCACCGACCCGTGGATCTGTATCTTCTTGTTCCGACACCGGGTTACATCGCAGACCTCAGGAATCGCAGGGAGCGTGAGCGCCAGGAAGATCCGCTCGATCTGGCCCCGGCGCAGGAACTGGTCGGCGAGTTGGGTCGCCTGGGCAGGGAGTTCTTCGAGACGTTGCTGGATCTGGACGCCGCCGGTGGCGCGATCGAGGCGGCGGGCTTCGCCGACCCGGGGTCCTCAAGCGCGCTGCGCCACCTGCAGTCGGCACTGCATGCGAGTGGCACGGGTGAGATTGCCCCGGCGCAGCTGGCGTCCGACGACAGATCGATCCAGTTGCACAGCTGCCACTCGCCGCTGCGCGAGATGGAGGTGCTGCGCGATGAGGTACTGGCCTGCCTGGCAGACGGCGTCGTGGACTCGGTCTCGGACGTGATGCTGCTGGTGCCCGACATCCGCAAGTACGCGCCGCTGGCACGCAGTGTATTTGGCGGCGTGATCGAGAACCTCGACGGCACGCTCAGCCTGCCGGTGCGGGTTGCCGATCGTTCGGGCGCCGCAGATCAGCCCTTCGCGCGTCTGCTCCTCTCGTGCCTGGAACTCGCCTCCGCGCGCTTGACGCTCGGTGAGGTATTCGCGCTGTTGCAGGAGCCGGTCGTGTGCGCCCGCTTCGGTCTGGTTAGCGATCAGCTTGACGCACTGCGCGATCGTCTCGCCCAGGCTGGCGTGGTGTGGGGTGAGGACCCACAGTCGCGCGCACGACGCACGCACTCTGCAGAGTTCAGCGGTGTGAGCTGGCGAGAGGGGATCGATCGCCTGTTGCTCGGTTGCTTTACCGGACCGCTCGAAGAGATCGTGCAGGGAATCCTGCCAGCCAGCGATGCGACGGTCAGCGACACGGAAGAACTCGGCCGGCTGGCCACGGCGCTCGATCAACTCTTCGCGCTCGTTGACCAGCTGCAGGGTCCGCACACGATCGATCGCTGGGTTGCGATCCTGCGCAGTGCATTGCTGGAACTCAGCGACGCCACCACCGAACGCGAAGCCGAGCAACGCTCGCGTTGCCTGGCCTTGCTCGAGCAGGTCGAGGTCGATGCGCGCGATCGCATCGCACCGGTCGGTCGGCTGGCCTTGCTTGATCAGCTACAGCGCGAATTCGGTGCGATGGACACCAGCGGCGGTTTCGTGAGCGGCCAGCTGACCGTGGCCGAGCTGCGTCCGATGCGCAGCCTGCCGGCTGGCGTGATCGTGGTGGCCGGCCTCGACGCCGATTCCTTCCCGCGCCCGGATCCACGTGATGGCCTGGACCTGGTGGGTTCTGACCGACGACGCGGTGACCGTTCGCCGCGCGATGATGACCGCCAGCTCTTCCTGGAACTGCTGCTCTGCGCGCGCGAGCGCCTGATCCTCTCCTACGTGGGTCGCAGCCAGCAGGACGACCGACCACGCACGCTCAGCCCCTGCGTGCAGGAGCTCCTGGACGCGCTCAGGGGCTTGGGTGTGGCTGATGTCACGGTTGAGCATCCGCTTCAGCCATTTGCCGGGATCGATTGCCAGGAAAGCACTTACGACCACGCGATGGTGAGGGCTGCGGGCGCGCTGGACAAGCCGGCACCCGTGGCGCGCTTCATAGACCGCCACGCACCGGACGCCCCGGAAAGGCCCGA
>Ga0164313_10004706_pt1 | contig 12098 bp, 7 predicted proteins | sample GuaBasSedimGuay4_FD_113735 | JGI IMG/M metagenome (GOLD analysis project Ga0164313, IMG submission 113735) | Subseafloor sediment microbial communities from Guaymas Basin, Gulf of California, Mexico - Guay4, Core 4569-4, 0-3 cm | ecosystem: Environmental > Aquatic > Marine > Hydrothermal vents >... | reverse complement strand
GGGAGGTCCTTGATAGAGAAGTGGATATCCTGGCTGAGATTCCCACTGAACTGGGAAATATCCTGGCAAGGAAGTACAGTTATCAGCTTAGCGTATCAAACTAAACTTGCTAAGCTACAGACGGAAGGTATGTGTGTATTTTAATAAGATGGCCCGGTTATAATAGGGAGGAGCTTCAGGAACTGAGTTGTCATTTACCATAAAGCCACGGTATTCATTGATGACCAGGTAGAAGTCGTTCCCTTCCCTGGGATTGTACCTGAGCCTGAAGTTCCCCACAAAAACTTCATTTGATGTATTGAGTTGTACAAAGGCACTTGCCGATAGTTTGGTGCTATACATATAGAGAATGCTGGCCCGTACAATATGACTTTGCATACTCTGATTCCTGTCCGGGAAATTAATATTGTTAAACTGGTAGGCACCGGATAGCTGCAGACTTGCAGAGAGGTTCAGGATGGGCTCTACTCCCACAGAAACAATATTCCCATCAAAAAAGCCCCCCGCCTCAAATTTGATCATGGCCCCAATGGGTTTAGACGAAGGGGTGAAAATCCTGGCCTCAAAAGCAGTGAACGCGTATTCTCCAGCCGGGACCATGACATCATCAGACAAATCAAAATCCTCGTCAACCCCCTCCTTCATGTACTTAAGCTCCACAAAGGCGCCCAGGCCCATCTTTGTGCTTATGAACCAGCCGGGTGAGATCTCCATGGATTCCAGGCTGCCATCCGATACCCGGTTGTTCCTTCGTACCTGGAATATGGCACGGTTACTAAAAAACTTTGATGTTTCATCGCCAATCCAGCCATACTGCAACCTGCCGCCCATCCCCTGGATATCATTACGCCTTAGAAACCCCACATCGGGGTTCATTTGTTCTCCGGTAAAGGTATAGTTCAGGTCATAGGCAAAACCTTCATCAGTCCTGCGTTCCCAGGTAATCCCCACAAAGGTGGGATCGCTTGAAAAGACCTTGTTCTCGGCTCCGGTTTCCATGGATTGAGCAAGCCTCACATCCAGGTAATCGTCTCCGAACATCCGGATAATACCATCCACGCCATAGGCCACATTATAATTGCCATTTGTACCGATCCTGGTGGTCATAATGCCACCCACATAAGAATTTTGGTTGATTACCTGCCTGCGAAGTCTGGCCACACCGAAGTTCTCGGATGGTGTTTCTCCATAGCTTGCCGTTTGCATATCCAGGATTCCCACATCCCACTTGTTGATCCGTCCCGTCAACCGGGCCCCGCCATAAATTCGGACCTGCTCACTATCCACAATACCAATCCGACGGCTGTAGAACAGGTTATCTGACCGTCCCCCCAGACTGAAATTAAATATGCCGGATCGTTCCTGGAAAAAAAGGCGCTTTTCAGGAAAAAACAGGGAATAACGGGTCAGATTCACTTGCTGATCGTCTGCTTCCACCTGCGCAAAATCAGTGTTAACAGTCAGGTCGAGTGTCAGATTGCTGGTAAGGCTATATTTTACATCCAATCCGGCTTCCAGTTTTGTTTCATCTTTTTTTACGTACTCGGTTTCCTCCTCATTCAACTCCCAGCTGCTGGAGAATCCGCCCAGTGCATAAGGGGCTATATACACCGGGTTGTGAGCTTCAATATTTTCAAATTCTATAGTATGGGCTTGAGATGGCTTGACTGAAGCAGTGAATCCATATTTTGGATCAATGAGCGGATAGGTTGCAGTTTCGTTCATATAGCTGATCCTGCGGTTCAAAATCATACCCATCTTAATCTTACCATCTATCGTTTGAAAACGCAGACTTGAAAAAGGGATCCGCATTTCCACATACCATCCATGTTCGTCTCTTGTAGTTTTCACATCCCAGAAGGTGTTCCAGCTCCGGTTGATGGAGCCCATGCCACCCCCGCCACCGCCTTCTCCATCATTGGAAACGGTGTAGTCAATCCTGGCTCCGGAAGGCATGGTAAAAAAGGCCAGGGCATTCTCATTGTCGTCGTAGGTATCCAGGAGGATCCCGAATTGATCCGAGTTCCTGGATTGCTCGTCTCTTTTTTTACTGGTGGAGGTAATGTTGCCTGGATCCTCGCTAAACAGTCTTGCTCCAATCCATAAAAACTCCTGGTTATAGGCTATCATCACCTCACTTCGCTCGGATGGCTCGGCCCCAAAATTTGGAGAGTGAACAATAAGGGGAAACACACTTGCTTCGTTCCATACTGCTTCATCCGGCTTGCCGTCAAAAATTACCTGACCGGAGATAGGGTTGATAGCTATACTTTCCTGTGAAATTGAATTAACCGGGATAAGAAAAATAATACAGACAATTACTAAATGATGTTTCAATTCATAGAGGGTATAATACTTCATGTTGGGCTGTCAGCGTTTTAAGAGGCTGAATACACCCTCCTAAATCACTGCTTAGATTATAACTTTAGACATTGGTTTAATCAAGAAGTGCAAGAAAAGTCATTTTTACAGTTATAAAAAATCCCCTGCAAACAAACCGTTTACAAGGGAGTACATATTTCATGTTTTTTATTGCTTAGATACCCCAGTTTCCTAAGTCAGGATATGGGTGGTGACATTATTTATACTGGTTTCGATACCTTCAAAAGGCTTTCCATTGCCCTGGTTGTCATCTTCCACGAAAAAGTACTTCATACCTGCCACTTCTTTGGCAGCCATAATTCTTCTGAAATCAATCTTGCCTGCACCAACCGGAGCAATATCATCCTTCATGATATCGAAGTAAGGCTCTGTTTCCTCATACATATCTTTCAGGTGAAAGAGCTGGAAACGTCCGGGATATTTATTGAACATCTCCACGGGATCCTGGCCAGCTTTAGTAACCCAGTAAAGGTCAATTTCCATGGTGATCAGGTCTGCATCCATCTCAGGTAAAAAGAGGTCATAATAGGGAACAATACCGTCGATATTGAGGAATTCAAAGTTGTGGTTGTGATAGCCAAACTGAATACCTACTTCTTTCATGATTGTCCCTACCTGGTTCCAGTCGCCGATCATCTTTTTATACGTTTCGATGTTACGATCTGGTTCATTTACCCAGGGCTGAATACAATATTTTGCATCCAGAGCAGCATGAGCATCGGCCATGATTTTTGCATTATCCAGTGTTATACCTGCTGCTTCTACCATTGTATGACTGCTGAGAATTTCCATTCCCAGGTCGCTTACCATCTTTTTAAATTCGGCAGGAGCATAGCCATAAAACTCGCCATCCGAATAGCCGGCCATCTCAAGGTATTTGTACCCCAGGTCAGATACTTTCTTCAATGATCCTGGTACATCAGCGGCCATGGCATCACGGATGCTATAAAGCTGTAGTCCGACTCCAAAGTCTTTCTTATCATTTGCAAAAGCTGTTGTACATCCCAGTGGGCCCAGAGCCATTATACCCAGGGCGCCTGCTGTTGAGGTCTTTAAAAACCCTCTTCTGTTTTGTGAAATCTTCATATCAGATATTTTTATCCGGACGAATATAGCAATAATTTTTCATGAGCCTTAATTCAAACCTGCTTTCAGTAACTCTACATTTTGTTCTGGTAGTTTAGTGCGGAATTGTATAATCCCATCTTCCACATCAACTTTCACATGCGTGCCCGGGCTTACGCTTCCATCAAGTATGGCGATGGATAGTCCATCCAGGATCTTCTTCTGGAGTAATCTCTTCAATGGTCGGGCGCCAAATTGCATGTCGTAGCCTTCATTTATTAAGAATTTAATGCTAGACTCACTTAGTTCAATGGAGATATCCTGCCTGGCGAGCTGTGCTTTGAGATGCTTAAGCTGAATCTGAATGATCCCCTCCATATTTTTCCTGGTCAGTGGTTTAAACATCACAAATTCATCGATGCGATTCAGGAACTCCGGACGAACACTTCGCTTCAGCAGTTCAAATACCTGGTTTTTTGTTGATTCGATGATCTGGTCCATATTGGATTCATCCAGTGTTTCAAAATTCTCCCGAATAAGATCTGAGCCTATATTGGAGGTCATGATAATGATGGTATTCTTGAAGTTGGCAATTCGGCCCTTATTGTCGGTGAGTCGGCCATCTTCAAGCACCTGGAGCAGGATATTGAATGTATCCGGATGAGCCTTTTCAATCTCATCTAACAGAATAACCGAATAGGGTTTCCTGCGTACAGCTTCGGTTAGCTGACCTCCTTCATCGTACCCTACATATCCAGGAGGTGCTCCCACCAGCCGGGAGACCGAATGTTTTTCCTGGTATTCGCTCATATCGATGCGGGTCATCAGGGACTCATCATTAAAGAGATATTCCGCCAGGGCTTTAGCAAGTTCAGTTTTTCCTACTCCGGTGGTGCCCAGAAAAAGGAAGGACCCTACTGGCCTTCTCTCATCGCTTAGCCCGGCCCTGCTTCTTCTAATGGATGAAGCAAGCGCTTCGATGGCTTCTTCCTGCCCCACCACACGGTGATGCAATTCCTTTTCAATATTTAGCAGTTTCTCTCTGTCGCTTTGAAGCATCCTTGTAACCGGGATGCCGGTCCACTTGGAGACCACAGAAGCAATATCTTCCGAAGTAATTTCCTCTCTCATAAGCCTGCTCCCACTGGTTTCGGTCTCATTCAGTTTCTCTATGAATGTGGCCAGGTTCTCTTCAGCCTGGGGAAGCTGTGCATAACGAATCTCTGCAACTTTTCCCAGATCTCCATCCCTCTCGGCTTTTTCAGCCTGATACTTCAGTTCTTCGATCAACTGTTTTGTTTTCTGTATTTCGGAAACTACATTTTTTTCACTTTCCCATCGGGCAGATAGCTGTTTACGTTCCTCATCCAACTCCGACAACTGTTTCCCCAGCTGTTCCACCCGAACCTTATCTTTCTCACGTTTAAAGGCTTCTCGTTCGATCTCCACTTGCTGAATTTTCCGGTCAAGAGCATCAATTACTTCAGGTTTTGAATTCATTTCCAGACGGAGATGGGCGGACGCCTCATCGATAAGGTCAATGGCTTTATCAGGCAGGAAGCGGTCATTGATATAACGGATGGAATACTGAACTGCACTGATGATAGCTTCATCCCGGATTCTGATCTTATGATAGTTTTCATATCTCTCCTTAATGCCTCTTAAAATGGAAATGGCATCCTCCTCGCTGGGCTCATCCACCAGTACCTTCTGAAATCGCCTCTCCAGCGCTTTGTCTTTTTCAAAGTATTTCTGGAATTCATTTAATGTGGTAGCTCCTATGGCCCGCAAATCGCCCCGCGAGAGGGCCGGTTTTAGAATGTTAGCTGCATCCATGGCTCCTTCTCCTCCTCCGCCTGCTCCAACGAGTGTATGGATCTCGTCAATAAACAGGACAATACTGCCGTCCGATCCGATCACCTCATTTACAACAGCTTTAAGCCGTTCCTCAAATTCTCCTTTGTATTTAGCTCCGGCTATCAGGGCACCCATGTCAAGTGAGTAAATCTCTTTGTTTAGCAGGTCATCGGGAACATCACCATTTGCAATACGAAGGGCAATGCCCTCGGCTATTGCTGTCTTTCCAACTCCTGGTTCACCCACCAGAATAGGATTATTCTTGGTGCGGCGGGAGAGGATTTGCAGCACACGCCGAATTTCTTCATCTCTTCCAATGACCGGATCAAGTTTCCCATCTTCGGCCTGTTTGTTTAAATGAATGGCATATCTATCCAATGCATGGTAGGTTTCCTCCGCGGTTTGACTTTGTGCCTTGGAACCCTTACGAAACTCTTTTATTGCCGCCTTCAGTTCTTTTTCATTCATTCCCGCATCTTTCAGGATCTGACTGGTACTATCTTTGCTTTGAAGTATTCCCAGCAGGAGATGCTCCAGAGTCACGTACTCATCGCCAAATTCCTTCCTGCTGTTCAGCGCATGGATCAATACTTTGTTTGCATGATCAGACAGATATTGTTGCCCGCCACTTACCTGCGGATAACTCTTCAGGTGCTGGTCGAGCGCAAGATTAAAGCTATTCAGGTTGGCTGATAACTTGTTAAACAGATGGGGTATCACATTCTCATCCACAAGTAAGACACCTTTGAGCAGGTGCCCGCACTCAATGACTTGGTTTTCATTCTCTAATGCAAGTTGCTGTGCCCTTTGCACAGCTTCCTGGGCTTTGATTGTATATTTATTCAGGTCCATATTTTGATCTTTTTAAATTCAGTATTTGCGAATACATACTGATCAAAATCTGAGCCAGAGAAGTAGAATAAATAAGACAATGCCATTATGGCATTCAAATCGCGTAAATGAATGACAATATGACAGTTATCTGCTTTTAAGAGCTGATTTTAGTAAAGAGACCTGTGGCAATCCGCGCAGGCCATTTCTTTCCAGGCCTCATCTATGTCAACGGGATGCTGGAACTCTAAAGGCATATCAATGCTTGTTGTCTGGAAATTCTCAGCATTTCCCTGGGCAAGGATGGTATGACACAGATTACAGTCTCTTGAAATGACCTTACCTTCCTCGCTTTCATGGTTTCCGTTGTGGCATCTGAAGCATCCGTTGAATTCACTGTGACCGATATGATTTGGATAGGCATCCCAGCTTGCTTTCATCTCCGGGAAGATGTTCTTGTTATAACCTGCCAACAAGCCTTCAATGGCCTGATCGATCATGCTTTGGTTTTCAGCTGCAAACTCAGGATAGCTGGAGTTGTAAAAATTATTGACTTCCTCTCTGATAAACATACTTCCAGAATCACGGGTACTAAATGTATTGTTGAATATCTGCATGGCCAGGAATTTCACTTCCGGCAACTCAACCGGAATGGTGCCTGCGGCCAACATGTCATCAACGAACTTCTGGGGGGGGAGAAATTGGTGGGAAGGCCGGTTGTGACAATCCAGGCAATCCATCTCTCTTAGCTCCATTGAATCAAGGGCTTCCTGATCATATGACTCATAAATATCGTTGTATACAATGGTGTCTCCTGTTGCTTTATTTACATATCTGACCCAGGGCAAATACTCCCTCTTTTTGTCTGAGGCAATGTATTCCACTTTAACGTCCGAATTAATATGCCAGTGGACACCTTCAATCAATCCATGAGCGCTATGTTCTGATCCAATCTTCATTTTAAGCATGGTATTCCATTGCGTATTCGCCGAATCTGCCAGAAAGTTCTTTTCATTTCGAAGATTATATGAATAGAACTTTTCGGGCCAGTGACACTCCTCACAGGTTTCGCGGGCAGGTCTCAGGCTATGAACAGGGGTTTCAATGGGAGTTGGATATTTGTTAAATGTGACCGAATAGACCTGGTACAATCCGGAAAGTTTGCTTTTCACATACCATTCAGCTCCTTCCCCAACATGGCACTGTACACAGGTCACCCGTGAGTGTGCAGATTCCTGGTAAGCAACGTGTTCCGGTTCCATTACACTGTGACAGAGCGTTCCGCAAAATTCATTGGACTCTGTATAGTGAAATGCTTTATAAGTGCCAATCCCGGTAATCATAAGGAACAGGATGGTGACAAGAATAAACAGACCCACCGCATTCCAGTGCCTTTGATTGCTAAGATCAAGAACGATTTTTGATACAACACTATCTTCTCCCTCTCTTTTGATTCTCCTGGATCTCCTGGACATCCCGATGGGAATAAGAATGAGTCCGATAATCAGAAATACAGGTAATATCATGTATATGAATATGCCTGCATAGGATCCCGTATCATCAGTATCAAAGAAGGTCATGGCGATCATGAAGAAAATGATGATCAAAGTGGTTACGGCAGCAAGAATGCTTCCGAACAGGGAGATTGGATTGTAATAAGTTCTTGGGAGTTTCATTGGGCTGGTATTTTATTTTATGTAAATGCCTAAGGGAATGCTCATTACATTCAAGAAAAAAAATGACATCTTGGCTAAGATACATCTATTCACTAATTTAGCAAATGCATTGTATTTATTTATAATGAAACAAAAGTAAGCGCAATCCAATGAAGGCACGGGTAACATATGTGACAGGCAGCAGATGGATGGATTAACCCGCCTTCTTGGGCTGGAAAAAGAAACAATTGGTTTAATCGAAGAGGAACTTAAAACATTTGTATCTTAAAACCCAAAAGAGGAATCAATATGAAAATCAGAACTGTACTATCTACTATACTCACCATCTAAGCTTAACCTAAAAAGATTCGAATGAAACAATTAAAGATTCACGGTGCCTGGATCATTTTGCTCCTGGCCCTGGGCTCATGCAACACAGAACCCAATCTGGGTATTTTTGAAGGGAATACTGATATTGGAAATGTTGGGTATAAGGGGTCGGTTGAATTTAACTCCTCAGACAGCTCCTATGCAGTTTCCGGAGGTGGAACCAATATGTGGTTCGCCAGTGATGAGCTTCACTATGTATGGAAAAAAGTATCGGGCGATGTTTCCATTGCTGCAGATATTGATTGGGTAGGTGAGGGGCTGGACCCCCACCGGAAAGCCTGCCTGATTATCCGGCAGGACCTGGATACGGCCTCGGTATATGTTGATGTGGCAGTACATGGAGATGGACTCACTTCTATCCAGTACAGGGGTGTTGCGGGGGACATAACCAATGAAATTCAAGCGAATATTTCAGCACCAGAACGGGTGCGTATTGAGAAAAGAGGTGATTATTTCTCCATGTCAGTGGCAAGTGGAGATAATCCCCTGGAATTTTCCGGAGGAAGCTTTAAGCTCCCTGTAACAGAACCTTTTTACATCGGTATGGGCGTCAGTGCTCACAACAACGATGCCATTGAAACAGCCATATTTTCCAATGTTATGATAGAAGATCTAGTAGAAAAGCCAGATTCCGAGAAGGAAGTTCAAAGCACACTTGAAACCATTGCCATTGCATCCTTCGACAGAAGGGTTGTTTATCATACCAATAGTCATATCGAAGCTCCTAACTGGACTCTCGATGGTAAAACTCTGATTTACAACAGTCGCGGACTCCTGTATAAGATCCCGGTAGCAGGTGGAAATCCAGAATTAATCCCCACCGGCTTTGCCAAAAGGATCAATAACGATCACGGTATATCCTTCGATGGAAAGATGATGGTGATCAGCGATGGGACAGAAACCGGCCGTTCCATGATCTATACCCTCCCTATTGAAGGCGGTGAACCTAAAAAGGTTACTCCCTTAAGTCCTTCTTACTGGCATGGAATATCGCCAGATGGGAAGACCCTTACTTATTGTGCAGAACGGAATGGCAATTATGATGTATATACCATTCCAGTTACAGGGGGCAAGGAGAAGCGTTTAACCACAGCAGAAGGGCTGGATGATGGTCCCGAGTACTCCCCGGATGGGAAGTACATCTATTTTAATTCCGTCCGCACCGGTACCATGCAAATTTGGAGAATGAAACCCGATGGAAGTGATCAGGAACAAGTTACCACAGATGAATTAAACGACTGGTTTGCACATCCTTCTCCAGATGGCAAATGGATCGTGTATGTCACTTTTGGAACAGATGTTCCGGCCGGCTCCCATCCACCCAATAAGGATGTTATGTTGCGAATCATGAACCTGGAGACAAAAGAGGTTCGGATAATGGCTAAACTGTTTGGAGGACAGGGCACTATCAATGTTCCCTCCTGGTCGCCCGATAGCGAGCATGTGGCATTTGTTAGTTATAGACATGAATAGCGTTGAATTCGTGGTAAAATTGAACAATTGAGTTAAGAACTTGTTAATTTTACTTTGCTAAACTTTATAGAGAAATCATGAAAAACTATAAATCTAAATTCAAGTTTCTTTTTGCATTTGCTTTTTTTGCATTGTTATTTATGAATGTGAAGGACTTAAAGGCCCAGGCCAATTGGGAAATTGGAGCCAGGTTCGGTGATGATATTGCAATTGATCTGACAATTCCACTCGCAGCATCGCCACGATTGCACTCTGCCGTTTATTTTGACCGCTTCGGTATCGGTACTTATTTCGATTGGATGTTTGCATTGTCAGACGGTCCAACCGGACTGAAATTCTACCCTGGTGTGGGTCCGGAGTTTTTCTTTGAAAATAGTTTTGATTTCCATATTGCAGGAGATTTTGGAGTGGAATACTCCTTCGATTTTCCTCTAACAGTTGGATTTGACTGGAGGCCGGGATTTGCAGTGACCGAGGGATTTGCTTTTAAATCTGGCAACTGGGGATTTTCTGCACGGTTCAGGTTTGGAGAGGGATCGAAGTTTGTAAAAGCTGACTGATCCCAATGAGACAGACTGCATTTGGAAATACCGGCCTGGAGGTTTCTCCCCTGGGCTTTGGATGCATGCGTTTCCCGGTACTTGACAACGATAATTCCAGGATTGATGAGCAGGCAGCCATGGAGATGGTCCATTATGCCATTGATCATGGCGTGAATTATTTCGATACAGCTTATCCTTACCATGGCTTCGATTTTTCCAAGGGTGGTGCAAGTGAGCCCTTTTTGGCCAAAGCACTGAAAAACGGATACCGTGAGAAGGTTTATATAGCCACCAAGCTTCCATCCTGGCTGGTACAAACCAGGGAGGACATGGATCGCTTCCTGGATGAGCAACTGGAGCGACTCGAAACAGAATACATTGATTTTTACCTGCTTCACGGACTGGACAGGATATCCTGGAAGAAGCTGCTTGAACTGGGGGTTCTTGAGTTTTTAGACAGTGCTCTGGAGGCTGGGAAGATACGCTTTGCAGGCTTTTCCTACCATGACGAGATAGATCTGTTTAAGGAGATTGTGGATGCCTATGAATGGACTTTTTGCCAGATCCAGTATAACTATATGGACGAAGAGTACCAGGCTGGAACGGAGGGATTAAAGTATGCCGCCGAGAAAGGCCTTGCGGTAGTTGCAATGGAGCCACTGCGTGGAGGAACGCTGGTTAAGGGGCTCCCGCCGGTAGCCAGAAAGGTTCTGGAGGAGACTGCTCCCGCAAGATCGGTGGTCGGCTGGGCATTCCATTGGTTATTGAAGCATCCGGAAGTGACGCTTGTTCTGAGTGGCATGTCCGATCTCCAACAGGTAATGGAGAACATTAAACTGGTTGGCAGCCTCCCCCAGGAGGAATGGACAAGCACAGATGAGGATACAATCCGGGAAGCCATCAACATTATCAGAGGCAAGCAAAAGGTGGACTGTACCGCTTGTAATTACTGCATGCCCTGTCCCGAGGGGGTAAATATCCCACGGAATTTCGCCCTTTACAATGATTACCACATGCTCCAGGATCCGGCAGCAAAACTCAGGTATCAGCGTTTATTGAGTGATATGGCCAAGGCATCCAATTGTATTCAGTGCGGTCTATGTGAACCACAATGTCCGCAGAGCATACCAATAAGAGCAGAGCTCAAACATGTGGATGAGCTATTGTCTACTTAAAAGAACTGGGATTACATTAGGATGATGCCTGATTTACGGCAATGATCATGCATTTGTCCCGGCCACAGGCTGGCCTGGACCTCACCAATATGGGCTTTCCGGAGGAAATACATGCAGAGTCGGGATTGTCCGATTCCGCCACCCACTGACTCAGGATATTCTCCCGCAAGCAATCTTTTGTGGAACAGAAGCTCTTTACGCTCCGATTTTCCTTGTATTTCAAGCTGCCGTAGCAAAGCTGTTTTGTCAACCCGGATTCCCATGGAAGAGAGTTCAAAGGCATTCTCCAGAATGGGATTCCAGACCACTATATCACCATTTAAGCCCTTGTAGCCATTGGCTGTGGGTGTGGACCAATCATCGTAATCAGGAGCCCGGCCGTCGTGTGGCTGGCCATGGGCCAGATCACTTCCGATCCCGATAATAAAAACGGCCCCGAATTCTTTGGAAATCTCAAACTCCCGTTCCTTTGGATTTAGATCGGGATAGCGTTCAAGTAACTCTTCAGCGTGGATGAAATGGATGGTATCAGGAAGAACAGGTACAATATCCGGATGATTTTCATAGACGATGAACTCGGTTCGCTTGATTACCGAATAAATCTGGTTCACAATGGCCTTAAGCGTGGCAATGTTGCGGTCCTCCGGTAGAAGTATCTTTTCCCAGTCCCACTGGTCCACATAAATGGAATGTATATTGTCCAGCTCTTCATCGGGGCGGAGAGCATT
>Ga0164313_10004705_pt1 | contig 12100 bp, 10 predicted proteins | sample GuaBasSedimGuay4_FD_113735 | JGI IMG/M metagenome (GOLD analysis project Ga0164313, IMG submission 113735) | Subseafloor sediment microbial communities from Guaymas Basin, Gulf of California, Mexico - Guay4, Core 4569-4, 0-3 cm | ecosystem: Environmental > Aquatic > Marine > Hydrothermal vents... | reverse complement strand
GGGAACGCGATGACGTCTCGAATCGACTCAGTTTCGGCAGCTAGCATCGCGACGCGATCCATCCCGAACGCGATTCCGCCATGAGGCGGGGCGCCGTAGGTGAGCGCGTCGAGCAGGAAGCCGAACTTCTCATGGGCTTCTTCGTCGCTCAGGCCGATGACCTCGAAGACCTTCTTCTGAACTTCCGGGTCGTGGAGACGGATCGAACCGCCGGCGATCTCGAAGCCGTTGAGCACGAGGTCGTACCGATAGCAAAGAACATTGCCCGGGTCGCTGCCAAGCAGCTCGATGCACTCATCGTGCGGGCGCGTGAAGACGTGGTGCGCCGCTTCCCAGCGCTTCTTCTCTTCGTTGCGCTCGAACAAAGGTGGGTCGATGACCCAGAGGAAATTCCACTCCCCCGCGCTGCCCGTCTCGGGAATCATGCCGAGCTTGCGCGCGACGTGCAGACGGAGATTGGCCATCACGGTATGGACCTTCGCCGTCGGTCCGAACTGGAAGAAGATCAGGTCGCCGTCCTTGGCGTCCACGGCCTCGTTGACCGCCTCGCGGAACTCCGGCGTGACCATCTTGGCGAGCGGGCTCTGCAGCCAGTTGCCTTCGCCGTCGACCTTGGCGCGCGCCAAGCCCTTCGCGCCCATCTGACGCACGTACTTCTCGAGCGCGTCGAGGTCCTTGCGTGAGAAGCCGTGACCCGAGGGCACCACCATCGCTTTGACGATTTCCGTAGGAAGGTCGCGACGATACGCGCCCTCGCTGAACTTCTTGGCGATGGGTTCCAGCATTCCGATGCCACCGCCGCCATGCTCGACGGTCAGGTCGGTGATGTCGACGTGCTCCATCGCGAAGCGCATGTCGGGCTTGTCGTTGCCGAAACGCTCCATCGACTCCGCATACGGGAGCCGCGGGAACTCGCCACTCGGGAATCGCTCGACCAAGTCGACGCCAAGCACCTCTTTCCAAAGCCGAAATACGAGCCCCTCGAGGACCTTGAACAAGTCGTCCTGATTGATGAACGACATTTCGACGTCGACCTGAGTGAATTCGGGCTGCCGGTCGATGCGCAAGTCTTCGTCGCGGAAGCAACGAACGATCTGGTAATACTTGTCGTAGCCGGCGCACATCAACAGCTGTTTGTAGAGCTGCGGGCTTTCCGCCAAGGCGTAGAAGTGGCCACCGTACAGTCGCGAGGGGACGAGGAAATTTCGCGCGCCACCCGGCGTGTACTTCACCATGAACGGTGTCTCGACCTCGACGAAACCACTCTCGTTGAAGTAGTTGCGTGCCTCGTGGTTGAGCTGGCTCCGCATCATCAAGTTCTTCTGCAGAGGTGCGCGCCGTAGATCGAGATAGCGGTACTCGAGGCGCTTGTCTTCCCCGGTCGTGATTTGGTCTTCGATCTCGAATGGGGGCGTCTCGGCCTTGTTGAAAATCGTCGCTTCGAGCGCGATGACCTCGATGGCGCCGGTCGCGAGCCGCGGGTTGTGAAGACTCGTGCCGTCGTCCTTCGTGCCACGATCGCGGACTTTGCCTCGAACCCCTAGCACCCACTCCGACCGCGCGCGGTCGGCGGTTTCGAAAGCCTCTTTGTCCGTGGTCTCGGGGTCGAAGATCACTTGGGTCAGCCCATCGCGGTCACGCAGGTCGATGAAGATGCAACCGCCGTGGTCACGCCGGTTCTGCACCCAGCCGAAGAGCACAATCTCCTGATCGATGTTCTCTTCTCTCAGTTCACCACAGGAATGCGTACGCTTGAGCTCGTCGATGAAACGGGCCAATTCAGGCCTCCTTCAGCCCGTAAATTTCGGGCAGTGCGGGAAGGTAGCCGCCACGCCCCCGGCGTCAAGTACGCACGGATTCCTTCGCAGGTACAGGCAGTTGCACTCGTGCGGCCGGGCGTAGACAATGCGCCCCGGGGACACTGAACCAGTCGAGTGAGGGAGATATGGCTGCCGAAGAGATCGAATGCCACGTGTGCGGCGCGGGCAATCCAAAAGAATCCGAGCGCTGCAGCTCCTGCGGGGCGCGGCTGTCCGAGCTCGCGTCTGAGTTCAGCGAGGCGGAGCTGTACGCCAGACGGCACCAGCCAGACGGCTTCGAGATTCGATGGGTCTTCATTTCGTTCGGCCTCTTCCTCGTCATGGCGGCGCTGGTCTTGGCGCTACTGCCACTTGTGGTTCCCGCATACGACCCACAGGGCTTCGCGGGCATCGTCATCACCATCGTGTTGTGGTTCCTCGGCGCGGCCGCGATCAACTACGTCTCGCCAGGAAAGAACTTCATCGAACCGCCCGTGGGGGGGTTGCTGGCTGCGATTCCCACCATGACCTTCCTGTCGAGCATCGCCGACGTCTATCAACTTTCCGTCGGCGCCTATGTACTCGGGACGATGATGGCGACGATGATGGCGCTGATGGGTGCTTTCGTCGGCAACCTCCTTCGCGCCGATCACGAAGAGCCGCGGCCGCAGAAGAAGCGCTCGCGCCGGCCCAAGGCCGCCTGATTGTCACAGGCGGAGACGAATCCCAAAGCCCGGAATGAGGACGAATCCGCCGCGATTGAGCGACGCTCCCGCATGATCGATGAACCAGTGTTCGTAGGCGGCGGTCAGCTCGATGAGTGCGTGAATCCGCCGCACACCGAGCGCCATCCCGATGACCGGTCCCGCCCGCAGACCCGCGCCGCTAGCCTTCTGCGTCGATCCGGCGACTTGGAAATCGCCGAAGACGTATTCTCCGCTGCCGCGCGCGCCGATCCAGATCTCGTACACGCCGCCGATCTCGGCCCCGTATACGAACGGAACCTCGAATCCCACACGGCCGCCGCTTCCGGACTGATCGCGGTCGGGAATCCAGCCGCCATAGGGCGCGAGCCCCACCACCAGGGCTGATCGAGTCGTTCCCTCTTGGAGCACCTTCTCGTAGCGCGCCTCGGCTCGGACCGTCGCGCCCGACACCATGAGGCCGAGGTCCCAGTTCTCCGCGATTCCATATCGGCCGTACGCCATGGGAACTACGCCGCCCGCGTCGGCGGCGTAGCGGTATTGCGATTCACCCGGATCGAGCACCACCGGGTCCTTCAAATCGCCGAGGGGCACCCGCGCGGCGCCGCCCAGGCCGAAGTCGGTTCGGTTCTTAGGTGTCGTCGAAGCGCCGCTCATGGCTGGAACCGCCGTCGCGCAGCCGCCCATGGCTCCAAGCGACGCAAGCACTAGAGCGAGCCGAGTCCACCTCACGGTAGCGTTCGTAGCTTAACTTTGGGTTTTCGGGGATCTTTTGCGCCGGGGGGCGCATCGCGCTCGCCCGCTGCGTCGATGAAGTCGCCCATCAGGTCGTAGCCCGCGGCGTCGGTGACCAGAACTCGCCGGATCTCGCCGGCCTGCGCGGTTCCGTTCGCCAGGTAGACGCTCCCGTCGACCTCGGGCGCCTGGCCCCACCACCGGCCCTGCAGCAGCCATTCGCTTTCGTCGCTGACACCTTCCACCAGCACGTCGAGCTCCGTGCCGACCCGCAGGTCCAGGCGCCCTCGACTGATCGGTCGCTGAATGTCCATCAGCTCCGCGTGCCGCGCTTCGGCGACCGCCGCGTCCACCGCGCCCGGCATCTCACCGCTCCGCGTGCCGTCCTCCGGCGAGTAGAGAAACACGCCGACGTGATCCAGCTCGGCCCATTCGACGAACTTGCGAAGCTCGTCGAAGTCTTGGTCCGATTCGCCGGGGTGTCCGACGATGAACGTGCTTCGAAACACGAGGTCGGGGATTGCGCGCCGCAGCCGTTCGACCACCTCGTACATTCGGTCGCCGCCGTGACCGCGCCGCATCGCGCGCAGCATGTTGTCCGACGCGTGTTGAAGCGGCATGTCGATGTAGGGGAGCACCTTGTCGTGCTGAGAGAGCACCTCGACCAACGGGTCGGTGAGCTTCTCGGGGTAGAGGTAGTGCGCCCTCACCCAGCGAATTCCGCCCACGTCCCCCAGCGCCGCCAGCAGCTCAGCCAACGACTCTCGCTCCGGAAGGTCCCGGCCATACGCAATCGTGTCTTGGCTGATCAGGTTCAGCTCGACCACTCCCGCAGCGGAGAGGCGTTCGGCCTCGCGGACCAAGTCCGTGATGGTTCGGGATCGCTGCTTGCCACGGAACGACGGGATCGCGCAGAAGCTGCACTCGCGGTTACAGCCTTCGGCGATCTTCACGTACGCCCGGTGGGTTTCCCCGGTGAGGACGCGCGGATCGTCCGCGCGCATCGTGTAGTGCGCCGGGTTCCCGACGAGCATCCGATCGCTTACCCCGCCGAGGACCCGTTTCAGCTTCAACATGTCGCTCGACCCGAGGAAATGATCGACCTCGGGAAGGTCGCTGGCGAGCTCCTCGGGGTAGCGCTGCGAGAGGCAGCCCGTGACCACCAGTTTGTCGCAGGTGCCGCTTTCTTTGTGGGCGGTCATCTCCAGAATCGCGTTGATCGACTCCTCTTTGGCCGGGCCGATGAAGCCGCAGGTATTGATGACGATCACCTCGGCCTCGGCGGCGTCCTGCACCACCTGGAAGCCGGACTGGTCGCTCACCCCGAGCATGACCTCCGTATCGACGCGATTCTTCGCGCAGCCGAGCGACACGAAATGAATGGTTCGGGGCTCCCCCATCCGGCTTGATTACTGGGTAATTTGCCGGCCGGCTACCCGGCTGCCAGGGACTCAGGGCCCGGATTCCGGCTCAATTTGCCTCCCCCGCAGATTGCCGTATAAGGGCCGCCTCATGCGGACCGGGCAAAAGCCCAGGGATTTCGCACCAGGAGCCTTTATAGATGTCTCGATACACAGGACCGCGGGTAAAGCGCATGCGAGCGCTCGGCATCGACCTGCCCGGCCTTTCGCGCAAGAGCATGTGGAATCGTCCATATCCCCCCGGCGTCCATGGACCGAAGTCGGCGCGTCGCCGCAAGGTGAGCGACTTCAAGAAGCAGCTCCTCGAAAAGCAGAAGCTGCGATTCAACTACGGCCTCAACGAAGGCCAGTTCCGACGGCTCTACCGCGAAGCGGTGCACAGCAAGGATCCGTCCGGTGACAAGCTCGTCGAGTTCCTCGAGCGTCGCCTCGACAACTTCGTCTTCCGCGCCGGCTTTGCGCCGACGATCCCCGCGGCCCGTCAACTCGTCTGCCACGGTCATTTCCTCGTCAACGGCAAGCGCCTCGACATCCCGTCGTACCGGGTACGTGAAGGCGACGTCGTGAGTCTCCGCGAACGCAGCCAGAGCCTAGCCGCAGTCGCTGCCGCCCTCGAGGACGTGCGCATCGCTCGCCCCGAATGGGTCGAGTTCGACGAGAGTAAAACGATCGCCACGGTCAAGGGCCTCCCCAAAGTAGACTCGGTCCCCTTCGCCCTCGAAATCGACCTAGTCATCGAGTACTACTCCAAGCGCCTGTAGGCGGACTTAACCCCTCCAAAAAGGGGACTGCCCCCCAGGCGCTCGCGTGGGGGCGGCGCAGTGGGGATGAAGGGCCCATACTCTGCGATAACCACGACGCTCCGTCGACGTACGTCCACCTCATGCAAGACGTCGCTGCCATCATTCCCGCCCTGAACGAGGAAGCGGCGCTACCCCTCGTCCTCCGCGAAATCCCCCGCCCCCCAGTTCGCCGCATCATCGTCGCCGACAACGGCTCCACCGATCGCACCGCTGAAGTAGCGCGCGAAAACGGGGCTGAGGTCGTCCACGAGCCCGAACGCGGTTACGGCGCAGCTTGCCTGAAAGCCCTCGCGCATCTCGCAGCCAACCCACCCGACATCGTTGTCTTCCTCGACGGCGACTACAGCGACCACCCCGACGAGCTTCCGTCGCTGATCGACCCAATCCTCGCCGGCGATGCCGACATGGTGATCGGCTCGCGCGCACGTGGCCGACGCGACCAGGGCGCACTCAGCCCGCAACAACAGGTCGGCAACACCATCGCCTGCACCGCGCTTCGCCTCCTCTACGGCGTCAGCTACACGGACCTCGGGCCCTTTCGCGCAATCCGCTGGGAGACTTTGCAGGCTCTCCAGATGCAGGACCGCAACTACGGTTGGACGGTCGAGATGCAGATCAAGGCCGCGCAGCGAGGCGTCGCCTATGGCGAAGTGCCGGTCTCGTACCGGCAGCGCATCGGCGTCTCTAAAGTTAGCGGCACCTTCCGAGGTTCGGTGGGTGCGGGCGTTAAGATCCTCTGGCTGCTAGGTCGCTACGCATGGAGCTAGCGCAACTGGTCGTGTTTGCGCGACCGCCTACTGCAGGCACGGTGAAAACACGGCTTGCGGGCCTCTTTGGAGAGCGCGGCGCGGCCGAGCTCTACGAAGCGTTCGTCGAGGATACGCTTCGTCTGTGCTTGCGCATTCGCGCGGCGGGGCGCCTCGATGTGGCGCTTTGGTCAGCCGGTCCGGACGACGAGCGGGTATCCGAATGGGCGGGCCGCCTGGGCGCAACTGCCCACTTGCAGCCGCCAGGCGACCTCGGGGTGAAGCTTGCCGCCGCCTTTGACGAAGGGCTTCGGCATTACCAACGCGTGTTGATCATCGGAAGTGATGCGCCGACCCTCCCGATCGAGCTCATCGGCGCCGCGTTCGATTCACTCGAAAACGCCACGATCGTGCTTGGCCCGGCGAATGACGGAGGTTACTACGCGGTCGGCGCGTCGCATTCCGTGCGGCCCAGCTTCGAGGGGGTTCGCTGGTCCACCGCCCACGCCTTCGGGGACACCGTGAGGGCCAACGCTCAACGGGTCGTCGCAACGATTGCCCCTTGGTACGACATCGACGAGCCGGAAGACCTCGCAGTCCTCAGGGCGCATCTTTCCCTGGATCCCGCGGCAGCACCGGCCACCGCGCGTCGCCTACGCGAGCTTGCCCGGGCTCAAAGGTAGGGGGTCATCAGCCTAGCGGTCCCGTCGCGGGCCTTTTGAAATATCGAACGGGCTTCGAGCTCCTCGGAGGTCAGCAAACGGGCGTCCCGCAGCCGGTGACGCACGTGATCTTCGAGGCTGGCCCCGAGCTCCTCGTCGTAACACTCGATGTTGAACTCGAAGTTCAAACGCAAGCTCCGCGGATCCCAGTTTGAGGAACCGACCGAAGACCAGTACCCGTCGACGACGAACAGCTTCGAATGATCGAACGGTGGCGGCGAAAGCCACAGTCGAATGCCATCGCGAAGCACTTGGCGATAGTGACCCCACATCGCCCAACGAACGACAGGCAGGTTCGCCACCTCCGGAACGATGATGTCCACCTCGACTCCGCGTTGCGCGGCGAGGTGAAGCGACTTCATCAGCACCCTGTCAGGCAGGAAATACGGAGTCATGATTCGGATCGATCGCCGCGCGGAGCCAATCGCCGCGAGAAACACCCAATGAAGCTTGTCGATGTCCCGGTCCGGGCCGTCCGTTATGCCCCGCGCGAGAGTCTCCCCCTCGGGTTCTAGCTCCGGGAACCAGAGACCGCCTTGGAGCTTCTCGCCGGTCGTAAAGGCCCAATCTCTCGCAAATACTTCTTGAAGCTGTGCCACCACGGGGCCGGCGACGCCGAAGTGCAAGTCCTTGGTTGGATGCTTCGGATTGGACGCCAACATCGAGCCCTGTCGGATATTCATGCCGCCGGTAAACGCCACATGTCCGTCGACCACCAGGATCTTGCAATGGTTCCTCAGGTTGAAGTGCGCGAAGGAGCGGGGCAGCAAGGCGGGCAGAAACTTTGCCACCGGCACGCCTCGTTTCTTCAAGACGCGATGGATCCGCGGCCGCCCGTAGCGTGTTCCCACGTCGTCGATCAACACGCGAACTTCGACGCCGCGCCCCCGTGCATCCGCAAGCGCTTCGACAAACGCGCCACCGACGCCCGTAGCTTCGAAGATGTAGCTCATGAACGAGATCGATTCGCGCGCGCTTCGAATCGCTTCGAGCATGGCCGGATAGGCTTCGTCGCCATCGACGAGACGGTCCACGCGGTTGCCCACCAACAAGGGGCGCTGCGTGACGTTGCCTACGACTCGCGCGAGCTCGATGAGACGCGCGCGATCGCTCCCGAGCTCCCGGTCCAGGTCGGCAGGCGAACGGGGCGCCGCGTCGAGCGGAACACTGAACTGTGTCGCGCCAGACTTGAGCACTTTCGCGCGCCGTTGGATCCGATTGATCCCCAGGAACACGTAGAGAATCGCGCCCACAAAAGGGACGAGCCAAATCAGCCCCACCCAGGCCGTGGCCGCCCGCGTGTCGTCCTTGTGCAGAATCACGTGCGAGGATGCAGCAAGGGCGATCAGCAGGTCGAGCACGACGCTCAGCGCGGGCGCGATATCCTGCAGTTGCTGCCAGTCGACCCACATCGAAGCCCGAACGCCAGATTACGGCGTAACACTCTGGCGGTCGACTTCCGAGCGGGCTACATTGTCGGAGGCGGGGCATGACGGATCGGTCTTTGGCTGACAGATTTGGAGTTCGTCTCTCAGGAGGCACGACGGTGTTTCGTCAGGGAGACCCCGGTGGCTCCATGTACGTCATTCGCGCGGGCAAGGTCCGCGTCCTGAAAGAATCTCACGGCCGCCAGCGGGTGGTGACGACTCTCGGTCCCGGTGACTTCTTCGGTGAGATGGCCGTCGTCACGGGTCAGCCTCGCTCGGCCACAGCCGAGGTCATCGAGGACGCAGAGCTGCTCAAGATCCCTGCCGACAAGCTTCAAGAGATGGTGTCCGGCGCTGGAGAGGTCGCGATTCGCCTGATTCGACACCTCGCCGAACGCCTCGAAAATGCAAACCGATTCATCGACGTTCTACTCGAAGACGACATTACTGCTCGCGTCGTTCTGGAGCTGCAGGACATGATTCAAAGCGCCGAAGGCTCAACCGCACCCGACATCACCGACAAGGAGCTGGCGCTCAAGCTGGGGGTCGACAAGAACGACGTTCGCGGTGCGCTCCGACGCCTTACACGCGTCGGCGTGCTCGAAGTCTCCGCCGGTTTCGTGCTGATCAAAGACAACGCGCGGCTCGAGGAGTTCCTCGAGTTCATTCGCAATTCGAGGGAGTCCTGATGCAGCTCCGCGTGCTCGGTTGCCACGGCGGCGAAACGCCAAAGCATCGAACGTCGAGCTTTCTCGTCGGTGATGAGGTCGCGGTCGACGCTGGAGCCATCACGAGCTCGCTCTCTTTGCGCGAGCAGGAACGCATTCGCTCGGTGCTCGTGAGTCATCCACACATGGATCACATTCGCGATCTCGCCACGCTCGCCGACAACCGTTGTCAGCAAGGCGGTTCGACGCTCGACATCGTGGGGGTCCCCGCCACCATCGAGGCGCTGCGGAGGCATTTCTTCAACGACGTCATCTGGCCCGACTTCACCCAAATCGATGCCAAGGACGGTCCGACTGTGCGGTTCGTCGAATTGCAGCCCAATCAGTCGGCCGATGTGGATGGCTACCAAGTCACGCCGGTCATGGTCAATCACACCGTGGACACGTCCGCATTCATCATCCGTCAAAACGCCACGAGTATCGTCTACGGTGGAGACACAGGACCGACCGAGGAGCTTTGGACGCACATCAACGCACTTGACGATCTTCAAGCGCTGCTGATGGAAGTTTCATTCCCGAACGATGAAGCCGACCTCGCGTACAAGTCCCGGCATCTCACTCCGGACACACTCTCGTCCGAGCTAGGCAAGCTCACGCAAAGCGACGAGCTTCCGATCCTGCTCTATCACATCAAGCCGACATTCGAGGCCAGAGTGCTGCGAGAGCTCGCGCACGTGAGCGGACGGAACCTCCAAGTCCTCCAGCTGCAAGACGAATTCCTCCTCTAACTGCGTTCTAGACTTGGCTCGATCGACCGTACCGGGTATCTTCAAAGAGTGAGTGGCGTTGCCCCAGAAAGGAGTCCCCTTTTTGCGATGCGACTGCTTTTTGCGATGCGACTTCGTTGTGACGCGACTTACCATGGGCGACGGTTGGGTAGATTGCCCCGCATTGGTGCGAAGTCCGAAGGGACACTCGTTGCCGTGAAACGGCCCGCGATATCCGCGGGTCTAACCACCAAGGAACGCTCCGCGTGGTCTGGGCATGGTGCCCAGAGACCCAAGAGCGCCGGCATTGCCGGGGGAGGAATGCGCATATGGACAGCAATTCTAGAATCGGACTCTCATCGGAGGTTCGGGCGAGTTAGCCCCTAGGCAAACTCCCCCCCTTGGTGGGAGTCCTGATCCAAAAGGGTCGGCGCCGTTGGTGGCGCTGGCCCTTTTTCATTTGGCGCTCGCCCTACTGGTCGCCGGCTTCGTCGTACTCGAGAACTCGTTTGGCGAAGAACCGCACGAGCACGTAGAGCAGAAGGCCGACCGGGCCGACCATCAGCGTCACGATGAGGCACGGAACGACCATGAGATGTGGGATGCCCCGCCGTTGCGCATCGCGCGCCTCCCAGGCACCCACGAAGAGGTCGAAGATCAGGTAGTGAATCCAACCGGCGACGACGATGTGCGGCGTTGAGAAGCCGACCATCACACCGTAGAGCGAGCTGAGCTCCATCCCCTCCGGCGGCGGCGCGTACCCGAACAACAGGTAGGCGTATATCGGCGTGAGAAGCAGAACAATGGCCGGTCCGTGCACCAATCGCTGCGTCCAAGACCAGCGCGGCGCGAACATCAGCAGCAGCCAGAACGGAATCACTGCGTAGTTGGCGGCTTTGAATAGGCTCTCGAGTGGCATCGCGTATCCTTCAGTCGGGGCACCACACTTGCGCGGACCCTTGCTGTCCGTCAATTGAATGAGAGTCAATTGACGCAGTGTCGGCCCATCTCTACAACTACGGGACAATAAACTTAATGCCGAAGCTCATTCCACAGCTACTTATCTTCAGCGCCGCCTCAGCGTTCCTCCTGGCCGCGTGCAGCGGTTCCGACTCGAACGGCGGCACCGCCCCCAAGGATTGCAACTACGCCAATACGTACGACGCGATTCAAGCGACGGTGTTCGAGGCCAACGGCTGCACGGCGAGCGCGTGTCACGGCGAGACGCTCAGCGGGGGTCTCGATCTCCGTGCCGACGCTTCGTTTGATGCTCTGGTCCGGCAACCGAGCACGATCGATCCTTCGACCGAGCGTGTCTTTCCCGGCGACCAAGGGCGCAGTCTTCTGTACGGCAAGCTAGCCGCGGCGACCGAAGGCACCGACCTCGGCGACCTCGGTCAGTCGATGCCGATCAACCTGGATCCCCTGAGCGCCGATCAACTCGAGGCCATGCGACTCTGGATACGGGCGGGTGCACCAGCGGATTCGATCGTCGGCGGAACGCTCGAGCTTCTCGGTTGCGACGGTACGTTCGACCCGGATCCCAACAAGATCAACCCCCTTCCGCCTCCCGCTGCAGACGAAGGTTTGCAGTTCTATGCGGGTGGGTGGGCGATCGATGCCGAGGCTGAAGACGAGGTCTGCTTTGCCTCTTACTACGACTTCACCGACCAGGTCCCCCCGGAATACCAAGTCGACTGCGATGAGTACGGCGAAGGCCGAAAGTGTTTTGCGTTTCGCCGCAACGAGCTCGCCCAAGACGGCCAGTCGCACCACAGCATCATCACCATCTACACGCCCGACTCCGACCCGAATGGTGGCAACTGGGGGCCCTGGGCGTGTTTGGGTGGCGACAAAGCCGGCGAGAGCTGCGACCCGATGGTGGCCAATGGCTGCGGTCCGCGCAGCCAATGTACGACTCCGGCGGTCACCGCAGTCGCGTGTGTCGGATATCCCCACGCGCCGCCGGACTTCGGTCTGGGACCGGGCGGCGGTTCGACCGGGAGCCAGGTGGGGCTCTCCGGAGCGCAGGAGTCGACGTTCATCGACGACCCGCCAGTCGGTGTGTATTCGGTGCTGCCGCTCAAGGGCTTCGTCTCTTGGAACAGCCATGGGTTCAACCTCACCAAGAAGGCGACCTCGATCGAGCAATGGGTGAACCTCACCTTTGCGCCTGAATCGGAGCGTAGCTGGCTGCGCCACCAGATCTTCGAAGCCGGCGAAATCTTCGCCATGAGCCCGGTTGCTCCCTTCGCCAAACGTGAGGTGTGCATGACCTGGACACTGCCGCGGTACTCACAGTTGCTGT
>Ga0164313_10004704_pt1 | contig 12100 bp, 6 predicted proteins | sample GuaBasSedimGuay4_FD_113735 | JGI IMG/M metagenome (GOLD analysis project Ga0164313, IMG submission 113735) | Subseafloor sediment microbial communities from Guaymas Basin, Gulf of California, Mexico - Guay4, Core 4569-4, 0-3 cm | ecosystem: Environmental > Aquatic > Marine > Hydrothermal vents >... | reverse complement strand
GAGAAGTTCCCGCACAGCTATCGCGTCTATACCCACAAGTGTGCCCCTGTCGTACTTCTTGGCATAATCCACATAACTGAGTTCAAGTGATATCTCAGCGCTTCCTTTTTTCACCTCAAAAGGAGTAAACACATCTGCTTTCCCTTCTACAAAACGGTTCAGGTTATAGCGCTGCCCCAGTTCTTCAGGTGTCAGGTATTGTGTGAATGTAAACTCCCCTTGCTCACCATGGCTGAAAGCACTGGCAATGCTGCCCCCTGTATTAGAGTTTGCTTCAATCCGAAAACCATCACCTGATTCGGGTTCCCAGAATGTCACTCCATTGGTATGTACCCCATAGGTGTCGCCAGGCTCCTTCAGGTACTTGCACCACACCATGCCGCCGGTATTCAGGATTCCCCCTTTCCAGGTGGACAGAGAAGAGAAATTCCACACGGGCATGGCCATGTTCTCCAGGCTTCCTGCCTGCTTGTACTCCCGCTTTATGTCCCAGTTAATGCTGTTTTGGGTCCAGGTGAATACCCAGGTTTCGCTGACCTTCATATGCTCATCCCCAAATACGATGTTACTTACTTCAACCCTGTTCTCCCCCACCTTCACTTTTGCCTTTTTCGTGGATTCGAGGGAGGTACTTATGCCGGTCCCGGTTTGAATGGATGTGAACACGCCTGAAGGAGAGATCGTATTCTGGCCCTTAATATTTACCTGGCCGATCTTACAACCTTTGCTGTAATCAATTTGGATCTGAAGGAGCTCAGAGTCATCTGCAATCAGGATTGTTTTTGTTTCAGGATTGTGTTTCAAATCTGTTGCCTGAGATGAAATTGTAAAAAACAGCACAACTAAAAATGTGATATTACGCATCATGTTTGTTTATTTTTTCTTGTTTAAGTGCATAAATAGAAACTGCCAGCAGGAACAATAGACATAGAAGCAACACTGCCATACCAAAGACATTATTCGAGATAAATGTGACCCACCCAATTAAAGGTGGTATCACCGCCCCACCACAGATGGCCATCATCATCAGACCGGATATGGCATTCATGTGATCGGGAAATTTCTGTACCGTAATGGCAAATACAAGCGGGAAAATATTTGCGATAGCCAATCCTATGACAAAGGTGATGACCCAGGCTGCCATGGGGGTTTTAAAGGCCAACAAAAGAACAATGGCCAAAATGCCCAGTACCGCGGACCACAAGTACATTTTCCTGGAGGAGAAGCGGGTTAAAATAATTGCACCGGTAAGTGTCCCCAGCATTTTCCCGAAGAAGTATATACTTCTGCCCGACTCCGCTTCCACCTGTCCCATGCCATAGCTATTCATCAGAAACTGTCCTGAATTGGAATTAAAACCCACATCAATACCCACCACAACAAATATGGATAGGACCATCAGTGCGATAAACCTTGTTTTCAGGAGCCTGAATGAGGATAAAAAAGAGGCGCGTTCCTCCTTACTCACCGACTCAGTAATTTTCACCGAACCAAGCCAGGCGACGGCCAATATGGATACAAGCCCATAGACCAGGAACAGGATTTTCCAGTCGCCAAATTTAGCTGCAAACAGGGCTGCCAGGGGTGGTCCCAGCATTGATCCGATGGCCTTTATAAATTGCGAGAAACTCATAGAACTTGAAGCCCTGTTGGATGATACCACATCGATTAGAAGGGGATTTGCCGATACCTGGATAATTGTATTGCCAATTCCCAGAAGGGCAAACCCCATAAGTACCATTGCAAATGAATAGAAGAAAAAGGGCACCAGCAGGCCCACGGCGGTTACCAGCATCCCTATATTCAGCAATCTTTTTTTGCCGTACTTCGCCTGAAGCACTCCTACAGGGACCGAGAGCAGTAAAAACCAGAGAAAGGCTGCGGATGGAATTAACTGGGCCAGGGAGGCATCGATATTCAGATCACTGCTCACCCGGTCCACCCCAATACCCACCAGGTCCAGGAAACTCATCACAAAAAATGACAGGAGTACGGGGACAATAAAGAATGGATTTTTCAATTTTGTCATAGTCTCTACTTATTTTCTTTCAGTGTTTCATTCGCTTCCAGAACCATATCAATCATATAAGCTCTTTCGTTATCAAAAGTGATGTTCCATGAATTAGTTTGCCCCTGTAGGTCATACACCCAGAATGCAGATAGAGGAACCCTATTTTCAACGATGGCATTTAAGCGTTCTGTAAATGCCTCCTCTACATCCACCGTGTTCCAGGTCTGGCCTTCCTCCAACCAGGATTCGGATGCACCCCATTCACCTATAAAAAGGGGCTTGCCAATTTCCTCGGACCACTTCATGGCATAAGGCAGGTACTCGGCAAAACTCACACCCATCACTTCATTGGCATGAATATTTTCAGGTGTATACTCGTCTCTGGCAATATTGTCAAATGAATTTTTAACATTCCAATACCCTCTTATGGAAAGTGTATTGATGGGGTCAGGATTATATCTAAAGAGCATGGCACGGGTCTGATCCGGGCTATCTTTTACCCATGGATTACCAGCCGTATTGTTAAATGCCCATGCCCTGGGAACATCACCCCCTGAAAAGATAGCGCGAGATTTATCAAACTCCCTCACCGTCCTTGCAAATTCATCATAGGCATTGTACATGCAGCCACTCACCAAAACATCCCTTACCGAGTCTCTTACAGCAGCTGTCCCCAGGGAGGTATGAATCCCGGGGATCGAACCGCCATGCGGAGGGATATCGATAAAGAGACTGAATTCGTTCCCGAACTCCCAACCCCAGATGGCCGGTGAATTTTTGTAACGCTCCACCACTTCGCTGGTATATTGATTAATAAACCCAATGGTCTTGCTCTTATCATTCATAAATTGATCCATGGGCTCCTCATTCAGATCGGCTATGGCCTGAAAATGCCAGAATAGCGAAGGGATCAGTCCGATCTCCAGTTCTTCAGCCAGTTCAACGATATTGTCAAAGAGTTCAAAATATTTTTCCCTCTCTTCCATGTAAAGCTTCCAGTCAACCGGCCAGAACCCTCCTGCTGAAAACCGTACAAAAGGGATACCTGCTTCAGCCAGACGTGTAAGACCCTGGATATAGCTGGTATCAGAAACGTCCTTTATCGTGCGGTAAAAAAGATTGAAGTAGTTAGCGCCAATCCCGTAATATGCCTCTGCATCCTTCATCAGGGTGCCGTTCTCCACATAAAGGCCCTGCTTCTCCTCAATCGATTCGGAATTGCATGAAAAGAATAATCCCATTACCAAACCGGCCAATATTGTTTTGGAATAACTTCCTGGGAGGATCCGTTTGCGTTTTACTGTTTCTCTTATATCCATTTTCATTTCGATTTCGTATTTACCCACACCGGGCTTGATATGGCTTCTTCGTTATTCTCCTGGATAATACGCACATAATAGAAGCAGCTTTCGTTCTCACCGAATTCCTTATCGGTCCAGCTCAAATCATAGTTCATGGCACCAGGTAAAAAATCTTTCACAACCTGGTTATTTTTCGTGATTTCAATTTTCCTTATGGCATCTGTTCCCGTGACAACTATGCTAATTTCCGGGGATCCGGCTGAACTGATCTCTGATCCCATTAACTCCCCATTGACCCTGAAATCCAGCAAAATCCTGTCCCCGGAGGTGGCATAGCAATGGCGGTCATACATGGCTTCAAAGATCTCCTTCCTCTGAAGGTCTTTGCCATAGACAGCCATGAGGGAGGTTCCTATTTCTTCTTTTTCCCAATCAATTTTTGAAAGATTGTTCCCAGATGTTTTTGTAAAAGTTAAGGAGTACCCCGGCTTTCCATTATGGTTATCGGAGCTTGCCATTATCCCGGTTTTCCATCCCTGTTCCAGATAATCCTGTACCCAGGCTTCACTTCGCCTGTGATCGCTGTAGACTTCTATCAGTCTCTCCAGCGTGGGATTGTGCCAGTTCTTATTTCCCCTTCTGCCACCATAATGTGGAATAACTATTATGTTTTTGTCGGTATAATGTTGTGCAAGCATGAGGTAAAGGTCCTCGATGTGGTTGGCCTGGATTTCTGTACCCTGGTAGTTGTTATAATTATGGTAATTGAAATTTGCGCGGGAACGGTAGATGGGAGGGTTATCCTGGAGGAAGTACACATTGTGGTCCCCTCCTGTTTCATGGGAACCACTCCACTCATAGCCAGGAATGGTTACAAAACGCCCCGGATTATTAAATTCTTTTGTTACGGCTTTGTACTCCTCCCATTCCTCGGTTCTTAGATTTTCACTGTGGTTTGCAACAGAGCAGAAGTCGAGTCCGGCAGCATCTCTTCCAAACTCATATGATTGTTTGCTTGTACCCCGTCCATCGCATGATTTCGTATGGTTGTGAATATCCCCCCAATAAACCTTCAGTTCGGCGGTTTCTTCCGTTACCACGATGGGATTGCTTTCAGCCTCCAAATTTCCATCGCTAACAACCAGTCTGTACGTGCCGGGGTTTTTGAATACGAAATCTTCAAAGCGATGAACTCCATTATCTGAAGTTCTGAAAGCATACTTTTTCTGGCTATTTCCATCGTTTTCAACTATCTGGATTTTGATTTTTCCCTCATATGAATCTGCAACATTTCCATATTTATCTTCAGCACGCACCAAACACCAGAAAGGTTCACCGGCAACCCCATTGGAGGCAACCAGCACGGCAAGTTTTGCGGGTTCTCCGGCGACAATCTCTATGGTAGGGTTCACCTCCATGGGGAAGAAATTATTGTCACCCCTGGGATCCACATAGGTTTCAATGGTGAAAGGATGTTCATCGAAGTACTGGACCAGTACACCTGGTGATTCCTCTGTCGTATCCCCGATAACAATATCAATGGTCTCTCCTTCCTTCAGCCCTTTTTCAGTGACTATCACTTCAATAAGGTTGTAATAGGGATCATATTTGTCCATATATTCACTGGGAATGATCTCGTTCCAGGGGCGGTTAATGAAAGATGTGACTTTAACCGGGCTCCCGTTGGAGCTTTTCACAGAGGTAAATGAATGGCCATCCGGATCGTCTAGCTGAAAAGTGGTCCACCGGAGCATATGCTGGAAGGTAAACCGAACCCCTCCACCTGGTTTGATGCCTGCTTTCCCCGCTGTATATTGCAGTTTGACGGAGTTCCAGGTGTAAACTTCAAGTGGCCCGGGAGAGATGACCCTCGCACTGCCGATTCCAATTTCCCTGCCTTTTGCGGTCTCTGCAATCACATCTGTACGGGGGATAACAACCTGAGACTGGGCATGAACAATCCACGTAAAGATTGATAACCCCATTGCTATAATGACCTTATGTTTCCTATATATACAGATCATAATCCCAGTTTCTTTTGTAATTCCTCAAGCGGTATTCCTTTGGTTTCAGGCATTTTGAACAATACCCATAACAACTGAAACACCATGCAGAAGGCATAAAAAGAGAAAATAAATCCACCTGAAATTTCCGCGAGTACAGGGAAAGACCATGAAATAGCTGCAGCCATAAACCAGTGTGTAAAGCTTCCCAAAGCCTGGCCTCGTGCCCTGACTTTATTCGGAAATATTTCACTGATAAAAACCCAGATTACTGCACCCTGTCCGAATGAATGTGATGCAGCAAAAAAGATCAGTCCGACCAGCACAACAGTACCACCTGCCTGACTGAACTCCTTCCCGTTAACAAAAAAAGTGATGGCAATTGTTACAAGACTTACAATATATCCTATGGAACCATAGAGCATCAACTTCTTTCTGCCAAAGTGGTCAATGATCAGCAGCGCTGACATTGTAAATATGAGGTTTACAAAACCTATAACGACTGAACTGAGAAAAGCTGCATCCTCCCCAAACCCTGCCATGGTAAAAACACGTGGCGCATAATAGAGCACGGCATTGATCCCCGACAGCTGGTTAAATGCCGCGATGGTGACTGCCAACAGAATTGGTTTTATATATTTTATCTGGAAGAACTTTTCACTCAAGGTCTCCCTGTCGGACTTCAATGAGGCTACTATTCCCCCTATCTCCTTGTCGATATTTTCCGTGTCTGCTCCAAGCCTCCCCATGACCTTCTTCGCCTCGTCCAACAGGCTTTTCGACACCAGCCATCGTGGACTTCTTGGATTAAAAATCATAAGAATAGTAAACGCCAGGGCAGGTATGATTTCAACTCCAAACATCCATCGGTACGACACTTCTCCCAGGTCCAATGATTTGATCAGGTAATTGCTCAAAAAGGCCAACATGATCCCCAGAACAATATTAAATTGTGTTAAGGCCACCATCCGGCCGCGATACCTGGCCGGGGATATTTCAGCATTATACATAGGGGCAACCACCGATGATCCTCCAACGGCAAGTCCCCCAATAAATCGCATGATCACAAAGAATGACCAATTAAAAGAAAGTGCACTTCCAGCGGCTGAAATCAGATATAAGATCCCGAGCACTATGAGCATTTTTTTTCTGCCATACCTATCGGCAGGTTTCCCAAAAATCAATGCTCCTATGATCGTTCCGATTAATGCGCTGGCCACTGTAAAACCATGCCAGAAACTTTTTGTGCCAAGGAAATTACTTAGCTCCATGTATCGGCTGGCATAGATTTCCTTCAGAATGCCTTCGGCTCCGGAAATTACAGCAGTATCAAAACCAAACAACAAACCACCCATGGATGCAACAAGTGCACATTTTAATAAGGCCGGTTTGATCTTCATTATTAATCCTATTTATTCCAGCAGGTCACATTGATCTTGCCTGAAAAATTCTTATCTCCTGCTTTCCACTTTATGGTGCGCGTTTCCCCTGGAAGCATTTCAAAATAATTGTCCTCGAAATCCACATCTGCATCCAGGGTGACCACCCTGGCCCAGTTATCTGTGCGAATGGTTATTTCGCCAGAATCATCACTCCTGCTTCCGCTTACTTCCAGATTCGTTCTTACATAATTTACATCCTGCGGCATATTCGGGACCCAGGTTGCCCTGTCATATCCATTGTTCCCATAGCTGATGTCACATACCAGGACCGCATTATCCCCAAGCTTTGATTTTATTTCATCCAGATCCAGCTCCATGGCCACCACACTTGTATTTTCTTTTACATGGATGCTGACTTCCTTCTTAAATGTGGCCTTACCGCTGACAGGCTGGACGCGAACGACAACTTTCACCTTCACATCTTCCAGCATATCGTTGCAAACCGACCAGAGGATCTTCCCATCTGCAACATCTGAAGCAGCAATAACAGGACGGCAGCCTGCCGCCATTCCGTACCATCCTGCTTTCCGGCCACCCCAGTAATCGGTCATACTCCAGGTGGCCGCCGGCCAGCAATCATTAAACATCCAGAATTGAACTCCGCTTGAATAGAATTTCCGTTGCCTGGCCGACTCCATGGTCAGGCGAATAAATTCGTACTGAATGTATTCCAGCTGTCTCAAACGCCTGTCGTTGTTATCTCCCGGATCGCCAAACAAAGCCTGAGCCTGAGTCTCAAAAAGCTCAATGAATGAAACGGCATGCAGACCACGGGTAGCAGGATCGTGCATATGGAAATCTATCATAAAGTTGTTTTCCAAATCAGCTTCATTCATAAATTTGAGCAAGGTTCTTTTTGGGGGAATACCTCCTGCAACAGATTCACTCATATATCTTCCGGTAATCTTTTTGATAAAGTTCTTGTACAACAAAAGGCTATCCAATCCACCATTTATAATGTCATAATTAAATTGAGCCCCCAGGTGACAATCACCGGAAATCAATGAATTGGTTGTGGTGGGATCCTGTCCCAGGGGGCTAGTCAAACGGAACTCCCGGGATGGGTCCATCGACCGGACAAGCGGTGCCGTCATGCTTTGATGCATCTCTTTGCCATACCAGTTATCCGAAGGTTTAAAATTTAAGCCAAGTTCATTATCACCTGCCCAGTAGATAAGGCTTGGATTGTTGCGTTGAAGGCAGATATTTGCAGCAAACTCCTTTTCAAGTGATGCAACAAATTCTGGGTCGGTGGTTGGATAGTCCGCACAGGCCAGCATAAAATCCTGGGTAATCATAATACCCATTTTGTTGCAGGCCTGCCAGAAAGCTTCCGGTTCATAGATACCTCCACCCCAAACTCTCAATACATTCATTCCAGCATCATGTGCCTGACGGAGTATTTTGTTATAGTGTGCTGCAGTAACCCGGGATGGAAAGGGATCTGCCGGAACCCAATTACCGCCTTTCCCAAAAATACGTTTCCCGTTAATTACAATGGTAAATGAGCTTCCAGAGCCCGTTGCATCCGGAATTTGCTCAATGCTGGCTGTGCGAATCCCGGTTTCTACAAACTTTCGTTGAATTTCATTATTCTGATCGTCGTACAAAATTGCGGTAACATAATATAAGTGCTGTTCCCCGGCTCCGTTGGGCCACCACAGCTGGGGATTGTTTATATCCGCCTCAAATTTCATTAGTGGATCATTAACCCTGAAAGATTTTTCCCACACTACTTTATTGTCAGGATCGGAAATGGTAAGTTTTGCTTTTCTGGCGTCCTCATCCTTCATGGTGCTTGAAAACTCCAGATTTAGTTTTGCATTGTTTGCTCCTATGCTTTCTGTGTAGACAAACAAATCCTCGATCCTTGCATTAGGATAAGAAACCAGGCGACAGGATTTCCAGATACCCATTGTTACAAAGCGATGTACCCAGTCCCAACCATAGGTACACTGCATCCGCCGGGTATATACGCGCGATGATTCGTAAGCTGCCGGATATTTCTTTTGAGCATTTTTGACCTTCTCAATTTCTGTAGGTGAATGAAAAATAACCTCCAGCACATTTCCTTTCTCTTTTAGAATATTTTTCACGTCATACTCATAGGGCAGAAACATATTATTGGTGCTACCCAGCTTTGTCCCATTGAGAAATATATCGCTGTAAGTATCAAGTCCGTCAAATTGCATGACCGTCCAGTCCTGTTTGAAGCTGGCTGGTACATCAAAGACTTTTTTGTAAGTCCACTGCCATTTTTCTGGCCACTGGCATAGCTCAGCATTGTTGCGCCAGAAGGGATCAGGTATGATTCCGGCACGTTGAAGATCCGGGTGAACTTGTCCGGGGACGGTTCCTTCCAGCGTATAGTGGTTGAATTTATCGGGACTAAAACCGGCCAGTTCCCATTGGCCATCTAGGCTAATCACAATGGCTCTAACAGGCTCTGAGGCATCTGTTTTGCTACTTGCATGTGCTTGTGCTATTCCTGCAAAGCCCAGTATGAGCAGAATAAAGAAACTATGTGCTTTCATTGTAACTTTTATCAATTATCTCTTTTCGTCCATTCTAATTGCCTTCACAGCATCGACCATGGCTATAAACCCCTCCACTTCTGCATATTCAGGTATGGAATTGCCTGAGCCTAATCCATATCCATTCGCCATGGAGCGAAATTGAGTCCCTTCCCTTCTCACCTTTTCGAAAACGTAATCATAATTATTCAGTATCAGCTCATTCATATCAAATCCCCCGAACAGACCGATTCGTTTGGAATATTTGTCAATCCATTCTGTAAAAGGGGCAATCTCGTCTTCATTGGAATGTTTGGCATCTATGCCCAGCTTAATGATATCATCCATAAGAGGGAAGATCTTACCACAGGAATGGAGAAGGAATTTCTTTTGATCCTGATGTGCCAGATCAATAATTCGTTTGTACTGGGGGAGAATATGTTGCCTGATAATATCCGGTTCAAGCAGGGTCGAGGTTTTGTGCCCCAGATCATCGCCCATGCGATAGAACACAAATATGTCCGAATAATGCTTTATCATCCAGGACCATAGCTCACAAAACAAATCCCCAATTTTCACAAACAAGTCGGCGAACAATTCAGGATCCATGCATTGCATCATACAAAGTGGTTCATACCCAACCAGGTCCTGGCTTGCCTCAAATATTCCATATCCACAACCTCCAAAGGCTTTCATTCCTTCCGGTAATGCTTTCCTTATAGCTTCTAAATGTGGAATATATGTTTCCTTAAAAATTCCTGGTATCTCCTCCCAGGGATAACTATTAAAATCTTCCCTGGTCTGGACCGGACCGAGCATACCACCCATGATGGCCCCATGGCCTGGTAAAATATCACAAATAGCCGCTTCAAAATCGAAAGCATCATAGGTCATATCTTTCCAGAAGCCGATAACCCTACGATAGTAGCCTTCCAATTCACTGCCATTCAAACCATCAGGTGACAGCTCTTCACCAATTGCTTTTGAAATAAAGGGGGCATCGATGTGATGCTCATACAGGGGTAAATAGTTTGGCCGTTGGTTGTTCAATACCATCAAGGTATTGGTATAATCCGGTTGAAAATTTTCCTCCATCATCTTCTATTTTATAGGACTATCATCGCAGAACCAAAGCTCCCGGCATTCAGGAGCTTTGGTTCGTTCACTCTTAGTCGTAAAAGACTTTGCCGAAGTATTATTGCAGTCTCATCCTCACTCCAAGGTCCACAGTCATTCCGTAGTGCTGAATACTCGATTCCCAATTGGCCCCAGCTACCAAGTTTCTGTCCTGGGCACTGGTGATGTTATTGATATTGCTAAATACTTCAAGTCCGGCCCAGGGCAACTTTTGCCGCACTGAGAAATCCCAACGCAGGTAACTGTCGGTATAGTTATTAAGTTCGGGCCAGAAATTGGGGCTTTTAAAGATGGAGGATTGATAGAGCATGGAGATCCGGGCTGAAAATCCTTTGTAATCATATCCCAATTGCACATTGACGATATCATCAGGCTGATCGATCAATTGACCAACATAAAAACTATCGATATTCATAAATTCGGGAGCCCAGACCGGTGAACCCGGGACCTGCTCAATGGTGGTGAAGGGATATTTTGCTTCTGAGAATATATGTGTATAGTTAATATTCAGCACGATTCCTTTCAATACGCCCGGTAGGTACCAAAAGTTGGTCTGCCAGTCGAACTCCAGGCCCCATATCTTTGCCTGGTATTCATTGTTAATGCTTGTGTACATCCATTTTGAGAGGAACTCATCCGGGAATCCATATTCTGCAGGATCTGTAATGATACGTTTACCAGTACCAAAGATCTGGTTATCAATCCGTTTTATAAACCCCCCTGCTGTAAACAGACCTAATTTATTTTGGTGAAATGAAAGATATATGTCATAATTCTGAGCGGTTTCCGGTATTAGCTTAAAATTGTTGTAGGTAACATCCAAATTGAACACATCCATTCGGGGAACAAAATCCTGGTAAGTGGGACGGGCCAGGGTCTTTGTATATGCGAGCCGTATGTCAAACCAATCTACTGGTGAATACTTTAAATGGATCATGGGCAACAAGAATCCATTCTCACGGGTTTCTATGGTATCCACGTGCGTATAGAATCGTTCTGGAAAAATAACAGTGGTTTCACCATTGGCAGCCATATACTCAGTGGTGTTATGTTCGTACCTTACCCCGGGAGTAAATTTGATACTTTTCCCAAGGTTTAGTTCCGTCATGAAATAAGCTGCATAGAACTTTTCATCGCCGGAAAAATCCCAGAGTTCTGCAGTCCTATCGTAAGGATAGTTATCTGCTGCATCGTAGGCTTCTTTCTGAAAAATTGCCAGCATCTCTTCCGCCATATCCAGGTCAATGCTAGTTCCAAAGGGATACTCGCCCTTCAGAAAATTCCCATGATCAATATTCTCATCATCAGCAAGGCCAATAGGCAACTTGATGAATTCATCGGGTCCAATGCCCAACTCTTCCCTCATCCACGGATAGGCATCATAAATAGGTATAGCTCCACGACCCTGACCAATCCATGGATCGGCTCCCCAGCTATCATATATATTATAAGCCCTCTTCTTGTAGCGGTATTTCCCCCCAAATTTGATAAATCCGTTGATTTGATTGCTGATCGCGTAATCATAGCTCAGATCCAGTGAGCTTTCCAGTTGCCGCTCTTCCAGTTCAGACTTACGAACGATTAGCCTGTGAAGAAAGGTATTTCTGTCATCTACCACTGCATGATCAAGAACTTCATAGGGGGGGATTGACTGGTTCACGGAGTCAGGATAGGGAAAAACCGGATTCCCCTG
>Ga0164313_10004703_pt1 | contig 12101 bp, 11 predicted proteins | sample GuaBasSedimGuay4_FD_113735 | JGI IMG/M metagenome (GOLD analysis project Ga0164313, IMG submission 113735) | Subseafloor sediment microbial communities from Guaymas Basin, Gulf of California, Mexico - Guay4, Core 4569-4, 0-3 cm | ecosystem: Environmental > Aquatic > Marine > Hydrothermal vents... | reverse complement strand
GATGCAGGTAATAGGTGCGCTCAACCTGGGCCTGTAATTTTGCATCCGCTGGCTGGTTGGTAATACCCAAAATCAGCCGGCTGGAGAATGTGCCACTGCTTGTTTTCTCAGGTCTGACATTCAGCTCAAGACTGCCGCCCATCCGCTCAACGGTTACCGGTAAATCTTCATCTGCAACTCCGTGCTTTTGTACCAGCGCGCCCACCCATGCCCAGTCCGGTACGGATTCTCCAGCGATGCTGATAATGCGATCGCCATGCTTGAAACCGGCACGATACGCCGGACTATCCGTTGTAACTTCACCTACCAGTGCGGGAAGTCTGGCACGCCAGGGCGTGATACCGATCTCCTGCAGGGTTTTCTCTTCATTAAAGTCACTGCCAAGCTGGCCAAGGTCAAGCAAGATTTTACGTTGATTGCCATTTCTCTGTTCAACCACTATCTGGACTTTTTCACGGTCCAGCGCGCGCGTGATCAACCCCAGAATGGCGTGTGACCAGGTGTCCGTTACTTCGCCGTCGACAGACAAGATCCGGTCTTCGGCTTCGAGACCTGCACTGGCTGCAATACCATTGACTTCCCCGATGACGGGCCTGGATTCCGGCATGCCAACGAGAAACATCAACCAGAAGGCAAGCAGTGTGAATATCAGGTTGAAAGCGGGCCCGGCGATGACAATGGCAATACGCGCCCACACGGATTTGCGGTTAAAGGCCTGATCAAGGTCGCAGTCTTCAACCTCGCCCTCGCGTTCATCCAGCATTTTGACATAGCCACCCAGTGGGATTGCAGCGATGATATATTCAGTGCCGTCCCGCCCTGTTCTGGACCATATTTTCCTGCCAAAGCCAATGGAAAACTTGAGCACGCGAACCCCCATCCGGCGTGCCACCCAGAAGTGGCCGAACTCATGAAAAGTGATTAATAATCCTAATGCGACCAGTAACCACCAGATTGAACCAAGAAATTCAGACATAAACGTTGTTGTAATCCATTCAGACCAGGGACTTTATAATTTGACCGGCGACGTCACGTGCTTCGCGATCAAATTCCAGTATTTCATCAAGGCTGCCTATTTTACCCTGTTTGCAACGATTCATCGCGGTTGAAACGACGGAAGCAATTTGCAGAAAGCCAATACGGCGCTGAAGAAAAGCATCGACCGCAACTTCATTGGCAGCATTATAGGTGACAGCTGCATTTCCACCAGCCTCAAGAACCTGAAATGCCAGTCCCAGCCCGGGAAAGCGTTCAAGGTCCGGTTGATAGAACTCCAGTTTGTGCAGGTCGGCCAGATTGAGTCGTTCGACGCCCGCTTCAATACGCCGGGGCCAGGCCAGTGCGTGTGCAATCGGTGTACGCATGTCCGGCATACCTAACTGGGCAAGCACCGAGCCGTCGCGATAAGCCACCATGGAATGCACAATGCTTTGTGGGTGAATAATGACGGCGATTTGCTCAGGGCGGGCATTGAACAACCAGCGTGCCTCAATGATCTCAAGACCCTTGTTCATCAGGGTGGCAGAGTCGACAGATATTTTCCGCCCCATGTCCCAGTTGGGATGCTTGCAAGCCTGCTCCGGCGTGATGTTTTTCAGCGCCGCACGTTCAGTGTGAAGGAATGGGCCGCCTGATGCCGTCAGGATCAGTTGCTCGACACCAGCCTGATTCAGCCCTTTATCAAAGTCTTTTGGCAATACCTGAAACAGGGCATTGTGTTCAGAATCGACCGGAATGATGGTCGCATTATTCTCGCTTGCGGCTTTGCGAAACAATTCACCGGCAATCACCATGGATTCCTTGTTGGCCAGCAACAGGCGTTTACCGCTTTGCACTGCCTGCAATGTGGGCTCAAGCCCGGCTGCACCGACGATGGCAGCCATGACCGCTTCGGTTTCGGTCAGAGATACTACTTCGCTTAAAGCACTGTTTCCAGCCAGTACTTCTGAATTGCATTCCAGGGCATCAAGGGCCGTTTGAAGCTCTCCGGCTTTATTTTTGTCGCTGATTACAGCGTACCGGGCCTGGTGTTGTTTGCATTGTTCTGCCAGGCGCACAGCATTGCTATGCGCACTCAGGGCGACTACGTGATAACGCCCGGGGTGGAGTGCAAGCACTTTCAGTGTGCTTTCACCAATTGACCCGGTAGAGCCCAGGATTGTAATGCCCTGGCTGATCAAAGCAGCAACAGCCCCAGGGCAAAAAATGGAGCTGCGGCCAGAAGGCTGTCCACACGATCGAGTATCCCGCCATGGCCCGGTAACAAATTACCTGAATCTTTGAAACCACTGATACGTTTATGTAATGAAATCAGTAGGTCACCACCGACTGAGACCAGCGCCGTGACCAGCGCCAGCAATACCAGCCGGCCAGGCCCGGGGCCCGTCAGCGGCATTAAACTGACGGCTGACAAGGCCACCAGCGGCGCTGCGATCAATCCGCCAAATAATCCGGCAATGGTCTTGCCGGGGCTGATGTGCTTTGCAAGTTTTCTTTTACCAAAAGCGCGACCGGCAAAGTATGCGCCGGTATCAGCGGCCCAAACGATCAGCAGCAACAGCAATATCAGCCACGGCCCGTCCGTCTGACTGTGAATCCAACCTAGCGCGAACCAGCCTGTAGTAACGGAAATGATCGCTGTGAGAAAGGAAATGGCCCGGTAAGTGCTGTCAACAGGAGCGCCGGGCCGGAACAATGGTAAACGTATAAACATCAACAGCCACAGGACACAGCTTGTGGCCAGGGACACTGTGATCTGATCACCCCATTGATTGTGGAATGTAAACAGCACGATAAGAATTACCGCTTGCAGAACAATCAAAATCTTTGCTGCAGCCATCCCCGAAAGGCCGGCCAGGCGACTGTACTCACGACTGCCACCCAACATGATGATTGCCAATACCAGCAGAAACCACTGCGTGGATAACGCAAAGATCGCGGCCAGTGCCAGTGGCAGCAAAAGGAGAGCAGTTAATACGCGTTGTTTAAGCACCGGTATTGATCCTGATCTGGTCACTTCTGATCTGCTCGCCTGTGCGCCCAAAACGCCGCTCCCTGGACTGGTACGCAGCGATAGCCTGATCAAGGGCCTGAGCATCGAAATCAGGCCACAATGTGGCGGTAAAATAAAACTCGGTATAGGCGGATTGCCACAGCAGGAAGTTGCTGATACGCATTTCGCCACCGGTGCGGATAAACAGGTCCGGGTCGGGCGAATCAGAAAGAGCCAGAAAATCAGACAACGTCTGTTCATCAACATCATCAGGAGACAGCTTGCCGGCGGCAATGCTTCTGGCCAGGGATCTGGCAGCCTGGGTAATATCCCAGCGGCCACCATAATTGACCGCAATATTAACGACCATGTTGGTGTTGGCGGCTGTCAGGGTTTCAGCTTCACGCATTTTTGTTTGCAGGGCAGGCTTAAAAGCCAGTTTGTCACCGATAAAGCGTAAGCAGATGCCATTTTTGTGTAGTTGTCCGGTTTCCTTATCCAGCGCTTTGAGGAAAAGATCCATCAGGCGGGAGACCTCGCTTGCCGGCCTGTTCCAGTTTTCACTGGAAAATGCGAACACAGTCAGGGTGCCGACACCGAGTCGGAGGCATTGTTCTATAGTGGCGCGCAGGGCTTTGACCCCTGCCTGGTGCCCCATTTTACGCGGTCTGCTTCTTTTTTTGGCCCAGCGACCATTGCCATCCATAACGATAGCGATATGGCCAGGTAAGGCGGGCGCAGTCACTTGATTAAAATTCCAGTAGTTCCTTCTCTTTGACTGCTACGATCTCATCAGTGCTTTTCACATGTGTATCAGTAATTTGCTGAATTTCCTGCTCGGCACGGCGATCATCGTCTTCCGAGATGTCTTTGCTTTTCAGCATTTCCTTGAGATGGTGGTTTGCATCCCGACGGATATTGCGGATTGCAATCTTGGTGTTTTCACCTTCATGGTGCACGATCTTGCCTAATGATAACCTGCGCTCCTCGGTCAGGGCGGGCAGGGGGATGCGGATAATTGTGCCGGCCGTGATGGGATTCAGTCCCAGGTCAGACGTCATGATGGCTTTTTCGATCGCCGCTACCATGGTTTTGTCCCAGGCGGTTACGGCCAGTGTTCTTGCATCCTCAACTGAAACGTTGGCAGCCTGGCTAATGGGAACTTCACTGCCGTAATAATCCACGTGCACGTGTTCCAGTAAACTGGGGTGCGCACGCCCGGTTCGGATCTTGGCCAATTCGGTACGTAAAGATTCCAGGCTCTTGCCCATACGGATGCGTGTATCTTTTTTGGTATCTTCGATCATTGCTGTTTCGCCTCTGCCCATTCTTGGTCGGTCTTTACCAGCGGGTGGTAGTTACCGGTGAATGATCAATTTTAACAGTAAAACGGAAAGGAGTTGGCAGATCAATCAGCTACGAGCGTGCCGACTTTCTCACCCTTGACGATTTTCATCAGGTTACCGCTACCGAATACGTTAAAAACCCGGATAGGCATCCCCTGGTCACGACATAGCACGATCGCGTTGGCATCCATGACTCCCAGCTTGCCTTCAATAACCTGATCATAGTTCAGGTTATCGAATAACTTGGCATCTTTCACGAGATTGGGATCGGCAGAGTAAACGCCATCTACCTTGGTTGCCTTTAAAACAATATCTGCGCCAATTTCGATTGCACGCAGAGCAGCAGCAGTGTCCGTGGTAAAAAATGGATTGCCGGTACCGCCTGCGATAATAACAACACGGCCTTTTTCAAGGTGGCGGGTTGCGCGGCGACGTATGTAGTCCTCACAGACATCATGCACAGAGACTGCTGACATTACCCGGGCATCGACACCAACTTTTTCCATTGCATCCTGCAATGCAAGTGAATTCATCACCGTAGCCAGCATGCCCATATGATCGCCGGTAACACGATCAATACCGGACTGGGCAAGACCGGCACCCCGGAAGATATTGCCGCCACCAATGACGATAGCTATCTGAACGCCGGTATCGAGTACTTCCTGGATCTCTCGGGCGATCCGGCCAATGATGACCGGGTCAATGCCATAATCCTCACCACCCAGCAGTGCTTCACCGCTGAGTTTCAGAAGAATACGTTGATAGCTCGAATCAGTCACCCTTCACCTGTTGCATGACTTCTTCTGCAAAGTTATCTACCTTTTTCTCGATGCCTTCACCTACTTCAATACGGGTAAAACATTTTATGCTGGCGCTGTTTTGGCCAAGCAGTTTGGCAACGGTGACATCACCGTCTTTCACAAACGGCTGACCCAGCAATGTGATACCTGCCAGGTGTTTGCGCATGCGCCCGCTGACCATTTTCTCGATGATGTCAGCTGGCTTGCCGCTGTCAGCAGCCTGTGAAATCAGGAATTGCTTCTCTTTTTCGAGTACATCGGCGGGAACGGAATCTTCATCCAGGTACTCCGGGTTCAAGGCAGCAATGTGCATCGCGATATCGCGAGCCAGTTCATTGTCACCACCTTCAAGTTCAACCAGAACGCCGATGCGGCCACCGTGCACATACGCACCGATGTTGCCATCGGATGCCATGCGGGTAATGCGTCGAACCTGGATATTCTCACCAATTTTTGATATCAGCGCCTGGCGTGCTATCTCAAGGCTTGCCCCGTTTGAGTCCGTGTCCATCAGTGCAACGACATCTGTTCCTTGCGCGGCGAGGGCATTGTTAGCAACCGCTTTGGCAAATGCCAGGAAGTTCGCGTCCTTGGCAACAAAATCGGTTTCACTATTGACTTCGACCAGAACGGCTTCTGTATAGTCGTCATTGGAGGCCAGCATGACCTGACCGTCAGCGGCAATGCGGGAAGCTTTTTTATCAGCCTGGGCAAGACCGGATTTACGCAGAAAATCCATTGCGGCTTCCAGATCACCATTGGTTTCAACCAGTGCTTTTTTGCACTCCATCATGCCAGCGCCAGTGCGCTCGCGAAGTTCTTTTACCATTGAGGCAGTTACTGCCATCGTCCTATTCCTTCTTCAATTCAGTTTGTTTGGCCCGGCATTAATGCCGGAAACTATCCCCGTCAACAGACGGGGCCAGGTTCTTTACCGTGTTGCCTAGTCTTCGGCTGCTTTTTTAGCGACTTTTTTCTTGGTCATCTTTTTCTTGGCAACGGCAGCCTCAGCTTTTTCAGTAAGCTCTTCCGCTGCAGCTTTTACTTTCTCAACAGCTTCGGCTGCTTTAGTTTCAACCTTTTCGGTTACTTCAGCAGCTTCGGCTTTTACTTTTTCAACAACTTCAGCAGTTTTAGCTTCTACCTTTTCGGCAACTTCAGCGGCTTCAGTTTTTACTTTTTCAACAACCTCGGCAGTTTTGGCCTCTACCTTTTCGGCAACTTCAGCGGCTTCAGTTTTTACTTTTTCAACAACTTCGGCAGTTTTAGCTTCTACCTTTTCGGCAACTTCAGCGGCTTCAGTTTTTACTTTTTCAACAACTTCGGCAGTTTTGGCCTCTACCTTTTCGGCAACTTCAGCGGCTTCGGTTTTTACTTTTTCAACAACTTCGGCAGTTTTAGCTTCTACCTTTTCAGCAACTTCAGCAGCTTTAGCTTCTACCTTCCCGACAACTTCAGCGGTTTCGGTTTTTACTTTCTCAACAACTGCTGCTGCTTTTTTCGCCACCACTTTCTTGGCTACTTTCTTTTTGGCAGGCGCCTTGGCTTCACGTTTGACAGGGTTGCCGTATTCGTCCAGTTCAACAAATTCATCCCGGTCTTCTACATGAGGAACCGAGGCACGGCCTTCCAACACAGCATCGGCAGCCAGTTGGGTGTAGAGACGGATGGATCGAATGGCATCATCGTTACCCGGAATAACGTAGTCGATATTATTCGGCGAGCAGTTGGTGTCAACCACCGCAATGACAGGGATCCCCAGCTTGCGAGCCTCTTTCACTGCGATGTCTTCATGGCCTACGTCAACTACAAACATGACGTCTGGCAGTCCCTTCATATCCTTGATACCACCGAGGCTCTTTTCGAGCTTGTCACGTTCGCGTGTCAATTGCAGAACCTCTTTCTTGACCAGGCGTGCAAAACTTCCATCTTCTTCCATCTTCTCGATCTGGCGCAGACGCTTGATAGATTGGCGGATGGTACGGAAATTGGTCAGCATACCGCCGAGCCAGCGGTGGGATACATAAGGCATACCACAACGCTGCGCTTCTTCGGCAATTGGCTTGGAAGCGGCACGCTTGGTGCCAACAAAAATGATATTGCCACGCTTGGCTGCAATACTGCTGATGAAGTTCATTGAATCGATCAGCATCGGCAATGATTTTTCAAGATTGATGATGTGGATCTTTCCACGTGACCCGAAAATATAAGGGGCCATCTTGGGATCCCAGTAACGGGTCTGGTGACCGAAATGTACGCCGGCTTCAAGCATTTGGCGCATGGTAATATTAGGCATTCTTAAATCCTTTATATAGCAGAAACCCAGCGGCCAATGATGTTGAAATCTGGCGTCGCTGACTTTCCGGGTTAATCCTCCACATACCCTGTCCGGAAACCCTGTTCTTGCAGGGCACCCAACCGAACGGTTGTGGTATGTGTGCGTATTTGATGTCCGGTGATTTTCAGGAAAATCCGGTAAATCCCAGCATCTCGATTTCTCTTTTCGACGAGTACGTCGCTAAGAGCAGGGCTTTATACCAGATTTGGTCGGGATGGGCAATATATTTGCCGTTTTCGAGTGATATTTGTCTATCAATCACATCGAATTAGGGTGGGGTAGTTCGCACGGCGTCTAAGCGAGTTCGCGCTTGACCGCTTCCAACCAGGTTTTCTGAGACTTGCGGAAGTGCGGGGGTGCTAATTTTGCATCGTTGATAATGGATTTCAGTTCATCTTCAGATGCCTGGTTGTTACCTGTTTCTTTCAGGCAAAGAGCCAGGCGATAGCGGGCTTCCACGCCGGGGAAGTAACCGGAGACAGCTGAGTACTCGCGTACGGCTTTGTCGGTTTGAGCGTTGGCTTCCAGGGAGCGTGCGTACAATAAATGGCCTTCGGCATTGCGAAAGTCGGGGTTGTTGTCCTGCAGGGTCTCAAGTGACTCGACCGCTTCTGCCGGCCGGTCCAGTTCAAACTGGATTCGGGCTCTGATCAACAACAAAGTGGGTTCCGTGGCAAACAGCCCCTTGAGTGCCCCGTTTACAATTTCTTCGGCTTCAGTGGTTTTGCCTGAGTCCAGCAGGGCTTCCGCATAGCGGCGGCTGTTGTCGACGTTTGGGGATTGCTCCCATGCTGCTTCATGATGTCTCAGGTCGGCACCCGGGTTGAGCGTCTTTTTGACGTTTCTTACCGCACGCTGGCCGGTAATGCTGCCGGAAAACTCAGGTAATATCTCCATTACGATGTATGCAATACCACCGATCAGGGGCATGAAAAGCAACATGATGATCCAGTAACGGCTACGGCCGGTTTTGAGTACATGAACGATCAGACCCAGTTGAATGAGCCAGATAAGAATAGAAGTTTTGGGCATGGCCTTATTTTTTCATCATTTTGGTGGTGAAGGAAATTTTAACGCATGGTTCAACAAAACCGCAGCCAACGTGTGACCTGGCAGTCTGCTGGTCTGTGTAACATTATTTCGGCATTTCCAGATCGTCAATCATTGCTTTGAAAAAGCGTGCAGCTTCGCCGCCGGTACAGGCGCGGTGATCGAAGGTCAGAGACAACGGAATGATGCGGTGCGTTGCAGCGTAACCATTTCGAATCGATACAACTTCATTGCGTGCTTTACCGGCAGCGATGATTGATACGCATGGGGGTGTGATGACCGGAGTTGCGTAACGACCGGCATACTTGCCAAAATTTGACAACATGATGGTGTAGTTTTTCAGGTCATCGGGTGGGATAGAGCGGTTCTCAATGTTCTGTTTCAGGTTTGTCAGGGCGTTGCGGATATCCTCGGCGGACCCGCTATGAACATCGCGTAAAGCTGCGGCGAACAGCCCATCCAGCGTGTCTACCGCCATCCCTACATCCATACCTTTATGAATCATTCGCATGTTCGTTACCGCGTCGTACCAGGCATTCAAGCCTGGCTCTGCCTGTGCGCCAGCCAGGATCGCCCGTAACAGCCTTATCGTCATATCCTCGCCCCGGGACCAACGGTGAATATCTGCATCATCCATGATGGACGTTGGAACAACCTGGGCATGTGATTCTGCCATGACCCTGGCCATGGTGCGGCGCGGACCCCGGATGGGTTCCCACTCTCCATCGGCATGACCTGGAAGCGAGGGTGTGGTGCTTGCGGCTACCGGCCCGGCTGGTTTGAGTAGCGCGCCGGGATTGCGGGCTGCGTTTTCAATATCAGCGCGGGTAACGACACCGTCTTTACCTGAAGGAGCGACAGCGGCAAGATCTACCCTGAGCTTGTGTGCGATCGCGCGCACGGCGGGTGTTACTTTGACCCCACCCACACTCGTCAGGGGTTCACTGATGACCGAATCAGATGCTGCCATCTTGCCGACCACCGTTGCGGTTTGTGTAAGGGGTTCGGGATCATCATTCTCACCCTCAACCTTGAATCCGGCCAGCGGGTGACCTGTTTCTATGACATCCCCAGCCTGGCCATATAGCTTGCTGACTTCACCTGAATACGGGCTTGGCACTTCTACCACGGCCTTGGCCGTTTCCATTGAGACCAGCGCTTCGTCCAGCATGATTTGATCACCTGTGGCTACGTGCCATTTAACGATTTCCGCATCAGGGAGACCCTCGCCAAGATCAGGTAGTCTGAAAATCTTCATGAGACTGCCAGGGTTTCATCAACCGCGTTCAGAATCCGCTTAACGCTGTGCATATATTTCATCTCCATTTTGTGCAGGGGCATGATTGTGTCAAAACCGGCAACGCGCTTAACAGGCGCATGCAGGGAGTAGAGGGCGGTATCGGCAAGCCCTGCAGCAATTTCAGCACCTATACCGCACATGCGCGCAGCCTCGTGGACGATGACGCAGCGGCCGGTTTTTTCTACCGATTTGATGATGGTCTCCATGTCCAGCGGGCTGACGGTCGCCACGTCGATAACTTCGGCGCTGATGCCCCGTTCATCCAGTTTGCCGGCAGCTTCGAGAGTCTCCTTGACCATTGATCCCCAGGTCACCAGGGTGATATCAGTACCGTCACGAAGTACAAAACAAACATCCAGCGGCAGGTCCTCACCATTGTCTTCCACTTCTTCCGTGTTAAGCCGGTATATCCTCTTGGGCTCCAGGAAAATGACCGGATCCGGCTCGCGGATGGCAGCCAGTAACAAGCCGTAAGCCCTTGCGGGTGAGGAAGGAATGACAACCCTTAATCCGGGTATATGTGCAAAAATTGTTTCGGTGCTTTCAGAGTGGTGTTCAGGTGCATGGATGCCGCCACCAAAAGGTGCCCTCAATACCATCGGACAGGAAAGCCTGCCCCGTGTCCGGTGTCGCATCCTGGAGGCGTGGCAGGTGAGTTGTTCCACCATCGGGTAAATAAACCCCATGAACTGTGCTTCGATAACAGGCCGCATGCCCTGTGCGGACATGCCCACTGCCAGGCCGGCAATCATGCTTTCAGCAAGCGGTGTGTCGATGACACGTTGATCACCAAATCTCTCCATCAAGCCGCTTGTGGCTCTGAATACGCCGCCGTTGATGCCAACATCCTCACCCATGACAATGACCGAGTCGTCAATTTCCATTTCATGGGCCAGGGCAAGGGAGATGGCGTCAACCATTGAAACTCTGGCCATCAGTTCATTTCCTCCAGGGCACGTGCGCGTTGTTCTTCAAGCTCTCTGGGCATGTTTTCGAACATATGGTCAAACATGCTGCCGATGCCCTGGTCACCGACTGCGAGATACTCTTCAACCGCTGCCTGCACTTCTTCAGATGCCTGTTTTAATAGCTGGAGTTCCTGTTTGTCGTTCCATGCACCCTGATCCTTAAGGTACTTTCGTATGCGTTTGACGGGCTCTATCTGCCATGCACTTTCTACTTCAGCATCGCTTCGGTAGCGGCTTGCATCATCTGCAGTGGTGTGATCACTCATCCTGTAAGTGATCATCTCAATCACCGTTGGCCCGTTGCCTTCGCGTGCCTGTTTGATCGCAGTATCCATCGCCCAACGGCAGGCAATGATGTCATTTCCATCGACCTGTATGGATGGCAAACCGCCGGCAATTCCCTTTTGCGCCAGTGTCGTGGCTGAGTTTTGTTTGCTTCGTGGAACGGAAATTGCCCATTGGTTATTGATGATCACCAGCACCAATGGCAAGTGAAAAGCACTGGCAGCGTTGATCGCCTCAAGAAAGTCCCCTTTGGAACTCCCACCATCACCAACCTGGGTTACGGCGACACGTTTCTCACCACGGAGTTTGAATGCAAGGGCCGCACCAGCGGCATGCAGACACTGGGTGGCGATGGCAATACTCCAGGAGAAATCATGCCTGGGACCGGAGAAATCACAGCCGCGCTCATCTCCACCCCAGTAAGTGAGGGCTTCTGACATAGTGACACCACGGCAAAACTGTACTCCGTGCTCCCGGTACGTAGGTGCGTAACAATCTTGCGGGTGCATGGCGCTGCCCATTGCGATATGGGCAGCCTCATGCCCGAGGCTGGAAGCGTAGGTGCCTATTTTGCCGGTACGCTGCAGCGCAACGGCTTTTTTGTCAAAAATACGGGTGGTAACCATCAAACGGTATAGAGATCTGAGTTTCTCCCAGTCGGTTGCCAGCGGCGGTACATCGTTTGATATCAGCCTGCCATCCGGTGACAGGAACTGATAGTAATCAATCTTGAATGAGGCGATGGTTGCCGGCATGTAAAAATCCTCAAGGGACAATGGTATAGAAAAGCTGATTATTATACGGTTAATACGTGGTTGTGAAGAAGCTTGAATTAGCAGCTTACCCGGCAATCAAAAATATGCGGTACCAGCCAGCAGAAAATCCCTTACAATTAGCCAGACGCCTGCCGGATTTAACATGATCTGATTTGAAATAGCCGATATCTGTTTTCCTTCGCTATCATCGCCCAAATCCCCGCAGGCCCCTGGATTAATTAAATGTAAGGAGCTTTCCCAAGTCAT
>Ga0164313_10004701_pt1 | contig 12103 bp, 8 predicted proteins | sample GuaBasSedimGuay4_FD_113735 | JGI IMG/M metagenome (GOLD analysis project Ga0164313, IMG submission 113735) | Subseafloor sediment microbial communities from Guaymas Basin, Gulf of California, Mexico - Guay4, Core 4569-4, 0-3 cm | ecosystem: Environmental > Aquatic > Marine > Hydrothermal vents >... | reverse complement strand
GGTTTCGTAAAAAGTTCAAATTCAAGGCGTGCAAATTTTGTAATCATGAGGCGTACTTTTCGTACGTTGAATGATTGCGAAATGCAGCACAACGCAGAAGTTGGACTTTTTACGAGACCGTCATATGTAATAATACGAAATTGAGGAATCAAAAAGTGGATCTTTTATCGCTTGGAAAAGACCCTATTAACCCGGATTGCCCCACCGGCTCTGATGTCCGCTATGAACCGGAATTTGAAATGCTCCAGGCTGAGATAGACAAGCTTTCCATGCCATCATCTTCGGGTGGAATAGACTGGCAGAAAGTCGGAAATATGGCCGCTTTAATCTTGAACGAAAAATCAAAAGATCTTCTGGTTGCCAGCTATTTGGCGGTAAGTCAGATTTATACCCAAAAAATAGAGGGCTTGGCAGTTGGCCTAACGGTGATATACGATCTGCTGGATCAATTTTGGGACACACTTTTTCCGTCGAAAAAACGGATGCGGGGACGTTTAGGCGCCATTGAATGGTGGATTGAAAAGAGTGAGGCAGCCTTGCAGACGATACAGGCAGATTCGCTGCCTACTGAGAATATCGAAAAATTAAAACAAGACCTAAAACAGATCGACAAGCTTTTACAGGAGTATTTGGAAGACGCTCCTTTGTTGAGACCGTTGGAAAGGTTTATTGATAGTATTCCAACCAAGACGGAGAAGAAGCCCGAATCTGAAGCATCTCCTCCTCCGGTAGAGACGCCTGATGTTCGACCGGCGGCAAAACCAAAACCTGACAAGCCAAAGCCCGTGCCACCTGCAGAAGCAGAGGAGATTGCTTCTCCATCTGACGCGGAAAGGATGTTGCGTGACGCCCTTCAAACTATGCGCCGAATGGCCAATTACCTTCTTCACAACGAAGATCTATCCAATCCTCGAGGGTATCGATGGAGAAGGATCGCCGGGTGGTCCATGATCCAAGCCATCCCTCCGGCCACAAATGGCCGGACTCAGATCCCGCCTCCGACAGAGTATACTGTTATTCAAAACAATTTGAATGGGTTCAAGGACAAAGGAAATTGGGAGGCTCTGCTTCGAGAAGCAGAAGAAAGATTCCAAAGGGCCTTGCTTTGGCTGGATTTGAATCGGTTTACAGCAGAAGCATTGGCCGGTATGGGAGATCAGTACCAGGATGCCTATGATGCTGTTTGCCAGGAAACGGGCTTCTTGATTTGCCGGCTCTCCGGCATAGAGAATTTGTCTTTTTCTGACGGGACCCCTCTTGCGGACCCTGAGACAAGACAATGGATAGAGAGCATTGGATTGGGCGGTCATGCCGACTTGGCAGAACATATTCCTTCCGAGGGACATAGGGATGACCACATGGCAAGCGCTATTCAGAAAGCCCAAGACCTTGTGAAAAAAAAGAAACTCACGGAGGCGGTCGCTTCTCTCCAGAAAGAACTTTGGTGCAGTTACTCCGGAAGAGACCGTCTGCTGTGGCGATTGGGGTTGTCTCAGGTATTGATGAACGCCAAACAACCAAAGCTTGCCATGCCGCACCTGGAAACGATTCTTCAGAACATTGAAATGTTCAGGCTGGAGGAATGGGACCCGGATCTTGCGCTAAAAGGACTCGAGATGGTGTGGTTGGGATTTAAGCTCCATACGGATCAGGCTGCAAAGGATCAGCTGGGCGACATTTTGAACCGTATCGCAAAGCTCGATGCGGCCGAGGCAGTACGTCTGGGGAAAGGGTAGAAGAAAAAAAGTAGATCATATAATCATTGACAGAAATCCAGAACAAAGGAGGTAATCATGGCAAAAGAGGGATCAGTTGCCCCAAAAGAACGGGTAAACATTGTTTATCGTCCGGCAACAGGTGATGCTCAGGAAGAGGTCGAACTTCCTTTGAAGCTGTTGGTTATGGGTGACTTCATGGGGAAGCCGGATGACCGACCCTTGGAAGACAGAGAGCCTATCAACATCGATAAGGACAACTTCAACGAAGTTCTTAAGGCGCAGAACATCGGGTTGAGTGTGACCGTTCCGAACAAGATTTCCGGTGAACCTGGTGAGGATATGAACGTTGAACTCAAGTTCGGCTCCATCAAAGACTTTGGACCGGAAGCTGTCGCCAAAAACACACCCGAATTGAGTCGCCTCTTGGAACTCAGGGAAGCCCTGGGATCTCTCAAGGGGCCCTTGAGCAACCTTCCTGATTTCCGGAAAAAGATCCAAGGGCTCGTAAAAGATGAGGCGACTCGGGAAAAAGTACTCAAGGAACTGGGTATAGAAGACAAATAAACAAATAGGGGAGGTGATTCCATGGCAGAAGAACAAGAGAAGGCAACCGCCCCATCAGCGGAGGCGGTTGAAGAGGTTTCTATACTGGATGAGATTGTAAACGCTACCAAACTTAAACCTTCGGATGAGGCTTACGATGTCACCAAAAAGGGTGTTGAAGCACTTATAGCCCAGCTTCTTGAGCCGGGTCGAGTCGTACCCAAAATTTCCAAGGCGGTTGTGGATGACATGATCGCGGAAATTGACAAGAAGCTCAGTCTGCAGTTGGATGCCATTTTGCACCATCCGGAGGTTCAGAAGCTCGAGTCTGGTTGGAGCTCTTTGAAGTTCCTGGTGGATAAAACAGACTTCAGGGAAAACATTAAGCTTGAAATCCTTAACGTGAACAAAGAGGACCTTCTGGAAGACTTCGAGGATTCTCCGGAGGTTGTCAAGTCGGGGTTATATAAGACGGCTTACACGGCAGAATACGGGCAGTTCGGTGGACAGCCCTATGCAACCATGATCGGCAACTACGAATTCGGGCCGGGTCCTCAGGATATCAAGCTCCTTCAGTATCTCGGCAGCGTGGCATCCATGGCTCATGCACCTTTTATTGCTGCTGCGGGTCCATCCATGTTCGGTCTTGAGGATTTTAACAACCTTCCACAGCTAAAGGATCTTAAATCCATTTTTGAAGGCCCTCAGTATACGAAATGGCAATCCTTTAGGGAAAGCGAAGACGCCCGTTATGTGGGGCTGGCTTTGCCGAGGTTTTTGTTACGGCTGCCCTATGGGCCGAAAACGCAACCCGTAAAGGCCTTTAATTATGAGGAAGACGTTTCTGCAAGCCACAGCAATTATCTGTGGGGAAATGCGGCCTTTACTTTTGCTTCCAGATTGACTGACAGCTTCGCTAAGTACCGATGGTGTGCGAACATCATAGGCCCCAAAGGCGGGGGTGCGGTGGAAGACCTTCCTCTGCACCAATACGAGGCCATGGGCGCTGTGCAGACAAAGATTCCGACCGAGGTGCTTATCTCCGAAAGGAGGGAGTATGAACTGGCGGAAGAGGGTTTCATAGGCTTAACCATGCGTAAAGGAAGCGATAACGCGGCCTTCTTCTCTGCTAACTCGGTCCAAAAGGCCAAGTTCTTCGGAATCAGCAAGGAAGGAAAAGAGGCCGAAACCAACTACAAGTTGGGGTTACAGTTGCCCTATATGTTGGTCATCAATCGGATGGCTCACTATCTGAAGGTTATCCAAAGGGAAAACATCGGAACCTGGAAAGAAAGAGCGGATCTGGAAAGAGAACTGAACACCTGGATACGCCAGTACGTGGCGGACATGGAAAATCCGGCACCGGAAGTCAGAAGCCGGCGACCGCTTCGACAGGCGCAGGTCACGGTTGAGGATGTGGAGGGCGAGCCGGGTTGGTATCGTGTGGGGCTCAAGGTTAGGCCTCATTTCAAGTACATGGGCGCTTTTTTTACCCTATCACTGGTAGGGAAACTTGATAAAGAATAGGAAGGAGGAAACGAATAATGGCTCAGTCAGTACATCTTTGGTTAACGGCAAATGGCACAAAAATTGACGGTGACTCGACTATTCTTTCCCTTGATAGGGAGGACACCATAGAGTGCCTTTCATTCGTAGATTCTGTACGAACGGCGCGCGAAGCCTCATCGGGCATGGCGACTGGGGAAAGAACATATGAACCCATCAGAATTGCAAAACGTATTGATAAAAGTTCGCCGCTTTTAGCCAAGGCCTTATGTAACAACGAAGTCATAGAGGCCACGTTCAAGTTTTACAGGCCGGACCCAGCGGGTAGTGGAACCCAGGAACATTTTTATACCATTGAGATCGAGGAAGCAAGGGTTGCATCGGTCACGCGAGTCAGCCCGGATGTCATTGACCCGGCTTCTGCGAGTTCACCGCCTACAGAGGAAGTAAGCTTTGTCTTTGGTAAGATTCGCTGGACTTATGAGCCTGACGGGATTGAACACATCGATCACTGGTCACAAAGGACTTAGTTTTTCACTTGACGTTCCGGCATATCGCAAGTGATATTTTTTGCGTTAAACGGGGCATCTTCCATAAACGTATACCGGAATAATGGCTGATTTTTTCGGGAATTGGAAACTGACTGTTGATGCCAAATGAGGGAAGACAGACTACTTAAGAGAATCTCGGCCTGGAAAAAGGAACCTCATACACGGTTGAGAGAAGATCCGAAACGAACGATTGACTCTGTGTTGGATCACTTGCAGCAAATTCTCAATACCAGGCAGGGCAGTGTTCCCATCGGAGAAGACTACGGCGTGCCCGATTTTACCGAATTACTACACGCCTACCCGGATTCTGTTAGGGACTTCGAGAGGTCCATTCAACAGACCATACAAAAATATGAACCCCGATTAAACGGGATACGGGTCAGACTCATTCCTCAAGATGAGGATCTTTTGTCCCTGCGTTTTCAGATTACGGCCAAACTGGCAACTGAAGACCACAAGGAACCGGTGCTTTTTGAGAGTGTGGTAGATTCTGATGGAAAGATAAGCATCACAGGCTGATGCAAAACAACTTGCGCACAATGTGATGGCCTTAAGGGTAAGTCATTCCAGCCACATATATTATGCAAGTGGGCTATCTCTCCCGGAGTGGCCTAAGAGACGGTAAGGTTTCGGGCACTATATATGTTTAATCGCTATTTTCAACAGGAACTGGATAATTTAAAGGAGCTGGGAGCCGACTTTTCCAAGGCCCATCCCGCTTTAGCCCCCATGCTCGGCGGCCCTGCCTCCGATCCTGATGTGGAACGTCTTCTGGAAGGCACAGCATTTCTGACGGCACTTTTACGCCAGAAATTGGACGATGAGTTCCCGGAAATTATCCATGAGCTGGTCCAGTTGATTTGGCCCCATTATCTACGGCCGATTCCTTCCACGACCATTATGGCTTTTACTCCTAAACCGACGCTCAAACAGTCCATGACTATACCTGCAGGCATCAATATTGCTTCGGTGCCGGTTGAAGGTACGACCTGTTTTTTTCGGACTTGCTATGATGTAAACATCCATCCGTTAATTCTTTCACAAGCGTTTTTTGAAGAGACTGCCGGACGTCCACCCACAATAAAACTCCGATTGGAGCTTCAGGGACCCAAGCTGTCAGACTGGCAACCGGGCTTCTTAAGGTTCTTTCTTGCCGGAGATTTTTCCAATGCCGCAGATCTTTATTTCCTTTTGAAGAACCATTTGAAACAGATTGAAATCAAACCCCTTGATACCGGGCAGGTGCTATTGCTAACGCCCGATCATTTACGTTCCGTGGGATTTTCACACACGGAAAGTCTTTTTCCTTATCCATCCAATTCTTTTCCGGGATACCGGATACTGCAGGAATATTTTATTCTACCCCAAAAGTTTCTCTTTTTGGATCTTGTGGGATGGGAGCGCTGGCATGACAGAGGGGAGGGGAACAGATTTGAGATATGTTTTTTACTTAACGATCTCCCGTTTCCACCACCCAAGATAAAAACTTCCAATTTTGTTCTTGCTGCTGCACCGGCCATTAATGTCTTTGACCATGATGCCGATCCCATCCGTCTGGATCATCGCAAAACTGACTATGTGGTACGTCCATACGGATCAAATGCTGAACATTTCCAGGTATATGCTCTGAAAAAAGTCGTGGGTTTTGTCCAGGGGACGGCCAAGGAAATAAATTATTTGCCCTTTGATATGTTTTCTTACAAGCAGATATCAACCCCGGTCTATCATACCAAACTGAGACGCTTGCCGGTTCAATCCGGGTTCGATGTTTCTTTATCATTTGCCTATCCTTCAGCATCAGCTCCTCCCAGAAAAGAAACCATTTCAACTCGTATTCAATGCACCAACGGCAGGTTGCCAGAAAGGTTACAGCGTGGAGATATTTCTAAGCCCACCAGTTCGTCTCCGGAATTTGTCGAGTTTCAGAATATCATATCCCCGACGGCCAATGTGTTACCGCCGCTGGGGACCAATCTGTTGTGGCGATTACTTTCGCATCTTTCATTAAATTATCTTTCGCTTTCAAATACTCAAAACCTGAGAGCCCTTCTGGAACTTTATATTTTTGAAGAAACCCGCGACAAAACATCAATCATAGCCAATCGCAAACGCATCGCCGGAATTTCAAGTATTGAAACAGCAAGTTCCGAAAGACTGGTACGGGGCATCATGATGCGGGGGCGGAAAATTCGAATGAAAGTCCATCAGGACCATTTTGCAGGTATCGGAGATCTGTATCTTTTTGGAAGCATAATGGATCATTTTCTGAGCAATTATGCTTCCATAAATACTTACACCCAATTAACCATACAGGAGGCATTAAAGGGAGATGTTTATCAATGGCCAGCTCGCATAGGAGTCCATCCCCTGATTTAACATCAGAACTGACGTTCGATTTGCTGAAAAAAGGCTACTCTTTTTCATTTTTTCAGGCCATGCGTTTACTACGTCTTTTGTGTCGAGATTCCAGTGGCATGGAATCTACCGACACACTTGAATTTGATTCTATCAGGGTTCGACCGAAACTGTCACTGGCTTTTCCTGCCGCAGATTTGGATCGAATTGAAGAAACAGAAAATAAAGGAAAAACCCGGTTTCAGGTAACAGCTAATTTCCTTGGGCTTTACGGCACTTCATCTCCTTTACCTACATTTTATACTGAAGATCTTATGGACGAAGCCGCCGATGATGAATCGGTGACCCGGGAGTTTATCGATGTTATAAACCATCGCCTTTTTCAGCTTCTTTATGGATGCTTATGCAAATATCAACAGAGCCTTCAGCTTGTCGAATTCAATAATACCCGGCATGCTGAAAGACTTTTTTGCCTTATGGGCATAGGGGAGGAAAAGTTAAGATCAGACATTTTTGATCCCTGCCACCTGCTCCGCTATGTAGGTCTATTTACCCAAATGCCGCGATCGGCCCTTGGCTTGGAAACCCTGCTAACGGATGCTTTGAATGGTATGCCCGTGACCGTAATTCCCTGTTTGGAGAGAAAAGCTAAAATCCCCGATGATCAGAAACTGTTCGTCGGATCACCTGACCATTTTTTGGGCCGAAACTGTTTTCTTGGTGAAGAAATTATAGATCGAATGGGAAAATTTCGAATCCGGATCGGTCCATTGGATAAAAAAAGATTTCAAAGTTTTTACCCGGAAGCAGATACATATAACACCGTAACATTTTTGACGGATATGTATGTTCTTGAGCCTCTTGAATATGACCTGGAAATTATTCTGGCCGAGGGTGAGGCCGAAAAGGTTTGCTTGGGTGATCCCGATCGTTCAAGGCTCGGATTGAATACATGGCTCTTTTCAAGTGACCAAATAGGAGAGGTCAGGACAATCTATACGCCACAACGCAGATAGGAGGTAGACATGATCACAGTTGATATAAAATCGCTTCTCGAGCGTTTGAATCCCTATTGCACCCGGTGTTTGGAAGCAGCAGCAGGGCTTTGTGTTACCCGTACCCATTACGAGGTTACGGTGGAGCACGTTCTGGCCAAAGTTTTAGAAGATCCTCAGTCAGACCTGCCTCTTATCTTTCGCCAGTTTGATCTTGATTCAGGAAGAGTTGCCAAGGCCGTGGATCAGACTCTCGAAGAGTTACGCACGGGCAACGCCGGCAAGCCGGTTTTTTCCCCTCTGCTCCTGGAGTTATTTCAGGAGGCCTGGCTGCTTGCCTCGGTGGATCTTAAGGAAAATCGTGTCCGATCGGGCGCTCTGCTATTGGCCCTGTTAATCAAACCCACCCAATTCGCCACAGGCCGCTATGTTGAACACTTGGGTTCCATTGGCCGGGAGGCACTTCTTGACCAGTTCTGGAATATCGTCAAGGGTTCGATTGAACAGCCAACACCTGGTGAAGAGCGGGTGAGGGAGGCCGACCCATCGGCCGATGCCACCGCTCTGGGACGTTTTTGTGATGATTTCACCGGTAAGGCCAAAGCCGGAGAAATCGATCCTGTTTTTGGTCGGGACAGGGAGATCCGTCAGATGGTCGACATTCTGGCGCGAAGGCGAAAAAATAACCCGATTGTGGTCGGAGAAGCCGGTGTGGGCAAAACCGCTGTGGTGGAAGGCCTGGCCCTGCGGGTTGTGGAAGGGGATGTCCCGGAATTGCTGCGGGATGTATCGATCTTAGGTCTGGACATGGGCCTGCTTCAAGCAGGCGCCGGTATGAAAGGCGAATTTGAAAACCGGTTAAAATCTGTTATCAATGAGATTAAGTCCTCGGAAAAACCGATTATTCTCTTTATCGATGAAGCCCATACCCTGATCGGTGCAGGGGGAACAGCCGGAGGGAGTGATGCAGCAAATCTGCTCAAGCCCGCTCTGGCAAGAGGAGAGCTCCGTACCGTTGCCGCCACTACCTGGTCGGAATATAAAAAATATATTGAAAAGGACGCAGCCTTGGCCCGTCGCTTTCAGTTGGTGAAGCTGGATGAACCCTCAGAAGAGACCGCCGTCCTTATTTTAAGGGGATTAAAGAGCAAGTATGAGGAAGCCCACCACGTAATGGTGAGAGACGATGCCATTCAGGCCGCGGCCGTACTTTCAAGCCGCTATATTTCAGGACGTCAGCTTCCGGATAAGGCTGTAGATCTATTGGACACCAGTGCGGCCCGGGTAAAAGTTTTACTTACCGCAAAACCGGATGTGATAGAGGATAAAGAACGCACCATCCAGGCCTTGGAACGGGAAAAAAGGGCATTGGAACGGGATCAACTCCACAAGATTGATATTGATGAAGAGCGGTACAAAGAAACCAACGACGCGTTGGAAAAATTCAATGCAGAAGTCGTGGAACTCAAGGAACGATGGTTGAAGGAGCAGGAGCTTGCCAATAAAGTAATTGATATAAGATCATCGCTTTATGAACTAAAAAGCCGGGAAGGAGCAGAGGCTGAAAAAGAAAATGAACTGATTACACAGATGGAAGAAGCTGCAAAGCAACTCGAAGCCCTGCAAGGCGATTCACCGTTGGTACGCACCGAAGTGGATCCTGATGTGGTATCCAAGGTGGTTTCGGACTGGACCGGCATACCATTAGGGAAGGTCATGCGGGATGAAGCTCAAAATATCATCAAGCTGGAAGAGAATCTAAAACAAAGGATCAAGGGACAGGATGAAGCCCTTGGAATTATTACCGAGGTAATCAAGTCGGCCAAAGCCGGAATCAAAGACCCAAACCAACCTTTGGGGATCTTTTTGCTGGCAGGTCCCAGTGGCGTCGGCAAGACCGAAACCGGTCTGGCCGTAGCGGATCTTCTTTTTGGCGGTGAAAATTTTATGGTTACCGTTAACATGAGTGAATTCCAGGAAAAGCACACCGTCAGCCGACTGATCGGGTCACCTCCCGGTTATGTCGGGTACGGAGAAGGGGGCGTGCTTACCGAAGCAGTTCGCCAACGGCCGTACTCCGTGGTTCTCATTGATGAGGTGGAAAAGGGACACCTTGAGGTGATGAATCTTTTTTACCAGGTATTTGACAAAGGCATGCTTTCGGACGGCGAAGGGAGGCTCATCGATTTCAAAAACACGGTGATTTTTCTTACCAGCAACCTGGCCACAGACGTGATAACAGAAATGTGTTCCGGTGATGAAACCCCATCTTTTGAAATCATAACTGCGGCTGTGCGGCCGATTTTAAGCAACCATTTCAAACCGGCCCTTCTGGCTCGAATGACGGTAATTCCCTACATGACACTCGGTTCAGACATCCTGAAGGATATCGTGGGACTCAAGTTGGACAAACTGGTAAAAAGGCTTGCCGACACCCATAAGATGAAACTCTCTTATTCTCAGGACGTTGTGGAACAGATTTCCGCTCGCTGTACCGAGGTTGAAACCGGGGCCAGAAATATCGATTATATTATGACCGGAAGCATTATGCCACGAATGTCACAAGAAATTCTGGCCCGGATGGGCGGAGGCGAAATGCCTTCGGAGGTTCATCTGGGACTTGAAGAGGACGGTTCATTCAAGATAGATTTTGGAGGTTAGAAATGGCGCTATTAGCAAGCGAGGCACATTTCTTGTTTGAAATATCAGGTATTAAACTGGGTGTTGAAGAGTTCACTGCGAGGGAAGAAATTTCCTCGCCCTGTGAAGTTAATCTTTCCCTGGTGTCAGAAGATGAAATCAACTTCGATGATGTGATTGGCAAAGAGGCTTTGCTGACAATCTTAGGTGATGAAGCAGACCGCTATTTTCATGGCATTGTCAACAAATTTATACAAACCGGCAGCAGGGAGCGTTTTAACCTTTACCAGGCAAGAATGGTTCCGTCCCTGTGGATGCTTTCTCTGGAGCAGGACTGCCGTATTTTTCAAAAAAAGAGTGTCACCGATATTGTGAAGCAAGTCCTTCAGGACGCCGGTATAACGAGTGACCGTTTTGATTTTAGACTGCAGGGTCAGTATGACCCGAAAGAATACTGTGTACAATACCGCGAGACAGATTTGAATTTCATATCCCGTCTTCTCGAAGAAGAGGGTATTTTCTATTTTTTTGAGCATGCAAAAGACAAACACCTCTTGGTATTTGGAGACAGCCCGGTAAACTATCAACCGATTTCAGGAGAACCCATGGTCGTGTATAATCCTGGGCATGGCATGGTACCGGAAAAAGAGGCTGTTATAAAACTTATTCTATCCCGGCAGATCCGATCCGGAAAATTTACTTATAAAGATTTTAATTTTGAAAAACCTTCTCTGGATTTGACCGTTGATAAGCTGGCCGATGAAAATAAAAACTTGGAAATTTATGATTATCCTGGGGAGTACCTTGATGAAGATAGAGGAAAAAAACTGGCCCAGATTCGTCTGCAAGAAGCGGTGATGTTTAAAGATAAGGCTGAGGGGCAAAGTGGTTGTCCACGGTTCATCCCAGGTTTCACCTTCACGCTGACCAAACACGACTGCAAGGATTTTAACCAGGAGTATTTGCTTGTAGGTGTCACTCACACAGGATCTCAACCCCAGGTTCTTGAAGAGCAAGCAGATATGGGCGCTTTTCGGTATGAAAATCAGTTTTTGGGTATTCCTTCGTCAGTAACCTTTAGACCTGAAAGAGACAGCCCGAAACCTGTTATGGAAGGAGTCCAGACGGCTATTGTGACGGGGCCGGACAAAGAGGAAATTTACACCGACGAGTATGGCCGCATCAAGGTCCAATTCCACTGGGACCGGGAGGGTAAGAATGATGAAAAGAGTTCTTGCTGGATTCGCGTCAGCCAGGCATGGGCTGGTGCAGGCTGGGGGGCTATGCATATTCCTCGCGTCGGCCACGAAGTTATCGTCGATTTTCTTGAAAGTGACCCGGACCGGCCGATTATCACTGGCCGTGTGTATAACGGCAGCAACACGCCGCCTTATGAGTTGCCTGCCGAAAAGACAAAGTCAACCATAAAAAGCATGTCTGTCCCCGACAGTGGCGGAGTCAATGAAATTCGGTTTGAGGATAAAACGGGTGAGGAACAACTTTTTATTCAAGCGGAAAAAACTCTGGATATCCGGGCAAAAGATAAAAGCCGTGAATTTGTGGGCGAAAGCCGCCATCTGATCATAACGGAAAACCAGATGGAAAAGGTGGATGGAGATAAGCATCTGACCGTGGGTGGGGATCATAACGAAAAAATAGCAGGTACGATTTCTATCCAGAGTGAATCCGGTGACATTCTGGAAAAGGCGGGAGGGAATTATGCGCTTGATGCGTACGGGGATATCCACATTAAAGGCGGTTCTAGGGTGGTTATAGAAGCCGGCATGCAGGTGTC
>Ga0164313_10004700_pt1 | contig 12103 bp, 12 predicted proteins | sample GuaBasSedimGuay4_FD_113735 | JGI IMG/M metagenome (GOLD analysis project Ga0164313, IMG submission 113735) | Subseafloor sediment microbial communities from Guaymas Basin, Gulf of California, Mexico - Guay4, Core 4569-4, 0-3 cm | ecosystem: Environmental > Aquatic > Marine > Hydrothermal vents... | reverse complement strand
TGGCTTCTTAATAGCCATTTTTAGCAGAACTCTTTTTAGACCATTTTTTTAAGTCATTTATTGAGGATATTCACATGGGTAAAAATGTCATCATCATCGGTTCACAATGGGGTGATGAAGGTAAGGGTAAAGTGGTTGATCTACTGACAGATAAAGCAGTAGCTGTTTCCCGCTTTCAAGGTGGTCATAATGCCGGTCATACATTAGTGATTGATGGCAAAACCACTGTATTACACCTTATTCCGTCAGGTATCCTCAGAGATAATGTCAAATGTTTAATTGGTAATGGTGTTGTTCTGGCAATGGACGCACTGGTCAAAGAACTCAATCAGTTAACTGAACAGGGCATCAATGCCAGGGAAAGAATGCTGATCAGTGAAGCCTGTCCTTTGATTATGCCTTATCACGTTGCCCTTGATCAGGCTCGTGAAATTGCTCGGGGCAAAAAAGCTATTGGTACAACGGGTCGTGGTATTGGTCCTGCTTATGAAGATAAAGTCTCCCGCCGTGGTTTACGTGTCGGTGATTTACTCAATACCGAGCTTTTTGCCAGCAAACTGAAAGAAGTGATGGAATACCATAACTTTGCTCTGGAACATTACTACAAGGCTGATACGGTTGATTATCAGACGACTCTGGATGAAGCTTTGGCCTATGCCGACGAAATTCGTCCAATGATTACTGATGTCACTGATGTGCTGCATAAATACCGTGAAAATGGTGACAGTATTTTATTTGAAGGTGCGCAGGGCGCATTATTGGATATTGACCATGGTACTTATCCTTATGTGACTTCCTCGAATACCACCGCCGGCGGTGCCGCAAGTGGTTCAGGTGTGGGGCCAAAGTATTTTGATTATATTTTAGGTATTACTAAAGCTTATACAACACGCGTTGGCTCAGGTCCTTTCCCAACCGAACTTTTTGATGATATTGGTCAGTATCTGGGTGAAAAAGGTCATGAATTTGGTGCTACAACAGGTCGTGAGCGCCGTTGCGGCTGGTTAGATATTGTGTCATTGAACCGTTCTAATCAGATTAATAGTGTCACGGGTATGTGTATTACTAAACTGGATGTATTAGACGGCCTGGAAATATTGAAAATCTGTACCGCCTATACTTTTAAAGATGACCTTGATGGCAAGACGATTACCACACCACCCATTGGTGCAGAACTTTATGATAAATGTGTGCCGGTTTACGAAGAAATGCCGGGCTGGTCTGAATCAACCGTCGGTGCTGAGTCGTATGATACCCTGCCTGATAATGCTAAAGCCTATCTGAAGCGCATTGAAGAACTAACAAAAACTCCGATTGATATAATTTCAACCGGCCCTGATCGTGATGAAACGATTATATTAAAACACCCATTTGAATAAATGGTTTGATGACAAGTGAAACTGTCCAGAATGGAAAATGTTCAGCTTGTCATCAAAATGCAAGGACAACTATGAGTCAAAACTCTGACAAATCATTTAATAAGAAAGCCGATCCCTACGCAAAACGCGAAGCGAAAAATTACCAAAACCCCATACCCAGCCGGGAATTTATTCTCGACCTTTTGGCTGAACAGCCGGAACCTGTCAATCGATTTCAAGTCGAAAAATTACTGAATTTACACGATCCGGATCAAAAAGAAGGATTGAGACGTCGATTACGTGCTATGGAACGTGATGGTCAACTATTTTTCAACAGACGCAAGTGCTATGAACTCATCTCTGAATCAGAAATACTTGAGGGTATTGTATCTGCTCACCCGGATGGCTTTGGTTTTGTCCTGGCTGAAGATGGCGGTGGTGATCTGTTTATTGGTATGCGTGATATGCGCATGTTGTTTCATGGTGACAGGGTGCAGGTTCGCCTGGCTGGTACCGATAGAAAAGGACGCCGGGAAGGGGCACTGGTTAAAATTCTCGAACATAATACCGGTACCATTGTTGGTCAACTGGAAGATCGTGATGGCGTGTTGATGGTGGTGCCTGATCATAAACGTATTAACCATGATATTGTGATTTCAAAAGATCATATCTATGGTGCCGAAGTCGGGCAGATGGTTGTGATTGAAATACTGCATTTTCCTACTCGCTTCCAACGTGCTAAAGGACGTGTGATTCAGAATCTGGGCGGACATATGGAGCCTGGTCAGGAAATTGATGTTGCCATTCGCAGTTATAATATCCCTCATGAATGGCCCATTATGCTTGAAGCTGAGATTGGCGATCTGGAAGCCACAGTACCGCAAAGCAGTAAAACTGGTCGTGAGGATTTCCGTAACCACCTTTTACTGACCATCGATGGTGCTGATGCCAAAGATTTTGATGATGCCGTTTGTTGTGAAAAAATAGTCTCTGGCCCTAATAGCGGAGGCTGGCGTTTATGGGTTGCTATCGCGGATGTTTCTTCTTATGTTGAACGTGGTACGGCGCTTGATGCAGAAGCTAAACGTCGCGGTACTTCGGTTTATTTCCCTGGACGTGTAGTGCCCATGTTACCGGAAGTACTTTCCAATGGTTTATGCTCACTGAACCCCGAGGTAGATCGACTGAGTATGGTCTGTGAGATGGATATCTCGGCTTCTGGCGACGTTAAAAGCTATCGTTTTAGTGAGGGCTTAATGCGTTCGCACGCGCGCCTGACCTATGATCAGGTTGCCGCAATGGTTATCGATGGGGATGCCGATTTATGTCAGCAATATGCTGAATTATTGCCTCATTTGCATGAATTGTATCAACTCTATCAGGTTCTGGCTAAAAAGCGGGCACAACGTGGTGCTATTGATTTTGAAACAGTCGAAACACAAATTGTATTTGCAGAAGACAGAAAAATTGAAAAACTGGCGCCTGTTATCCGTAATGATGCTCACCGTGTCATTGAAGAGTGTATGCTGGCCGCTAATGTAAGTGCCGCCAATTTCCTTTTGGAAAATAAAATTGCAGCATTGTACCGTAACCACAAAGGTCCAACAGATGAAAAACTAAAAGCGATTAAAGAATTCATATCTCCTTTAGGTTTAGTTCTGGGTGGTGGTGATGAACCTACGGCTATGGATTATTCAAAGTTATTAAATGAAATTAAAGAACGTCCTGACTTTGAAGTGCTGCAGACGGTTATGCTGCGTAGTTTGTCACAAGCGGTTTATGAAGTGGAAAATGTCGGTCATTTTGGTCTGTCATTTGAGGCTTATGCTCACTTTACTTCACCGATACGCCGTTATCCTGATTTATTGGTGCATCGTGCCATCAAACATATTATCAGTGGACAAAAAGTCTCTGCTTATAACTATACCCAGGAACAGATGGCTGATCTGGGACAACATTGCTCCATTACTGAGCGTCGTGCTGATGATGCTACTCGCGATGCAACAGACTGGCTCAAATGTGAGTATATGCTGGATAAAGTAGGTGAAGAATTTGAAGGTCGGATCAGTACCGTCACAGGCTTTGGCTTATTTATTGTCCTTGATGATATTCATGTAGAAGGTCTGGTCCACATTACTGCTTTGAAAGATGATTATTTTCACTATGATAAAATGAGTCATAGAATGAAGGGTGAGCGTACCGGTCAGTCTTATCAGCTAGGCGATAAGATCTGTATTAAAGTTGCTGCTGTGAGCCTGGATGAGAGAAAAATTGATTTTATTTTACAGGGACTGAGCCATCCTCATTCCAAGCCTGCTGGAAAAAATAAAAAAAGTAATTTTAAAAAGAAGTCTCAGCATTCTGATACTCCGGCAAAAACACAATCAAAATCAAAATCAAAAAAGAAACGAAATAGAAGACGTCGATGGATGAACTGATTTTTGGCATTCATGCCATAAAATCTGCGCTAAACTATTGTCCTGACAAGATGTGCCCTGACAAGAAGTGCTCTGACGATAAGCCGGATAATGGCAGCTGCTCTGATGAAGAAAAAACTGCTGCGGAGCAAATCTCTGCTCTTTTTGTTGACCGGGGTAGAAAAGACAATCGTATAACAGCGATTGTTGAGCTGGCAAAAAAGAAGTCAGTCAAAGTGACTTTTGTGCAGCGAAAAAAACTGGATGAATTGACCAGTGGTAATCATCAGGGTGTTGTTGCTCAGAGTAAAGTGCCTAAAGTTAAATCAGAAAATTTTCTGGATGATCTTCTCCAGAGTCTTGCTGTGCCGCCTTTTTTATTGATTTTAGATGGGGTCCAGGATCCGCATAATCTGGGGGCATGTCTGCGTACGGCTGATGCTGCCGGTGTGCATGCGATTATTGTTCCTAAAGATCGTTCTGTATCATTAACGCCCATAGTACGTAAAGTTGCCTGTGGTGCTGATCAAAATGTGCCGCTGATCCAGGTGACTAATCTGGCACGCAGCCTCAAACTATTAAAAAGCTATCAGATATGGGTTGTTGGCACTGCAGGTGAGACTGATGATACAATCTATAGTAGTGATCTTACCGGGCCTCTGGCTTTGGTTATGGGCACAGAAGGTAAGGGAATGCGCAGATTAACCAGAGAAAATTGTGATGCACTGGTTAAAATTCCAATGCTTGGCGGTGTTGAAAGCCTGAATGTGTCAGTTGCGACAGGCATTAGCTTATTCGAAGCGGTTCGTCAACGTGCTGACAATTAAACATTAAGAATTAATAAAGACTCATATAAAAAGGAAAGGGTCATGCTGAAAATACGAATAGCCGGAACAGAGGGTGAATTGCGTCAGGTAGCTCATAAGGCTGGCAGTACTCGTATCAAACGTTTTAAGCGAAAAAATGGCAAAATATCCTTTGCAATTGATGTGGAAATTTCGGTTAAAGATTTTTTAGATAATCTTGACCTGAATCATGATTCTCAAAACTCAGCTTATCAAGAGAATGCCGGAAGCATTAATGTAACAAATTGCAATCCCAAAGAGTTACAGGCAGAGCTGGAAGAACTTCTGGATGAAATCTCTGATAAATAAATTATTTTCAATAATTTAATGTTGAACTCCTTCCAATAAAATAATATAATACCGCACCTTTGACGACCATTGGGTCTGTCAATTCCTTGCTTTTTGTTAGAAATTGCCATTATTTATTGGGGATTTTATATTACAGAAAGCTGATTAACCACTCTTACAAGGCTAATTAACCGTAAGGATTGTTTAAATGAGACATTATGAAATTGTATTTCTTGTCCACCCGGATCAAAGTGAACAAGTACCTGCTATGATAGAACGCTATCGTTCAACGATTGAATCTGCAAATGGTAGTATCCACCGTCTGGAAGATTGGGGACGCCGTCAACTGGCTTATCCAATTAATAAAATCCACAAAGCACATTATGTATTAATGAATGTTGAGTGTGAGCCAGCAATTATTGATGAATTAACACATGCATTCAAATTTAATGATGCTGTTATTCGTAATCTGATCATCTCTATGAAAGGTTCGTATACTGACGCTTCTCCTTTAGCTAAAGAAAAAGAAGAATCTACTTCTGACTCTGCAACTGAAAAGAAAGAGACTGCTCCTGCTGAAAAGAAAGAGAGTGCTCCTGCTGAAAAGAAAGAGAGTGCTCCTGCTGCAGCTGCCGAATAAAGGCTGAAAGCTAAGTTTAAAAATTAGATCAAAGTCGATTTTTGTTAATAACTATCTTTTGTTAAGTACTACTTTTGTTAGTAACTTAAGGTTAGAAAAGAGCTTTAAATGCTTTATTTACAAAATATACTTTGATGTATTCATTAGAGATTAAAAAAGAAAAGGTGAAGAAAAATGTCACGCTATTTCCGTCGTAGAAAATACTGTCGTTTTACTGCTGAGGGTATTACTGAGATCGATTATAAAGATCTGGCAACCCTGAAGAACTATGTCATGGAAAACGGTAAAATTGTACCTAGCCGTATTACTGGTACCAGTGCTAAATACCAACGTCAGTTGTCAACAGCAATTAAACGTGCTCGTTACCTGGCTTTACTTCCATACACTGATAGTCACGACTAACAGTAAAAGATAAGGTAGGGTTGATAATAACAACTATACCTAATTTAAATTAGAGAGAGTTCACATGAACGTTATTCTATTAGAAAAAATCAATAAGCTGGGTCAGTTGGGTGATCAGGTTTCTGTAAAAGCAGGCTTTGGTCGTAACTTTCTGATCCCTCAAGGTAAGGCATTACCAGCGACTGAATCAAATGTTAAAATGTTTGAAGGACGTCGCGCAGAACTTGAAGCTGCTGCTGCTGAATCATTAGGTGCTGCAACTTCCCGTGCTGAAGGAATTAACGATAAAGAAGTTGTTATCGTTCGTAAAGCAGGTGATGAAGGCCGTATGTTTGGTTCTGTTACCAATGGCGATATTGCAGAAGCATTAACTGCTGCAGGTGCTAAGGTTGAAAAACGTGAAGTACGTATGCCAGAAGGTGCCATTCGTGAGTTAGGTGAATATGAAATTGACATTCATCTGCACACTGATGTCAATGCAACTGTTAAGATCCTGGTTGAAGCTGAGTAAACTTCAGCTCTGATCATAGTGATTGCTGTGAAAGAAATGCTGCATAAAAAAGGCTGTTACTTCTAAAGTAACAGCCTTTTTTATGTTCGATCTTAAAAATTTAATCTATTAGGGACTTATATGCGTACTAAGATGCTGTCTAAACGGCGTCGAGACTTGGGCAGCGCAGCGTTATAGTCCTCTTCGGGATGATGATAGCCAATTGCCAGAGCGACATCACACTGATAACCATCAAGCTCCTTTTTAAACTCTTCATTGACTAAATCAGTATCAATACCTTCCATAGGCGTGGCATCAATTTTGAGTCGTGCTAAGGTATGGAGTGTGTTGCCAAGCGCAATATAAGTTTGGGCTTTTGTCCAACTGCTGGTGTTTCCCGTCTTATCAGTATTAAGCTCGGCAAACACAAATCCACCAAAGGCACTTTCTCGATCTTCTGCTTTAGTTCGCTTATCTTCAATGCCTTTATCGACGACTTCAGCATAATCATTGCGCGTGTAACGTGGATTGTAAGCAAAGAGAATAATTTGTGAGCTAGCAAAAACATGAGGTTGGTTAAATTGATAGTTATGCGCAAAAGTTCTACTCATGCGCTCTTTTGCCGCATCACTGTCAATAACGACAAATTTCCAGGGTTGAGAGTTAATAGAAGATGCAGATAAGCGCATTGCTTCAAAGAGCACATCAAGATCTGCTTGAGGAATTTTTTTTGATGCATCATACTTTTTAGCAGTATGTCTCCAGAGGAGATCATCAATAATCGGATGGTTCATACTATTTTTTTCCTGGGTAAATTAATTATTGTTGAAAGTCTTTTATTTATCTGTGCTCAGGGCAGGAGCAGAGTAAATCGTCCACCGCCAAGTTGTGATTCATTATCAATTACTGTTGAACCGCTTTTATCCTTATTCTTGTGAATATTGGCAATTTGTTCGGCAAAATAAAGACCCAGTCCGGTACTGCCTGAATGCATATTAATTGCAGTTTCTAAAGAATCAGGCTGGACAAACATCTTTTTCGGGAAACCTTTACCGTCATCTTCGACAATAATCTTTAAAAAATTATTTTCAACTACGGCACTGAGTTTTATTTTCTTATCAGCATAACGTATGGAATTATTAATGGTGCTATTGATGATAGTACCAATTAAATCTTTATCAAAAAACCATTCAATATCTTCATCACATTCCATTTTAATGGAAAAATTCTGTTTTGTCCTGGTTAATGTATTGTTAATAATTAATTCATCAAGAAAATCGTAGAGATTATATTGATCGGCATGAATTGAAAAAAGATGGGTTTCCATTTTATATAATGACAGCAATTGCACCAGAGAGTTATTGATGCGGTGCAGCTCATATTGTATTGAGGATATATTATCTTTTTGTTCCGGCTGGCTGGTTTCCAGAACATTATAGAGTATATCAAGACCATTGAGTGACATCAGCAATGAGTTTTTAATGTCATGGATAAAGGACATTAAAACCGCATTGAATTGTTCAGATGACAGTGTTTTATTATGTTCAGAACTATTCATTAACTGAGCTCCGAATAAATAGTTTCCAGCTTCTGGTACTTTTCATTGCTGTTATCCAGTTTCTGGCTAACATTAAGAAAATATCTTGCTTTATCAAGTAGTAAGGTGTCATTTTTGCCTCTGGTTTTAATATAGAAAAGCAATGCCTGTGCCGCATTCATATTAACTGAGATCCGCTCAGGTAAATTTTTAGCCGCATCTTCAAATACATCAATGGCTTCAGACAGGCGGCTATTATTGTAGAGTCGCATGCCTTTGCCATTTTGTAAAAGATAATGATACTTTTTAGTCATCTCTTCAATACTGTTATTATCCTGAACATTTTTGTTATTAATATCGTCTTTTAATGCCTCAGCCAGTTCTGTTTCGCCAAGATCTTCAGTGGTTGTTAGCAAATCTTTTTGAAGTCCAGAGGGTAATTCTGCCAGGGGACCATGAATATTAGCAATGGCTTTTTGAAATAAATCACGTGCTTTGTCTTCATTACCCAGTTTGTTTTGTATCATGCTTTCAACAAATTGAGTGTGCAGCATAGCGGCTTTATCTTTTTTATAGATATTTTTTGCTAAGCTGAGTGTTTGCACCGCTTGTTTTCCCTTGCCATTTTCAACATAGAGTTTGACCAGATTCATATTGTCATTAACACTGCCAAAATAAGAATTTTTACCCTGGGTGACGGCTCTTTTCAGTGATTTTTCAGCCGTTTTAAAGTCATCATTCTGTATGGCAATCTGGGCAAGATGTTGTTGTCGGGCAATTGTATTGGGAGAGATGCTGCTTGCACTACTGAGTACACTTTGTACTTCTTTGGTTTTACCTTGCTGTTCCAGAATGCCTGCCAGTAAATCATAAGCCTCGATGTAATTTTTGTTTTCGGCAATGACTTCTTGCAGAAGAGACTGAGCCTGATCAAGCTCCCGGAGCTTAATTAATACTTTAGCTTTACCTACTTTCGCCCACTGAAAATCTCTGACAGTAAGTGCCTTGTCATAAATCTGCAGGGCAAGATCCAGTTCCCCTGCTGTCAGGGCAATTTCACCCTTAAGTTTTCCAATATCCAGTGCCTGCTTACTGTGCAGAGCCATTTTCTTATCAGCAATACTGAGAGCACGGAGATATTCTTTGTTGTTGTAGGCCTTATAGATATCTTTCATGATGGATTTTTTTTCCACCAGCATATTCAGACGTTTGAGTAATAAATCTTTGGGAAAGGGCTTATTTAAGTAACCGTCAGGCCGGTATTCAACTGCTGCCATCACCATGCTCTGGGTGTTTTCTGCAGTGATCATAATGTAGATTGTGCCATAAGGGATCAAATGACGGTACATGATTTCTTCAAGCAGTTGCTGGCCATTTTGACCGTCACCCAGGTTGTAGTCACATAAAATGACATCAAACCTGTTATAAGTCATTTTTTGCAGTGCCTCTTTTGCATCTCTTGCATCTTCAATTTGCTGAGCGCCGCAGCTTGTTAATATGGAGCGCAGCATTGAACGATAATTTGCAAAATCATCAATGATCAGGAAGCGTATCTTGGTAAGATCCAATCGGGCCATAGGGACATCTTAAAGTGAGTTATCAACAAATCAACAATAGCAAAAAGTGGCTAAATAACAAGTTTTTCAAATATTTAGGGACTTGGTAAAAATAAACAATCAAGATTGGTACTTTAATAAATGCCAAGTCCCTTACCACTATTTGTTTATGATTTGCAGTAAATAAATCTGCTTAGTTTAATTCGTCATCTGTATCATTAACATCGAACTGGCCTGACATACGACGTCGAATATGTGACCAGGACATGCCCACGGCCAATACCAGAGATAATAAACTCAGCACGATGTAGGTAATGGTCTGAACACTATCAGCAGGGACAAAACCCCAGTCAATAACCATCCACAATAATGTACCAAAAAAGGCAAAAGCCAGCATTAAACCAATAAAACCCAGTGAAGTAATTGTGGCACGAAGATAAACGACCCAGCCAATGAGCAGCACAACACCGGCAAAGGCCATTAAGGGCTCAAAACCCGTTTCCAGCCCTTTGAGTGCCCAATCATAAAAAGAATAGCCACTGGGATTATAGCTTGCAAATACTAAAATAAGAGCAAAAAAAATGCGTATTAAAAAACTACTAAAATCAAATCCGCCTCTGGCCATAGTGTTGAACCTTTTATCATTTATTAAAGAGTTTTATTTTACTAGAGAACTAATAATGAAGCGAATATATCTGTACACTATAAATATACCTTAAATGCGTATCAAATTCAGACGAGGTCAGACTATAAATGATTAGCCAGAAGCTTGCACGACAAATTAATAAAGGGATGCTGTCACATTATCCTGTTATTTATATTGCTGGCAGGGAAGAAGACAGGATACAGGCAACACTCGCCTCTTTGTGCAAAAAAAAATATGATGACAAATATTCTTTGATCAGCTGGTCCTTGTTTCAGGGTTTTTCTGATACCAATGACATGCAGGAGCCTTTACAGGCTCTTAAAAGAATAAGCACTGCACAGCAACCTGCCATGTACCTGCTGAAGGATTTTCCAGCCGTTTTAGATGATCCGGCTGTCATCCGGGCAATCCGGGATCTTTACTACATCTTAAAAAATAAAAATATTTACGTTTTTTTAACTTATCCAACCATTAAGCTGCCTGAAATATTAAATGATGAAGTTTATCTTGTCGAGATGGCTTTGCCTTCAGAGGTAGAAATTCATGCCTATTTTCAGCATTTTATTGAAGCAAAAAAGCTGACTGATATAATATCAACAGCAATGACCCATCAATATACGATTGCTCTAATGGGGCTTACGCTAAATGAAATAGAACATTTATTAGTGCGTTTGTTTGCTTTGAAAAATCAAAATCCTGAAGAACTCATTGCCGAAGTCTATCAGGAAAAATCACAAATTTTGAAAAAGGAAAATTGTCTTGAATTTATCTCAACACAACAATCTTTAGAACAAATTGGTGGACTCAATAATTTAAAAGAATGGGTGTTGCAGCGCAAAATCTTATTTACTGAGGAAGCATTTTCTTCAGGTCTGCCGTTACCCTCCGGGATCCTCTTTATGGGTGTCAGTGGTTGTGGTAAAAGCATGGCGGCCAAAGCTGTTGCTACTGCATGGGATGTGCCGCTGGTCCGCTTGAATATGAGTCTGGTACTTTCTGGTGCCTATGGTCCGCCTGAAGTGGCTTTTGAACATGCCACACGGATAGCTGAAGAAATTGCCCCGATTGTTTTGTGGATTGATGAACTGGAAAATAGTTTTGGTTATGATGAACAGTCATCGGGTCAGGGCAATATTAATATCTTTTCAAGCTTCCTCACCTGGATGCAGGACAAGTCTCCGAAAATATTTCTGGCCGCCACGGCAAACCGCATAAAACAAATTCCGGCAGAATTAATGCGCAAGGGGCGTTTTGATCAACTCTTTTTTCTGGATTTACCCAATAAAGAGGAACGCCATCAGATTTTGAAAATTCATATTGCCTTACAGGGCGCCGATCCGGATGCCTTTGACTTAGGTTATCTGTCAGTGGTGACCAAAGAATGGAGTGGTGCTGAAATTGAACAGGCAGTAAAATCAGCCCGTATTGATGCCTACCAGGAACAACGGGACTTTACGGATAAAGATATAGGGCTCACTGCAGCTAATATGGTGCCTCTGGCACAAACAATGAAGGAGCAAATTAAAGAAATAAAAGACTGGTCTTTTAATCGAGCAGTGCCTGCCTCTAAAAAATAATAATGGATATTTTATATCATATTTTTTAATTGAGTTGCCTTGACAATGGGTCCACTATGCTAAGTTTGATGGACAATCGATAGAACCATGCTCAAAGATTCATAAATGATGGAATACAAATTTCTTGATATAGAAATTATCTGTGTTTATAATACGCGACTCAAACAGAACTTCTGAACCCAGAGTTCTTCTTGATTTCGGGGCATAGCGCAGCATGGTAGCGCACCAGCATGGGGTGCTGGGGGTCGAAAGTTCGAATCTTTCTGTCCCGACCAATTTAATGTTTTTAATCAATAGGTTAGATGGTTTGATTAGTAGTCTTATAGTTCAAAAATTGTCTCAGGGTA
>Ga0164313_10004699_pt1 | contig 12105 bp, 9 predicted proteins | sample GuaBasSedimGuay4_FD_113735 | JGI IMG/M metagenome (GOLD analysis project Ga0164313, IMG submission 113735) | Subseafloor sediment microbial communities from Guaymas Basin, Gulf of California, Mexico - Guay4, Core 4569-4, 0-3 cm | ecosystem: Environmental > Aquatic > Marine > Hydrothermal vents >... | reverse complement strand
TGGTTCGACCCCGCACTGCTTTATGAAGCGGTTGGCATCAGGCCGTTTACGCGTTAAGGAACATCCTAAATCCAGATTTCTGAAAAAGCCCTATAGAAATTGGCACCGATGACCTTTTCGATCACCCGGTCCGGGTGGCCGCGCCGGTGCATGCCTTCGGCTACCTGCTCGATTCGCCGTGGCTGGTTCAATTCCTGGATGTAGGGAAACCGCCCTTGCTCACCGGGCGCCTGCACGCCGGCGGCGGCACGCTGCTTCTCGACCTTCTTCATCATTGCGAAAAACTCCTGCGACTCACGCACGGTCGGAATCGGCCCATCGGTGCCAATGCCTACGTGGTCTTCGCCGCAGATTTTGAGCGCGTGGTCAATGTGGTCAAGAACCATGGCTTGCGTGGCCCAGGGCGAGCCATTGTCGCCCAGGAACGGCATGAAGTAGATTCCGATCACACCGCCCTTATTGGCCATAGCGCGCAGGGTGTTGTCATCCTTGCTGCGGGGGTTGTCGTGTACAGCCCGGCAGCCGCTGTGGGTAATCAGCGGCGGCCTCACGCTGGCCTCGATGGCGTCCCGGGTCGTGCGCTGTCCGCAATGGCTGAGGTCGATGGCTATCCCGATGGCGTTCATCTGCTCAACTGCCTCGAAACCCAGTTTGCTCAGACCGGCGTCGGCTGGTTCCAGGCAGCCATCGCCCATCAGGTTACGTTTGTTATAAGTCAACTGGATGCTGCGCACTCCCAGGTCGTTGAAGCGGTTCAGCCATTCAAGCTTGCGGCCCATCATTTCGGTGTGCTGAAACCCCAGGATAATTCCAAGGCGACCCGAGTTCCGGGCCTCGGTGATGTCGTTGACGGAGCGCACCAGCAGCAAATTCCGCGGATGATTGGCGATGGCGCCGTGCCAACCGGCGATATTGGCGATGGTCTTTTCCAGCTCCGGGTCGCTGATCGTTACATCGACGGCGGTGACTCCGGATTCTGCGATCTGGGCCAGCTCATCCGCTGTCAGGAGGCTGTGATCGCGTGGCCAGCCACCCATAAAATCTTCCGGGCTGCCGGTTGCGTCGATCACCAGGCTGTTGTCGTAGAGGCTGCGAACGGCCGGGGAGATTTCAGCGGTAACCGATCCCATCAATACCGGGGGGATGGCAGCGGCAAATGCAGCGCCAACTGACTGGAGAAGCAGGATCCTGCGCGATTTAGAAATCATTTCTTTTACCCGGCTTTCAGGAAACAGGTGATGATTCTACCGTGAAACGGGTAGACTACCGCTCAGCCAATTGAACACCGTAAATAATCTAAAGGATGAGGTACCTACGATGAGTCAGCCAGTCTCCACTGTTTCCCAGGAACAACTCAATCACCTGGTCCTTGAGGCGCAGCGGCGTGCACCACTGGATGTTGCGCAGATATTGCTCGAGGAAAGCGACGAAACAGTGGGCGCCGTCCTGCAACAGTTGCATCCTGCCCCTGCATACCGGATTCTGCTGCGCTTCCCCAAGGACCGGCGCCACAGCATCGTCCCGCTGGCCGGAGATCATGTGGGTGATCCCTGGAAAGATGCGCAAAGTTTTCCAAAGGACAGCGTGGGTCGCCTGATGGAGCCCGTGGTGGCGAAGGTCAAGCCGGACGATACGGTTGCAACAGTAGTCGAGGAGCTTCGCGAGTGGGTGCACGAAGCGCTGATTACCTATGCCTACGTCGTTGATGACACGGACCATCTGCTTGGCATATTGGTCATGCGTGATCTGTTGCTCGCCAACCCGGAAAATCAGATAACAACCGTGATGCTTTCCGAGCCTTTTTCACTGTCTCCTGACTCGACCGTTGGGGACGCCATGAAAGAGGTGGTATACCGCCATTACCCGGTTTACCCGGTTTGTGATTCCGATGGAGTTCTGTTGGGGATCGTCCAGGGTTATATGCTGTTCGAACACCAACACTTTGAACTCACCGCGCAAGCAGGCCAGATGGTCGGTGTGCAAAAGGAAGAGCACGCCACCACCTGTTGGCAGAGCTCGTTCAAGATGCGCAACCCCTGGCTGCAACTCAACCTGGTCACGGCATTTGTCGCCGCCTTCGTGGTTAGCCTGTTTGCGGACACCATCGCACAGGTCGTGGTGCTGGCAGCGTTCCTTCCGGTGCTCGCCGGGCAGTCGGGTAATACCGGCTGCCAGTCGCTGGCAGTGACCATTCGCGGACTTACCCTGAACGAATTCAAACCGGGTGTGTTTCGCAAGGCGTTGGTAAAGGAGACCCTGCTGGGCGTTTTGAACGGTGCGGTTGTCGGAGTGGTGGCCGCAGCCGCAATGGTTGCTTATGCGATCTACTCGGGTGCGGGTCAGCCGGCCATGCTGGGCCTGGTGGTCTTTCTTGCCATGACTGGCGCCTGCCTGGCCAGCGGGGTGACCGGCGTGATGGTGCCGTTGACCCTGCAAAGACTGGGTGCCGATCCTGCCACCGCTTCGAGCATTTTTCTGACCACGGCTACTGACGTGGTGAGCATGGGGTTATTCCTGTGGCTCGCCAACATCCTCGTGCTCAGCTGATGAGAAAAACCGCCGCATGGCTGGTCCGCCAGGCACTGGAAGAAATCGGCGTCCGCTATACTTTCGGTATTCCCGGTGTTCACAACATCGAGCTTTATGATGAACTGGCGGAATCTGAAAGTATCTTGCCGCTACTGGTGACGCACGAAGTTGGCGCAGCTTTCATGGCTGATGCAGTCAGCCGCACTTCCGATACCGTGGGTGTTCTGGTGGTAGTCCCCGCCGCGGGACTGACCCATGCCATGAGCGGCATCGGTGAGGCCTTCCTGGATGGAATCCCCATGCTGGTCATTTCCGGTGGCGTAAGGAACGACATGCAGCAGGGTTTTCAGTTGCACGATGTGGACCAGCAGGCGTTGATGCGGCCGTTGACCAAGGCGACTTACAAAATTGAGAGCTACGATGAGGTCGTGTCCACGGTCTATCGAGCCTATCTTAAAGCGATTGAAGGCGAACCCGGCCCGGTTTACATCGAAGTGCCAGCCAACCTCCAGTTGTTGAGCGGCGAAGTGTCCGAAGTTCCAGCTTTCAAGGCCGAGGTACCCCGTCTCGCTCTGGATGCAGAGCTTATCAACGAGGCGGTAACTTTGCTGGCGTCGGCGGAAAAGCCGGGGATATTCGTAGGTTGGGGCGCAAGGGGTGTGATAGAGGAAATTCGCCGCATTGCGGAGCATATTGGCGCTCCGGTCGCCACGACATTACAGGGCCTGGCGGCTTTTCCTGCTGATCATCCTTTGCACACCGGCATGGGTTTTGGCCCGGCTGCTGTGCCTGCCGCCCGTAATGCGTTCAGTGACTGTGATGCGATGCTTGCGGTCGGAACCCGCTTCGCGGAAATCTGCACCGGAAGTTTCGGCGCCGTGCCGCCTGCCAGGCTGGTGCATATCGATATCAATGCTGGCGCCCTTGGTCGGAACCATCCGACACCGGTTCCCATTTGTGCCGACGCAAGGGACGCTGTGCCGGCGCTCGCGGAGGCCCTTTTGAATTCCAGCAAGCCGCGGGACTGGTCCGGGTTGAAGGAATCCATTGCTGTGGACAAGGCAGCCTGGCTGGAAGAATGGCTGGCGCATGATTCAAAAGACCGGGTTAATCCTGGCAAATTCTTCAGTTCGCTGCGCTCACGGCTGGATCACGACGCTGTGATCGTGGCCGACGACGGCAACCATACCTTCCTCACCGCAGAATTGATGCCGATTTACCAGGGCGGCAACTACCTCTCACCCACTGATTTCAACTGCATGGGTTATTGCGTGCCCGGCAGCATTGGCGCAAAACTGTCACAGCCGGACCGGCAGGTCATCGGGATTGTTGGCGATGGCGCCTTCCTGATGACCGGGCTGGAAACCGTGACTGCGGTGAACAATGGGCTGGGTGTGGCCTGGTTCGTGTTCAACGATGGCGAACTGTCACAAATTGCCCAGGCCCAGGAATTACCGTATCAGCGCAAGACCTGTACGACCGTCGGTACGCTGGACTACGGCATGCTGGCTGGGGCGACCGGCTGCGAATTTGTGGCGATAGAAAATAATGATGCAATTGATGCGGGAATTGAGCGTGCGCTAGGGTTTATCGCTGAGAATCGGCCGGTGATCATCGATGTGCGAATCGACTATTCCAAGAAAACACAGTTCACCATTGGCGCGGTCAAAACCAACCTCAAGCGGTTTGACACACGCAACAAATTCAGAATCATCAGCCGAGCCCTGTGGCGAAAACTAAAATACCGCAAATAATTGTAGGAGCGGGCCATGCCCGCGATTTTACGCAGATTCTCCTGAGCGCCACAAAGGCCAAAGCAGGCAAGCTTGCGCCGCTCGGTCTTCGTTCGGCCCTGCGGGCTTCCCTCACAAATTTTTCGGACACGTTCGGAGCGTAACGAAAACTCGTCCCCAAAAATTTGATCGGCGACGAAACTCACGGCGCAAGCTTACCCGCTTTGGCCTTTGGGGCACTGCGTTATACGTACTGGAATTAAGATTTAGCCCGTAACGCCTGTATTGCCAAAACCCAGGCGGAAAATGAAGATTCCGACCATCAGGAAGGCGATGGCCAACTTGACCGCCGTTGCGACAACCATCCCGACCCATGCTCCAAAGCCGGCGCGGCCTGACTGGACCACGTTGCTGCCGCCGCTGAGTTCACCCAGCACGGCGCCGATAAACGGCCCCAGTAAGATTCCCACGAGACCAAAGAAAATGCCCACAATGGCGCCAACAGTCGCGCCCCAGAACGCTCGCGAGCTTGCCCCGACGTACTTGGCGCCGGCGGCGCCGGCCAGGAAGTCGACGACCCAGGCGATGGCCGTTAATGCCGCGAGAATACCGATGGTGGTCCAGCCGATGATTTCGAAGTTGCCGATCCAGGCTCCGATCAGGAGTCCCAGGAACACCATCGGGACTCCGGGAAGCGCGGGAACGACCGTTCCGGCCAGGCCTGCGATGATGATCATAACCGCCAATATCCACCAGAGAATCGTCCAGTCCATTGAACTCCTCCAAGACAATTGACCTGAGACCTACATGATAGAGCAAAAAACGCGGTACATTACAGGGATGGTATTACCACGCACCGACCAAATGCAGCTTGACCAGTTTTTTGAGCACCTGGAACAGGTCGCTGCCAGGGAAATTGGCTATCCGGTTGCTTTCGATTTTGATTACAGCGCACTGGCGCCGTTCCTGTCTTTCAGCCTGAATAATGCCGGCGACCCGTTCATGCCGATGACCTACCTGCTCAATTCGCATGATTTTGAGCGCGAGGTGGTGTCGTTTTATGCGGAATTGGCGCGGGCGCCAGACGATCAGTGGTGGGGCTACGTTACCAACGGTAGCACTGAGGGAAACCTCTATGGCATGTACCTGGCCCGTGAATTGCTGCCTGATGGCATCGTCTATTTTTCCCAGGACTGCCACTACAGCGTGAGCAAGAACCTGCATTTTCTGAATATGCGCCACATCATGATCCGTTCACAGCCCAACGGGGAAATCGACTACGAGGACCTGCGTGAAACCCTGCGCATACGACGGGACGCGCCGCCCATTATTTTTGCCAACGTGGGCACGACCATGAAAGAGGCCCGCGATGATATTGGCATCATCCATTCCATCCTTGATGACCTGGCCATAGAAAATCGCTATATCCATTGTGATGCGGCACTTTGTGGGGGCTATGCCGCATTTCTCGATCCGCCGCCGGCCTGGGATTTTGAAGACGGGGCTGACAGCATTGCGATTTCAGGTCACAAATTCCTTGGCTCACCGATCCCTTGCGGCATCGTGCTGGCGCGGCGGGCGCATGTGGACCGGATTGGAACCTCGGTGGCATATATCGGCAGTGTCGATACAACCATCAGTGGGTCCCGTAACGGTTTTACCCCGCTGATTCTGTGGTATGCGATCCGTTCGCTTGGGCGTGAGGGCATGCAGCAACGTACTGACTATTCATTGCGCACCGCAGCATATGCCGAGAAGCGGCTAAAAGAGGTTGGGCTCGAGGCGTGGCGCAACCCGCAGGCCCTGACCGTGGTCTTTAAACAGCCGCCCCGGGCAGTTCGTGAAAAATGGCAACTGGCCAGCGCCAGCGGTTATAGCCACTTGATCTGCATGCCACACGTGCGCCGTGAGCAAATTGATGAAATGATCAGTGATATCCAGCAGGCAGGAGGTGTGGACCAGTGAAAGTGCTGAACATTATCCAGGAAGATCATCCGGGCCTGTTGGCGGAGGTGACCACCGTGCTTGAGGGGGAGGGCATTGCCGTACATGATTTTGCCGGCCTTTCGGTGGGTAAAACAGCGGTACTCAGCCTGACCATTGAGCGGGACCAGGAAGCATTCCGCCTGCTCAGCGATGCCGGTTACCGGGTCATCGCGAGCGAACATTTACTGATACGCCTGGAAAAGCATCCCGGCGCACTGGCGGAACTTTCACGGCGCCTGGCGCAGGAAAACGTCAATGTGCGCGGTATGCATATCGTCAATAATGATGAAACTGCCGGCATCGTTGCGCTGGAGACGGTAGATTATGAGAAAGCCCGGGAAGTCTTGAAGGATATATTGGTGTAGGAGCGGGCCATGCCCGCGATCTTTATTCTAAAACCTTTAAAACATCGCGGGCATGGCCCGCTCCTACAGTTACTCGTGCGGCCAGGAATCCAGGTGCACGTCCTTTCGAATCACTTGCGAAGGCGCCCCCACAATCAGTGGGTCGGGTCCGGTAATCACTTCAAGGCTCTTGTCGGGGTAGTCCAGTTTGCTCAGAAAATGCTGCATGCAGTTGAGTCTGGCCCGCTTTTTATCGTCTGACTTGATGATGGTCCAGGGGCACGAAGCGGTATCGGTATAGAAGAACATGGCTTCTTTGGCCCGGGTGTATTCATGCCATAAACCGACCGAAGCCTTGTCCACCGGGCTCAGTTTCCACTGTTTGAGTGGATCGTCCATGCGCGAAGCGAAGCGATGTCGCTGTTCTTTCTTGGTCACGGAAAAATAGTACTTGAACAGCTTGATGCCTGAATTAACCAGCATCCGTTCATATTCGGGACACTGCCGCATGAACTCCAGGTAGTCGGCAGAATCACAAAAGCCCATCACCCGTTCTACGCCGGCCCGGTTGTACCAGGACCGATCGAGAAACAGGATTTCCCCTTCGGTTGGCAGATGAACCACGTAGCGCTGGAAGTACCACTGTCCTTTTTCGTGTTCGGTGGGTTTTTCCAGGGCGACGACCTTCGCCGCACGTGGATTGAGGTGCTCCATGAAGCGTTTGATGGTGCCACCCTTGCCGGCCGCATCGCGGCCCTCGAAAATGATCACGATTTTTTGACCGGTCATTTTCACCCAGTTCTGAACCTTCAGAAGCTCAATCTGTAGCTGGGCCTTCTCTTCCTCGTACGTGTGGCGTGGAATCCGGTCGGAGTAGGGATATTTGCCCTCTTTAAAGAGCTGACTGATAGCCTTTGGATCCATACGGAGCTGGGAAATCGTATCGGAGTGATAGCTGCCCCCCATGGCGTGGTCCTGCTTGTGCTGCTCGACAACCGAAATGGCAGGCACTTTGTCCTCAGCCGGTGCTGAAACGTGCTTTGAATCTGAACACATACCCGGGCTCCACTTTTGTAAATGAAAACATACCCATTGGCGCTGACTCAACATCAGTGCCACCCAGGGCATTCACCAAATCTTACGCTAATTATGCAGAGGTTGTTTACCCGCGACTTTGATGTAAGTCACGGGCTTACCCGCCTGTTTCAGAAAAGGTTCCTGATCTTCTGCAGCAGTTCGATGGCCTGTTTGCGATCCCGTGCGTTCAGATCATCAAATTTTAGCTTGAGGAACTCGATGTGCCGTGGAAATTCACGTTGATAAGCCCGTTTGCCGCGCCGTGTCAGAGCCACGATGGTTTTACGGCCATCACCTTCCACCGACCAGCGCTCGACCAGGTCTTTCTGTTCCAGGCGATCCACGACTCCGGTCAGCGTTCCTTTGGTGATCAGGGTGATGTCACCGATATCCTTGCAGGTCATTCCATCCGTGTCGCCCAGGGTGAAAATGACCCGGGCTTGCGAGGGGGTCAGGTCTGATCCTGACTTACGCAGGCCCTCGGCATCGTAAAGCGAGAAAGCCTGGTAGGCCGCGGCCAATTCCTGGATTAGTGGTACGAATGTTTGTGCAGAAGCGGTCTTTGCAGTGAGTTTAGCCATATCATGCATCCTGTATGAATCATATGTTCGAATCAGTACATAATTATAGTACTAATGGAAACATGGATCAATCAGGTTCTTTGATTTGGTGAAATATTCAGGCCCGCTTGAGCTGTGGTTGCTGCATTTCCAGGTATTGGACGATGGATAGAGCTGTTTCGCGGGCATCGGCTATGGCCGTTACCACCAGGTCGGAGCCCCTGACCATATCACCGGCCGCGAAAATTGCAGGGTTGCTGGTTTGTCCGGGCAGTTTTTTCTCCATCGTGACCAGGCCGCTCTCGTTGGTTTCAACACCAAGGGCCGCAAGCCACTGTGGGGGGCTTGGGCGGTAGCCAAAGGCGAAAATCAAGGTGGTGGCGGGTATTATCTGCTCGCTACCGCTGATCACCTCGGGCCGGGCGCGGCCGTCTTTGGAAGAAATTAGCCGGGTCTTGATAATTTCCAGCCCGGAGAGCTTGCGGTCGTCGTGGATCAATCGAAGCGGTTGCGAATTGAATTTAAATTTAACGCCTTCCTTCTTTGCGTGTTTTACTTCGCGCTGCGAACCAGGCATGTTCTGTTGATCGCGGCGGTAAACGCAGTGCACCGATGCGGCGCCCTGCCGGATGGCGGTACGGACGCAATCCATCGCGGTATCGCCCCCGCCAAGAACCAGAACCTGTTCGCCGGCAAGGTCGATATGTGCGTAACCTGGAAGATCCAGGCTGTACAGGTGGCCGGTCTGGCCAATCAGGTACTCAAGCGCCGGGACAATGCCGCCCTTTTCCATCCCTGGCAGGCTGGCTTCTACAGGCTTGTAGGTGCCCAGGCCAAAAAACAGGGCGTCGTGCATGTTTTCAAGCTCGTGCGCCGGGATATCCTGCCCGATGTCGCAATTGAGTTTGAAATGTACACCAGCGCCTTCGAGGATTTCGCGGCGCCGGCGCATCACTTTCAATTCGAGTTTAAAATCCGGGATACCGAAGCTGAGCAGGCCTCCGATTTCGGGGTAACGATCGTATACCGTAACGCTGATGCCGTTGCGGGTCAGGATGTCGGCGCAGGCCAGGCCGGCCGGGCCTGCGCCGACAATCCCGACATTCCAGGGCTTGGTCTGGACATGCGAAAGATCCGGCCGCCAACCCTGCTTGATGGCTTCATCCACGATATAGCGTTCAATGGCGCCGATGGTGACGGCGCCGAAGCCGGTTTGCAGGGTACAGGCCTGCTCGCACAGGCGGTCCTGCGGGCAGATCCGGCCACAGACTTCAGGCAGGCTATTGGTTTCATGGCACAGGTCGGCCGCTTCCATGATGCGCCCCTCGCCGGCCAGTTTGAGCCAGTTGGGGATGTAGTTATGCACCGGGCACTTCCATTCGCAGTACGGATTGCCGCAATCGAGGCAACGCTCGGCCTGGCTGGCTGCTTCCTCCTGGTCATACGGCTTGTATATCTCACGAAATTCGGTCTTACGAATTTTCAACGGATAGACATCCGGATCTTCGCGAGCGCGTTCCAGGAAGGCAAAATGATCGATTTTTCGTGTCATCTGCAGCTCATCCTCACGCCTTTACCAGCCTGAGTGGGACGTCCTGCTGTGAGATCTCGTTGCTGGTCGCCAGGTCCTTGGGAATGACGTAGACCCAGTGCGGGAGCATCAAATCCCAGGCATCCAGTACTTTGCGGCCCCATTCGCTGCCGGTCAGTTTGACGTGCATTGAGACCAACCCTTTGAGACGCCTGCGAGGTGCGTCGAAACGTTGATCTTCCAGCGGCGAAGCTTCGGCGAATTCGGGGTTGAGATACCCCTCGACCTGCTTGTTCGGGTCCAGCAGAAATAGTTCTCCCCCGGTCATTCCGGCTGCCAGGTTGGGGCCAAATGGCCCCATGATGACGACCGTACCCCCGGTCATATATTCACAGGCATGGTGACCGGCGCCTTCGATGACGGCCCTGGCGCCTGAATTGCGCACTGCGAATCGCTCGCCGGCCTGGCCGTTCGCGAACAATTCGCCGCCGCTGGCGCCATACAGGCAGGCATTGCCGCAGATGACATTGCGGCGGGCCCGCTCACGGTCGGCATCAGCCGTTGTGAGCACGATCCGGCCGCCGGACATTCCCTTACCCACATAATCGTTGGCATCGCCTTCCAGATGGATGGAAATGCCTGGCGCGTTCCAGCAACCCAGGCTTTGACCGGCCGTTCCGGTCAGGTTTACCCGTAAGCTATCATCGGCAAGACCGTCCCGGCCATGCCGTCGGGCTACCTCGCCAGACAGGGTCGCGCCGATCGAGCGATCGTAGTTATGCGCGCCAAAATGGCCGCGCCATTTCTCACCGCGTTCCAACGCTTCCCGGGCCGCAGCCAGGATCTCCTGGTTCAGCAGGCCGGAGTCGTAGGGGGGATTACTGCTCACGGTACAGTAAGGCGCTTCGGCGTTACGGGTTCCCGCCGAGGCCAGGATAGCGCTCAGATCCAGGCCCCGCTGCTTGGCCGTGACGCCCGGCAATTGCTCGAGTAAGTCGCTGCGGCCAATAACGTCGGCAAATTTCCGAATGCCGAGGCTGCCGAGAATTTCCTGTACATCCCGCGCCAGGAACTGGAAGTAGTTCATGACGCGCTCCGGGCGGCCGTGAAAGTGCTTTTCACGCAGCGTCTTGTTCTGTGTTGCGATACCTGTGGCGCAATTGTTCAGGTGGCAGATACGCAGGTACTTGCAGCCCAGCGCAACCATCGGGCCGGTGCCGAAGCCAAAGCTTTCCGCACCCAGGATGCCGGCTTTAACCACGTCCAATCCGGTTTTCAGGCCGCCATCCACCTGCAGGCGAATCTTGTGGCGCAGGCCGTTTTCAACCAGTGCCTGGTGCGTTTCCGCCAGCCCCAACTCCCACGGCAGGCCGGCGTACTTCACCGAACTCAATGGGCTGGCTGCGGTGCCGCCATCGAAGCCGGCGATCGTGATCAGGTCGGCATACGCTTTGGCCACGCCCACGGCAATGGTGCCGACCCCGGAGCCGGCTACCAGCTTGACGGATACCAGAGCTTTGGGATTGACCATTTTCAAATCGAAGATCAGTTGGGACAGGTCTTCGATCGAATAGATGTCGTGGTGCGGTGGCGGTGATATCAAGGTCACGCCGGGAGTGGAAGAGCGCAGGGTTGCAATTTCCACGGTCACCTTGTCGCCGGGTAATTGCCCGCCTTCACCCGGCTTGGCGCCCTGGGAGACCTTGATTTGCAAAACATCGGCATTAACCAGGTAATGTGCACTGACACCGAAACGGCCTGAAGCCACCTGCTTGATTCGTGAGTTCCGCTCGGTGTTGAATCGATCCGGATCCTCACCGCCTTCGCCGGAATTGGAGCGGCCGCCGAGGCGATTCATCGCGATGGCCAGTGACTCGTGTGCTTCGGGGGATAAGGCTCCGATGGACATGGCGGCTGTGTCGAAACGAGGGAATATGCTGCTTTCTTTTTCCACCTTGCTCAATGGCACGGGACGATCCGATGGCTTGAGCGCCAGCAGATCCCGAATCGCCAGCGCGGGACGCTGGTTCACCAAATCGGCAAATTTCCGGTAGTCGGCCCAGTCGCCGCTGGCTACCGCTTGCTGGAGCTGCATCACCACATCAGGATTGTAGGCGTGCTGTTCACCACCGTGCATGTAGCGATAAATACCATCGCGTAGTGGCCTGGTCTGCTCGGTCCATGCCAAGCCGGCGACGTGCCTGATATCGGCTTCGATTTCAGTGAACCCGGCGCCCCCGATCTTGGACGCCACCTTGGGACAGCACAGTTCCACTACTTCCGGTGCGAGCCCGACGGCCTCGAACAGTTGCGAGCCGCGGTAGCTGGCCATCGTGCAAATACCC
>Ga0164313_10004698_pt1 | contig 12106 bp, 11 predicted proteins | sample GuaBasSedimGuay4_FD_113735 | JGI IMG/M metagenome (GOLD analysis project Ga0164313, IMG submission 113735) | Subseafloor sediment microbial communities from Guaymas Basin, Gulf of California, Mexico - Guay4, Core 4569-4, 0-3 cm | ecosystem: Environmental > Aquatic > Marine > Hydrothermal vents... | reverse complement strand
GATGAGACCCCTATACCCATTGAAAACACGACTGAATTTGTTTCCACATCTCAGGACAATTCAGTCTGGGGAAAAAGTGCTAAAGCCAAGGGACAAACAAAATCACACGATGTCAATACATCACCTTCTACTGAAATACCTGAGCCCATGACCGGAACAGATACTTTTATGCTTCTCAACACAAAAAGTAAAAGTCATAAAGTCACACTTACCAATGATCAAATCATTTTTCAGCACAATAACAAAGACATTGTTTTGATCAACCTTTTTGCAACATGGTGTCCTCCTTGTATAGGGGAACTTTCCTACTTGAACACCCTTCAAAAAAAGTACAGTAATGACCTTTTGCTTGTAGGCGTCCTAACGTATGACTACATTGATATTCCATCTTTGGAAAGCTTTATCGCAAAACATGAAATCAATTATTTTATCTCAAATTCTCCACATAACAATGCCTTTGGCGGGCGCCTGGCAACGACCTTAAATTTACCTCAAAACTTTTCTATACCACTTATGGTAATGTATGTCGATGGAAAATATTTTACACATTATGAAGGTGCTGTCCCGGTTGAAATGATAGAATACGATATAAAACAAGCACAAAAACAGTTAAAATTAAAATCTAACAAAAACTAAGGCTATACAAAATGTTCAATTTATTTAAAAAAGTATTGGGAAAGACCAGTGATGCCATCAAAGATGTTGCACCTATTAAACGAAAGATCATACCCAAAGAGGAATTTGAAGATATTTTACTCGAAGCAGATGTGCATTATGACCTTGTCGAAAGGCTTTTAGAATCATTGCCTGAAAAGATCAATAAAATACAGGCCTTTAACTCACTTATTTCCGTATTTCAATATAAAGCTGACTTCAAAGAGAGTGATGCCAAACCTTTTGTAGAGATGATTATCGGTGTCAATGGTGCGGGGAAGACCACCACAATTTCAAAACTGGCTTATAGGTATCAACAAGAGGGGAAAAAAGTCATACTTGGCGCAGGTGATACCTTTCGGGCTGCAGCCATAGAACAACTTACAAGATGGGCAGATAAACTGAACATTCCTATCATTGCAACGCAACAGGGGCATGATCCTTCAGCAGTTGTTTTTGATACTATAGCTTCAGCCAAAGCAAAAGGTTTTGACAATATTATCATCGATACAGCAGGAAGACTGCATACCCAGACCAACCTCTCTGAAGAATTAAAGAAGATGATCCGTATTGCCCAAAAAGCTTTAGACGAAGCTCCTCACCGTAAAATGCTTGTTCTTGATGGTACCCAAGGTTCTTCATCTATCAACCAGGCCAAAGCATTTAACGATATGATTGGAATTGATGGTATAATCATTACCAAGCTTGACGGTACTGCCAAAGGTGGTTCTGTTCTGAGCATAGCAGATGAATTGAAAATGCCTATCTTTTACATAGGTACAGGGGAACAGCCAAAAGATCTTATAAAGTTCAAGGCCAATGAATATATCAATACTATTTTAGACGAAATTTTTATTTAGAAAGGTTTTTATGCATACATATATACGCATCTTTCTCAATCTTCTTCTCCCTCTTACCCTGCTTTTTACTGCTATTTCTGTTGGCTATTTTACTTTGGATTACAGTTTCTATAAAGCTTTTAACTTAAGTATACTCTCTGGAGTGCTTGCGGGGGTAAGCATATCTTCGATCATGGCTTTTGTCCTTCTCATGTTAAGAAAATTGCCAAAACGTGAAAAAGTACAAAAAACTGAAAAAACTGAAAAGACTGAAAAAACTAAAACACCCGCTCCTATAGAAACAGAAGCTGCCCCCATACCTAAAGTAGCTAAAATCAAAAGAACTCCCAGAAAAGGAAAGCCTTTCACCAAAGAGATCAAGTGTATGTTACTGATGGACAAAGAACTGACCTTTGACGTGATACTCAATGCACTCAAAAAAGAAAATGGGTGTAGTCTATCAAAGGGTGATCCCAAAAAAGGGACTATGACCATTCAGACAAAAGAAGACAACATACATGCCACGATCACTTCACTGACCCAACACACATCCCAGATCATTTTACTGACTGGATATAACGCCAAGTATATTAAACGTCTCATCTCTCTCATTAAAGAAAAAGAACACTCATTTTTACAATACTAAATGCAGAGATCCTCTAAATAGCTAGTCTTTATCTTTCTAAAGAAAACATAGCCCTATAGGCTATCTCAAGATTTGTCTTGTCCTTATAATCAATGATATCTCCTACTACAAGAGTCACTTCCTGTTCCAGTTTAGCATCTTCCAAAGCATTTTTCAACGCTTTGTTAGCATCTGACTTGATATACAGAGGTAAGATAGGCAATCTGTTTTTCAGAGCGATAATACGAGAGCCTTCTTTGAATGCTGTTAAGGGTTTGTCTGTTTTATTTCGTGTCCCTTCGGGGAAAATAAAGATAGATTCACCACGCTTCACTGCTTCTTTGATATCTGAAAAAAAACCACTCATCTGACTTTTCTCTCTGTCAAGTAAAATGGACCCGGCATTACGCACAAACAGTCCAAAGAAAAATGAATTATAAAGTTCTTTTTTAGAGATCCATGGACCAAATATTTCAGTATTTTCAAGAGCAACCTCTACGATAGGAGGATCGATAATACTATTATGATTGATAACAACAAGAAACTTTCCTTGGGTTGGCAGTTTTTCACTATTCTCAATCTTCACAGTTATCTTCAGGGTATCAAGCTGTGCTTTAGAATAACCAAGTCTTAATCTCTTTATTTCTATTGGATCTTTTATATTTCTCAGTCTAAAACCAAAACTATTTGTTAAATAAAGACCGTAAATAGCCTGTTTAATTGCATTAAATGTCACACTATATCCTTCAGTTGTATAAGGTTCAGATTATAACAAAAAGAGTTAAAATTATGAATACTTAAAAAATATGTCAATTTGACATATTTTTACATCTCTTGGAAAATATATCCTACAATACCCCATAAGTAAGAGGAGTAATAAGATGGCAAAGAAAAAAACTTTATTTGAATGTCAAGCATGTGGATTTCAATCTCCAAGATGGATGGGTAAATGTACCTCCTGTAATGAATGGGAAAGTATGGTGGAGCTTACTTCAGATCAGATCAAGTTCTTAAAAGATACTTCTTCTGTAAGCAATGCTTCAACTGCTCTTTCGAAAGCAAAACCTATCACACAGATAGAAGAAGACAATATTACACGCTTTACTTCAGGGAGTACAGAACTTGATCTTGTGCTTGGGGGAGGTATCGTTCCTGGATCACTTACTCTGATAGGCGGAAGTCCCGGTGTAGGGAAATCAACACTTTTACTTAAGATCGCAGGAAATCTGGCAAGGGCGGACAAAAAAGTACTTTATGTCTCAGGAGAAGAATCTGCGGGTCAGATCAAACTTCGCGCAAACAGACTTGAAGCAAACCATGACAACCTTTACCTTCTTCCCGAAATAAACCTAAGCTCAGTACTCTCAGAGATAACAAATCAAGCCTATGAACTTATCATCATTGACTCCATTCAAACGCTCTACTCTGAGGAAACCCCCTCAGCCCCTGGTTCAGTCACACAAGTACGTACCATTACATTTGAACTTATGCGTATTGCAAAATCTTTACATATACCTATCTTTATCATTGGGCATATCACCAAAGATGGTTCCATTGCAGGTCCGAGAGTTCTAGAACACATGGTTGATACTGTCTTGTACTTTGAAGGGGATACAAATTCTGACCTGCGTCTTTTAAGAGGTTTTAAAAATCGTTTTGGAGCAACCAATGAGGTAGGTATCTTTGAAATGAACAAAGAAGGACTCAATGATGCCAAAAGTATGGCCGGAAAATTCTTTGACAAAGACAAACTCCAATCAGGCTCAGCACTCACAGTTATCATGGAAGGATCCCGTCCCATCATTATAGAAGTACAAGCCCTTGTATCCGAGTCCTATGGACATGCCAAAAGGTCTTCAACCGGCTTTGACAACAATCGTCTAGGAATGCTTCTAGCACTACTCGAAAAGAAACTTGACCTGCCTCTTGGAACCTATGATGTCTTTATCAATATCGCAGGAGGTATTAAGATCAATGAACCCTCCGCAGATCTCGCTGTTATTGCTGCCATATTAAGTTCTTACAGAAACAGAGAACTCAGTGCAGATTCACTTTTTTTAGGTGAAGTAAGTCTTACAGGTGAAATACGGGAAGTCTCAGGACTCTCCCATCGTCTTAAAGAGATAGAAACGCAGGGCTTTTCCAAAGCCATTATCCCAAATGCGCCTCTTGAAAAAACAGGCATTAAATGTTTTGTGGCCAATGAAGTCTCTAAGGTAGTTGAATGGATGTAACAGAACCCTCTGTATAACTTAGATATACTATCACTATGAAAATAGGTACAGATATTATACAGGTCTCTCGTGTAGAAAAGTCATTGGCAAAATTTGGTGATAAATTTAAACAACGTTTTTTACACCCTGAGGAAATACAGATCGCTCAAAAAACAGAATCGATTGCAGGTTTTTGGGCCGCAAAAGAAGCCATATCCAAGGCACTTGGATGTGGTATCGGATCGGAACTAACCTTTCATGATATTATCATAAGTAAAAATCAGAAAGGTACACCTGTTTTTGCCCTCACAAAAGAAGCACAAAGACAACATAAGATCAAAACATCTTCACTCTCTATAAGCCATGACGGTGGTTTTGCCATCGCTGTTGTAGCAATCACTCTGGAAATGGAATCCTCTTAAAATTTAATCAAAATTGTATTGTAATTCTTAGTAGATTATATTACAATAGAACCCTTGGAATAAAATAACAATCTAAAAAGAAGGCATACGATGAAACAGATAAGCATTTCACTCATAACATTCATTCTCTTAGCAGGATGTGCATCAAATAATCCCCCACCTGTCAAAAAACCGGTTATCGTAAAAGATCAAAATATCAGCAATGTTGCCCCTCCCACTCCAAAACATAAAGGAGAGCTAAAAGTAGTAGAAGATACAAATTACTCTTCCGCATACATGTACCCAGAAGATAGCGTCAAAAAAGAAAAAGTTGTAGCGCCTACCCAAACAGCACCTTTAGTCACTGACACGGGTATGAATAAAGAAGAGTGCATCGCGATGATAAGCCAAGAAAAGTTTGATAAATACACGGAGATGTTTGGAAGTGAAACTGCATCGATCAAACGATGCAATATGATACAAGCAATGAATAGATAACTATCGCCCCAGCAAGGAAATACTACTTTTTAAAATGAATGAGTTTAAATCTATCGCCCATCATAGTGGGTGATATAAGGGTTTTTATCTTATCTGCCTCTCTGGCATAATGTGCTTGAGTGGTCTGCTTGGAAAACTGCTCTAAAATATCTATGACTCCAAAACGTATAAGTGCCCGTGCCTGTGTCTCATAGTCTACCTCTTCAAAACCTTCCGATCCAAATGCTTCACTCACATGTCCAAAGTTCACATCATAGGTGATATCATCTTTTTTAAAAGATTCACCAAGCAACAGATCTTCATCAAAGAGTGGAAAGGTTTCATGTTTTCTGTACACACGTATAGAAAAATCATTACGTACATACTTTTCACCATAGTCAAAGGTCACAAAATCACAGTGCTTGATGCCTGATGCCATCTGTTTTGCAAACGCTTCATAGCCTACTGCTACTTCCCCCTGCGTCAAATGGTGTTTCTTTGCCCACGTAAGCATTTGTTCAGGAGCCTCTTCCCACTCGATGATGTCCTCTTTAACTATAGCAAGCTTTTCATCTTTTAAAAGTTCACAAGGGAAGGCATCAAATATTTCATTGGCTACCACAAATGCATACTCTACCTGCACATCAGAAATGTCATTAAAATGTGTAATTCTGATATCATCACCAAAACGCTCTTGTATGTAGGCAAGTTGCGCTTTGCGTACTTCTGGCTGACGTTCTACGATACCAAACTGTAATGTCTTGACCAATGTTGGATCACAAGTATAAAGCCACTGTATCATGTCACAAAGCAGATAGCCCTGATGTGCTCCTACTTCTATTAGCCAGCCATTTTTATCTGCCCTTTCCTCTTTGAGTAAAGTGTAAAAATGGTTCGCGATACTTGCACCAAAAAAAGAACTAGCACTGACTGCTGTGTAAAAGTCTCCACTTTTACCTATGGCTTTGAATTGTTTATAATACCCTTCTTCTCCATAGAGCCATTCGTTCATATAGTCACTAAAGTACATTTTCCACCCGAACATACAATTTCAATAATTGCACTTGCTTGTCGATCTTAAAGATCTGTTGATCGATCTTCCTTATTTGTAAAGAATTATGCATAATATCAGCATCTAAAGAAGTCTTTTCTCCTACTTCTGCAAGGTTACGTGTAAGACGAAAAAGATTTTTATACACTTTCTCATCTTTTTGTGCCAAAATGATCTTTTTATCTAATATCCCCAAACTGTTATGTATCCAGTCATACTCTTCAGCCACGGTATCTTTTCTGTCCAGTACTTCAACTGCCGCTCTAAGTTTATCTACTTTACTCGATTCTATATCGCTTAATGAATTAATATCGATAGGCATAGAAACAGAAAATCCATACGTATAATACTTCTCTTGAATTGTTGGATTAAAGAAAAGTGGATTAAGGTCTCCATCTGTATATTGCCCTTGTAAAGAGACTGTAGGAAGATACTTTGCCCATGTTACTTTTTCATTATAATTTGATTGCTCTGCACGTAGTTTGTCTCTTTTTAATTCAAGGTTTTCATCACTATAGTCTGTTTTGCTTATCAATTTAAGTTTTGGGAGACGCAAGTTTTTTGGATCTTTATCACTTAAGAGAGAAAATCTCTGTTTCAACTCCATATAATTCAATTGTAGTTGTAAAAGAGCCGTTTCATCCTGACTTCTTTTTAAAATAGCCTGATCTAAAAAACTGCTGTCAAGCAAACCCGACTCATAACTGTCACGTTTTTGGCGAATATCTATAATGTCATTTTTGATCTGATACTTTAGTTTTTTCTCTTCAAGTTTCGTTTTTTTCAAGTTAAAGAGTATGGAGACTGCATCACCGACCATTTGACGTTTCTGAAGCTTTATCTCTGCGATGTTCGCCGCACGAAGTGCCTGTGAATACTTAATACCATAATAGATCCCACCAGATCTGAAGATAGGCTGATCTACTATGACAGAATAGTTTCCTGTTTTTACAGTCCTGTCTATAAACTGTGTAGAGTAGTTTTTTCTATACTTCAAAATTACAGGGTTCACCCAAGAACGTGAAAGCTGATCACTCTCAAGTTCATTACTCTGAAACTGATACTCAAAAAGTAAAGCTTTATTGTCAGAGAGTATATCTCCCAGTTCATCCCCATAGAGAGTTGAACAAGCGACTATACTACAAAGTACTAATAGTTTTTTCAAAACGATTAAACCCTTCATCTATTTCATTTTTAGAAATGGTAATACTTGGTAAAAAACGAACCGTATTACGTCCTGCTTTGAGTACAATAAGACCCTCTTGCATAGCATTTTTGATGATATTTCCTTGAACCTCTGCACTTCTTGCACGAAGCCCTCTCATTAAACCCAGGCCTACTTCTTTTTCAAATAAATGATCATATTTAGCAACAATTTCTTTCAGTTTTTGAGAAAAGTAAACCAATGTTTCATCTATGACGCCACTGTCATACAACGGATACAATACTTCTAAAACAGCAAGTCCAGCAGCCGAACTCAAGTAGTTACCACCAAAGGTACTCCCATGATCTCCCGCAGACAAGATCTCTTTATGCTTTGTCATCACCGCACCTATAGGTACACCCCCGCCAAGTCCTTTGGCAAGTGTAATGATATCTGGTTCTATCTCATACAAATTTGAAGCTAAAAACTCACCTGTTCGGTATACCCCTGTTTGTACCTCATCAACGATAAGTAAAATATCTTTTGCTTTTAGATGTGCTGCTAATTTTTGTACTTCTTCTTTTTCAAATGGCTGTACACCACCCTCACCTTGTACTAATTCTATAAGAACAGCGACTGTTTCATCATCTATCGCTTTATAGACATCTTCTATAGACTTTTCATAAGAAAAGCCATCCGGATACGGTGAAAAGTTTGGCGTATGAAAACTCTCTTGCCCTGTCGCTTTCACTGTAGTGATAGTACGTCCGTGAAATGAGTGTTCTAAAGTAATGACTTTATAGCGTTTGTTATCGAACTTTGTCTCTCCATATTTACGTGCTATTTTAATAGCACCCTCATTGGCTTCAGCCCCAGAGTTTGCAAAAAAGATACCCATATCATACCCTGAAAGCTCAACAATTCTCTGCGCTAACTTTGCCTGTGGTTCTATCACCTGCAAGTTAGAGATATGAATAATATTTTTAGTCTGTTCACACAGTGCAGAAGTCAAAACATCATTCCCATGCCCCACAGAATTCACCCCGATACCTGATGCAAAATCTATATAGTCTTTTCCATTCTCATCATAAAGTGTTGACCCTACACCTTTTACAAAATTCGTGTAGTCACGTGCGTATGTTTGTAATACATATTGTTTATCTTGTTGTTCTAAAGTCATATTTGTTTCCATTTTAATTTATTGGTATTATTATAGCAAAGTGTTACCCAAACCTCGAAATAGCATATTCTTTACAAATAGACTACCTGAATGAATGCTATAATGATCATACACAAAGGTAAGGTCATTATATTTATCTCTTGCATCGTTCTTTAAAATTTTAGTGTCAGGGGAATAATGTCTTTTTTATTTTCCCTTGCTTTTTAAGTTATCCTTTATAAAAAGGCTTGTCTTTATACTTAAAATTTGACAGTTTACGTTTATTTTGTTATAACTTTTAAAACAGAAAGTGAGAACAGATGCGTTATTTGATAAAGAGATTATATAAGAGTTCTTTACTATTTATACTCCTTTCTACTGTACTATTTGCAGGAAAGATCACTCCTGCTTCTGAACGATCTGACCTTTTCATTCCTTTACTAAAAGGCAAACGCATTGCATTAGTTGTCAATCACTCTTCTTTAGTAGGTAAAACACATTTACTTGATTTTCTTTTGAAACATGGTGTTAAGGTTCAAAAGATCTTTGCTCCAGAGCATGGCTTCCGTGGTAAAGCAGATGCCGGTGCACATATCAAAAACCGTTTTGATACACAAACCAGACTTCCCATTATCTCCCTTTATGGTAAACATAAAAAACCGACACAAGCAGACCTTCATGGGATCGATCTGATCCTTTTTGATATCCAGGATGTAGGTGTACGTTTTTATACCTATCTTTCAACATTGCATTATATTATGGAAGCAGGTATGGAACAAGGTATCCCTGTCATCGTACTAGATAGACCCAACCCAAATGGACATTATATAGATGGACCTGTGCTTGAGAAAAAATACCGTTCCTTTGTTGGTCTTCATCCTGTACCTGTTGTCTACGGTATGACCATCGGAGAGTATGCCAAAATGATCAATGGAGAAGGTTGGCTCAAAGGTGCCAAGAAAATACAGCTTACTGTTGTACCCTTAACCAACTATACACATCAGAGTTTCTACTCTCTACCTATAAAACCTTCCCCCAATCTGCCCAATGATAGAGCTATTTCACTGTATCCTTCTCTTGCGTTCTTTGAAGGAACAGTGATCTCAGCAGGCAGAGGCACAAAAAAACCTTTTCAGCTTTATTGTGCAGAGAAGTATGAAGTAAAAAAATTCTCTGTTGTTCCACAGTCAAGACCCGGAGCTCAATTTCCAAAGTTTAAAGGTAAACGCTGTTATGGTATTGATCTAAGTAAAATAGACTTCAGAAAAGATCGTGCTACACAACGCCTAGACCTTTCCTATCTTCAAGATGCTTATGCCAATTATCCCGATAAAAAAGGATTTTTTCTAAAAAACAGTTTTATCAATAGTCTCGCAGGTTCAGATACACTTCGTAAGCAGATAATGTCAGGTGCATCTGAGGATACAATACGTAAAAGTTGGGAAAAAGATCTTGAGGCGTTTAAGAAAATACGAAAAAAATATCTACTTTACCCCTGATATAGATTAACGTACAGGAACAACATCTCGATAATGGATGCCTTGCACTTTAAGACGTTCAAGTCCTTCTTTGGAGGCACGTTTTTGAAATTCTTTCCACTTGCGTTTTTTCTGTCCTGTCCATGCAACTTCTGAAAGTGCCAATATCCTAGGCCACGCAAGATAATCAGCGATCTTTTCATTGAGCAGAGTTTCAGACCAAAGACACGCTTGTACACCACGGATATAAGAAGAGTTACCCGGCTTGAATGCGTATGTTTTTTGAGTACTGACAGGCGTAGACCAGGTATGCCCCGGTTCCTTTTTACTTCTGATATATTGCTGATCAAAATAGAGATACTGAACAGGTGCCATGATGACATTACGCCGTTGCTTTGCTATTTTGATACCCGCTTTTTGACTTTTCCACGCCATGATCATATCACTTTGTCTTAATCTTGTTTTCCCTTGCATCACCTCTTCCCAGGCGACCATTTTTCGCTTCTTTTTGGCAAGAATATTATCTAAGCGGGCAAAGAAATAGTTTTGCACCTCTTTGGCATTTTTCAACCCTTCTTTTTTCATCAATTTATGAACAGCAGGAGATTTTTTCCAAGCACCTTTGGGAACTTCATCTCCTCCCAAATGAATGTAAGCAAAAGGGAAAAGTCCGCTGACCTCCGAAATGACATTCTCAAGAAAAATATAACTGCTTTCCATCCCCGGATTTATCGTATTGTTAGAAACTTTTTGCACCGAACGGTAGTGACCTTTGTCTTTTGTATCTTGCAAGAGTTTCGGATAAGAAACAATGGCTGCTTTTGCATGACCGGGCATATCGATCTCGGGAAGTATCTCTATGGAACGTGCTTTGGCATAGACAACGATCTCCCTGATCTCATCTTGCGTGTAGTAACCCGACTGGACTTTATTTTTTGGACCACGCATGGCAGGATATGTTGAAAAAGGCAGTTTTGTTCCCGGTCCCCGTCTTGCCCCTGTCTTTGTTAGTAGCGGATACTGCTTGATCTCGATACGCCACCCTTCATCATCGGTCAAATGCCAGTGAAAACGATTGAGCTTGTGCTGTGCCATACGGTCAATAAATTTCTTAACATACTCTGTGGAGAAAAAATTTCGTGAAGCATCCAGCATCATGCCCCGCCATTTAAAACGTGGATGATCTTCTATAGTACAAGAAGGTATTGACCAGCTTTTTTTTACTCTGTCTGATACAGATTGTTCCCAAATAGAAGGATCCATCAGTTGCATCAAGGATACAACCGCATAAAAGAACCCTGCCTTATCTCTCGCTTCGATCATGATCTTTTCTTTTTCTATATGAAGTCTGTACCCCTCAGATTTTTTGATCTTTTCAGGATTGTAATAAAAATGTATACCCTTATTTTTAGAAACTTTAACTTTCCGTAAGAGGTACTTTGCATTTTGTTTCAAGTGTTTTTGCAGATATGCTATGGCATTTTGAGAAAGGTCTGTGTTGGAAAAATATCGGGTTTGTTTTGCCAGTAAGAATTTTCCCTTTCCGGGAAAATTCTTCTGTGGTTTTGGGATAATAACATTGATACTGTTCTGCCCAAAAAGGTGCGGGGGCAACATGATAAGCACAAACAGTAGCAGAAAAAAAGTGGAGAGTTTACTTTTAGTCATCTTTTTTTCACTCATTCATAAGATTCTATCTTTTCTACGGTTACTTTTACTTCTTGATAACAAGCACTTTCGCCCTCATCACTCAACATTGTAGGTGTAAGTATGTTAAGTCCTAAAGTATTACTTGTCACTACCACACAGTTTGAACGTAGATCATCATTGAGAATAACTTCAAGTTCTAACTCACCATCTTCAGAGGTAAGTAGTACTTTTTCTCCATCTCTATAGCCGGAATCTGGATGCATCTGCACTTTGTTGTTACGTTTGAACTGTGTATTCAACGCTTTGTTCGTCTTAGGTGAAAGTAACCAAAACCGTTCATCTTCTACTTTATTCTTTTTAGAAGTACGTACTTTTGTAAAAGATTTTGTGTTGATAAAATCATCATCATAATCTT
>Ga0164313_10004697_pt1 | contig 12109 bp, 8 predicted proteins | sample GuaBasSedimGuay4_FD_113735 | JGI IMG/M metagenome (GOLD analysis project Ga0164313, IMG submission 113735) | Subseafloor sediment microbial communities from Guaymas Basin, Gulf of California, Mexico - Guay4, Core 4569-4, 0-3 cm | ecosystem: Environmental > Aquatic > Marine > Hydrothermal vents >... | reverse complement strand
TTCACACTCCATAATATTTTCCCGACGTATAGAAGCAGCAAACTTTTTCTCTTTCATTCTTTTTACCACAGACTTTGGTTTAACGCTTGCCAGTTTTTTATCAGGATAAACAAGTGTTGTTGCTACAATCAGCCCTGTAATTGTTTCCCCGGCAGCCAGTGCATGTTGAAATTCTTTTGATCTTTTTTCACCAGCAGATGATTCATTGTGCATCCTGATGGCATCAATAATTTCAGGATCAACATTTAATTCAGTTAAAATCCTTGCCGATTCCTTTCCATGAATGTACATATCTGCATTCACAATCTCTACATCCAAATCATGCAACAGCCCGGCCAGTCCCCATTTGTCTTCATCCCTTCCAAGTCGTTTTGCAATTCCGCACATTACAGCCTCTGAAGCATAACAGTGGTTCAACATATTTGGAGATTGAACGTACTGGTGAAGTAATTCTATCGCTTCCAAATGGGTCATGATTTAATATCTAATATTAGAAATTCGAATATTGATGTTTGATATATTGCTTCTTCTTTTGGCTCATTGCTTAATGAGCATCCAAACCATTCAGCATGTAAATAAGGTGCTTTAAGGTTTTAAGGATTTCTTCCATATATTCATTAACTGCTTTTACACTACCAGGTAAGGTATAAACAAAAGTCTGCCCCATTAATCCTGCAACTCCCCTGCTTAGCAATGCATTTGGTTTTTCCACTCCATATTTAAGCCTAATGGCTTCCATTACACCCGGAATTTCTTTATCCAGCAATTCCTGAACCACTTCTGGTGTATAATCTCTTGGTCCAACTCCTGTGCCTCCTGTTGTAAAAACCACATCAACTAAATCATCTTCAGCTCTCTCGAGCAGCGCTCTTAGAGATTCCGGATCATCAGGAATAATTGTATGTTCAATTTCAACCGGATTATTATTATTTTCAAAATATGCCTCTAATATTTCAATGATCCTTGGCCCACTCCTGTCTTCATATTCACCTTTAAATGCGCGGTCGCTAAGTGTAATTACCTGCACTTTATATACCTTCTGAAAATATTGAACATCATCGCCAGCTTTAACAGTTCCATTTTTGATAACCCTTGCAAAAATCCCTTCTTTGGGCATCACACAATTTCCAACTTCCCGAAAGATAGCACAAGAAGAGCCATGACATTTTTTTCCTATTTGCGTAATCTCAAGCTCAGTATCACCAATGATCAATTTATCGAGTGGGCTTGTTTCATATAAAACCAATCCTTCTGTTGTAATATTTTCTGCAAACTCACCATATTCAATATGCCGTTTTGCGTCCTTCTCAAATTTCTTTACACTTTCAGTACCAAGCAAACTTACCTGTCGGTGCCAGTTACCTGCATGTGCATCATCTTTTACGCCAAGTTCTGTCAGTTCAATATTATCAACAGGTCTTTTTATGGTTCCTTTTTTTTCAGAAATATTGACTGAGATTACTTTTATATTAGAATTGTTCATTTATTATCTTTTTTCACAGCAGGCTTTTAGCTTTTAACTATTAGCCTTTAGCACTTTACAAGTTTGATTTATTTTTATCAAGCAGGCGAATCTCACCCATTTTCATCTCTTTATCTACCGCTTTACACATATCGTATATGGTTAGCAAGGCGACATGAACTGTAGTTAAGGCTTCCATTTCAATGCCTGTTTTACCAATACATTTAGCAAAACTTTTTACAGAAATACTATCATCATTTATTTCTGTTTTCACATCCAGTTTTGTAATTTGCAATGGATGACACAAAGGAATTAATTCACTTGTTTTTTTCCCGCCTTGAATTCCTGCAATTTCAGCAATGGTTAGTACATCTCCTTTTTTTAATTGATTTTCCTGAATTAACCGGAGGGTCTCTTTTTTTAAAAAAATTTTTCCTTCAGCTGAGGCAGTTCTTACCTGATCAGGTTTTGATCCTACATCCACCATATTGGCTTTTCCTTTATTATCAGTATGCGAAAGTTCGGACATAAATTACCCTCCAATATTGCTAAATTTATTGATTTTGTTTTCTGTTCCGGATTTAGGTTTCTGGCCTATAGATCTTAATATTGCCTGCTCCACACCCAGCTCCCGAACATCAAATTCAAGTTCATTGAATAAACATGGTTTCACTTTTCCATTGGCTGTTAACCGCAATCGATTGCATGATTTACAATGACCACCATCACCACCAATTACCCTTGCAAAAACCCCCTCTTCCAAATCCATCTCTTTGATAAACCTTACTTCAAGATCATTCTTTTTGCAAAAAGCAGCCACTTGCCTGGCATCCTCTTCCATTGGAGTGGACTTGATAACACAATTAACCTTTATAGGTTTTAAACCAGCTTCTTTGGCTGAGTTGATTCCTGTCAACACATGCTCAATATTTCCAACCCTTGTAATTGTTGAATATTTATCGGCATCCATTGTATCAAGGCTAATGTTTACACGATGCAATCCTGCCTTTTTCAAAGGAGTAGCAAACTTATCCAATAATGTTCCATTGGTGGTCATGGCCAGATCTTTAATTCCTTTTACTCTTGCTATCATTCCCACCAGGTCAACAATTCCTTTTCTAACCAGGGGTTCGCCACCGGTTATTCTGACTTTATCAACTCCCAATCCAACACTGACCTCTACCACCTCCAGAATTTCTTCGAAAGACAAAACATCTTTATGACTGATAAGATCAACACCACATTCGGGCATGCAATAAGTACATCTTAAATTACAGCGGTCGGTAACCGAAATTCGCAAATAGTTTATTCTCCTGTTAAATCTGTCGTACATCCACCAGTTCTCCTTTTTTAAGTGTGGTTTGGCCAATGGGAACTGCAATCAATCCATCTGCCTCAGTAAGTGCATTAATATGTGCCGAGCCATGATACTCAAGAGGAAAAACTTTCCCCTTTTCGTTTATCTTCACAGGCAACCATGACAAGCGTGTTGATTTTTTCCGCTTATATACTTTCCCCATGGGAAGTATAATCTTTTTGGAATCAAATTCAACACCAGTTAATTTATAAACAAGTGGTTTTACAAGTAGTTCAAACTGGACAAAGGAAGATACCGGGTTTCCGGGCAACCCAAAAATATATTGTTTATCGCGCACTCCGAAAACTGTTGGTCTGCCAGGCTGAACAGCGATGCTCTTAAATTTAAGTTGTACTCCCAGCTCTTGTAAAACTTTGGGAACATGATCAAAATCGCCCATGGAAACACCACCTGTCAGCAATACAATGTCATTATTTTCAAATGCATTGTTCAACACCTCCCTTATGGATTCTTCGGTATCCAAGGCAATACCAATATAGTTTGCCTCAGCTCCCAAATTTTCTACCTGGGCTAACAATTGGTAGGCATTGCTATTTCTGATTTGAGATATGGCAGGCTTTATATTTGGCTCAACCAATTCATTTCCCGTAGAAATAACGCCAATGTTTATTTTTTTATATACTAGAGGATTGACAGCACCAACTGTTGCCAAAACAGCAATATGCTGTGGTTTTATCAATGTACCTTTTTTCAAAACCACTTCTTTTGCCTTGATATCTTCACCGATATAACAAACATTGTTTTTTACACTCTCCTTTAAATATTTCACCTTATTATCCGGCAACTCCTCAACATCCTCCACCATAAAAATCGTATCAGCTCCCTCTGGAACTGGTGCTCCGGTCATAATTTTAGAACATTGTTTACTTCCCACAATCTTAGAGGGTGCTTTACCTGCAGGGATAATCTCTATGACTTCTAAAATTTCAAATAAATCTTCCTTTTTGCATGCATACCCATCAACAGCAGACTTATCAAATGGTGGCATTGGCATATCGGATTTGATATCCTCAGCCAAAACACGGTTTAATACCTGATTAAAATCAACTCGCTCAGAATCAATATCAAATCCCTGGTCTGTGACTATTTTCAACGCTTCTTCAAAATGAATCATATCTTTCTGTAATAGGGCGTCAAAATTAACAATTCTAATTAAGAATTAATTTTAATTTGATGCATGATGAAAATAAACTGTAAAACAATGGAAGGAATGGAATAGACATTTATAAAACAAAAAAAAGTGGGATATTTCTATCCCACTTCTAATATATTTTTTTGGAAAACTTTAAATCTCAGTAGAAACAATTTTTTTTGCCTGATTTAAAGCTTTAGTGCAATTCTGATCTTCAGGATTTATTAAATTTGCTTTTTCCAGCATTGGAATTGATTTATTGAATTCAGCTTTTACCTTTTCCATTTCCGAAACATATTTATCAGGGTCGGTTGAAGCAAGTGGAGTAACATCAGCTTGCATTTTAGCAGCGCTGTTGAAAATATCTAACCCTGACTTCAAATAATATCCAAAAAGCAAGTCGTTGAATTTGCTCTTATACTTTGGGCAGCTTGTAATACCATTGTTACATTCTGTCTCCATTGTTACATAATCCTTTTTTTTCTTATAAGCATTGGCTTTGTAAAGTTGCGACTTGCAAGGTTTGTAATCAAGGGTGATAGATCTGTTGAAGTATTGTAAAGATTTATCATAATCTTTTACTTTCAGAGCACAAATGGCTGCATTGTAATACAAGGAAGTGTCAACTTTACCATCCGCTTCATACATTTGGATCGATTTTTCAAATGATGTCAATCCTTTTTGATAGTCTTTTGCTTTGTAAGCTTCGGCTCCTTCAATTTTATAATCCTTGGCTGATTTATCCTGGGCACTCAATAAGCTTACCGTAAAAATTAATACTAGCAATAATACATTTTTCATTTTCTATTTGTTTTTTTGATTTTACTTCTTCAAAAATTGGCGCAAAAATAAGGAATAATATTCATTTAACTACATATATCTGCATTGATATTTAGTAAACTTCTTTTTGCATTAATTATTATTCAAATTAATAATTCGTTTTATTGATTTTATGTCAATAAATTTGCACTATATTTACTTTAACACTATATAAACTGATATTCAAGTGAAAAGTTTCATTTTTTCATTAAATAATTTTACAGGAAACCGCAAATAATCAAATAGATGCACTTATTTTACATTCCCGATATATCAACTGAAGTAATTTTATTGCCACCCGAAGAATCAGCTCATTGTGTTAAAGTGTTGCGGTTAAAAACAGGTGATACCATTCATTTGACAAATGGAAAAGGAGGATTGTTTAAAACAGAAATAGTAATTGATCATCCCAAAAAGTGTGTCCTCAAAATTGTAGAATCCAGGGAGAATGTGGGAAAAAGGAACTATAATCTAAATATGGCAGTGGCACCTACGAAAAACATTAGCAGGTTTGAATGGTTTTTAGAAAAAGGAACTGAAATAGGTGTAGCTGATATTACACCAATTTTATGTACCCACTCAGAAAGAAAAATTATAAAACCTGTAAGGCTCAACAAAGTGATAACAGCTGCCATAAAACAGTCCTTACAGGCCTATCACCCTGATTTAAAAGAGATACAAAGTTTTAAAAACTTCATCCAGACTGCTGAGGCAGATCAAAAGTTTATTGCCTACTGTAGTGAAAACTACAGAGATCATTTGAAGGATAAATATACCAAAGGAAAGGATGTAATCGTTTTAATCGGGCCTGAAGGTGATTTCAGTCCCGCGGAAGTTGAAACGGCCATTAAAAATGGTTATCAGCCTGTTAGCCTTGGACCAGGCCGTTTACGTACAGAAACTGCAGCTGTGGTTGCATGTCATATAGTTAATTTAGTGAATAGTGATTAGAGAACAGTGAAGAGTAAGGAGTGTAAAACTAAATGATTGGGATACAAAATAACAAATTACTGAAAGCTAAAAGCTAACAGTCAATAGCTAAAATTTTAAGTATAAAGAAATGATAAAAAGACTAGTAATTTTCATTTTGATTAGTTGGGGATTTAGCACCTTCAGTCAGTATTCAGTTCAATTGGCGCTATTGAAATATTCCGGTGGTGGCGACTGGTATGCCAATCCAACATCTTTACCCAACCTGATACAATTTTGTAATGATAACCTGAATACCAATATTAACCCGGAGCCAGCAACAGTAGATGTTGGAAGTATGGAAATATTTAATTATCCTTTTGTTCACATGACAGGCCATGGTAATGTTGTTTTTTCAAATCAGGATATTAAAAATTTACGGGACTATTTGACTGGTGGGGGATTTTTACACATTTCTGATAATTATGGTTTGGATAAATTTATCCGTAGGGAAATGAAAAGAGTGTTTCCTGAAGCAGATTTTATTGAATTGCCTTTTGATCATGCTATTTATCACCAGGAATATGATTTTAACCAGGGATTACCAAAAATTCATGAACACAATAATAAAGCACCACAAGGGTATGGTTTATTTTATGAAGGACGTATGATCTGTTTCTATGATTTTGAATGCGATTTAGGAGATGGTTGGGAAGATCCGGAAGTTCATAAAGATTCGCAAGCAACCCGCCTAAAAGCGCTCCAAATGGGTGCAAATATTGTTCAATTTGTTTTTACGCAGTAAAACAAACCATTTCTACTTAACTTTTCAGATTTAAGCTGATTACATTAATTTTCTTATATTTATACCATTAAATCAAAATCAAAGACTTATTGGTATCTTTATGAAAGGCTGTGAAAAAATATTCTGCTTATTTTTTTTGATCATCTTTCTATTTGGTAGTAGTTATCCGCAGGAACTACAATATCAATTCGAACATATCAATAAAACTCAAGGGCTTTCAGATAACAGAGTTAATACCATAATTCAGGATTCAAGAGATTTTGTATGGATTGGAACCAACCACGGCTTAAATTATTTTAACGGATATGAATTTGCTTATTTCGACAGACCTGGTAATCCTGCGGAATTTACCAATACCAAAATTACATCCCTTTATGAGGACCAGAATGGGATAATTTGGATCGGGACATCTAGAAATGGATTATACACTTATGATCCCCTTTCGGATAAATTCATTCACTATCTCCATTACCCGGATGATTCATTAAGTCTCACCAGCAATGCAATCCTATCCATTTACCAGGATAAGTTCGGAACAATATGGATTGGCACCAAAGATGGTGGCTTAAACCAATTCAATGCAAAAGCTGAATCATTTACTGCATTCCGACCTGTCCAGGAGATAACAGATTATAAAAAAAATTCAATTTCCTCAATGATTGAAGACAGTGAGGGCAGATTCTGGGTTGGTACGCATGAGGGCATTTATCATTTCGATCGAATAAGCGAAAATTTTATACCCTTTGAAATAAAATTGAACATACCAGATATCTATCAGCAAATATTCTGTTTTTATCAGGACTCTGGTAAGAATATTTGGATTGGAACGTTAAAGGGATTATTTAAATATGATATGGAAAAAAGCGAATTAATCCATATCATCTCAAAAAACCATAAAAATAATGATCATCTCCGTGATGATGTTATTGTTTCTATCCAGGCTTCAAAAGTAGCAGGCAATGAAGTTCTTTGGATTGCAACACGAAGAGGATTGATCAAATACAGTAAACATGATGACCATTTTTCAAGGTTCGTGATTGATCCAACAACTCCTAAAAGCCTGTCTAATGATTTTATCAATGACCTCTATATAAATGATAACGGATTGCTATGGATAGCAACCCGATGGTCAGGGGTTAATACAATAGATACGCGTGGTAATCCTTTCAAACATGTTCAGCTTAAATCAGAAGAAGAAGATTTGTATTTTTCAGCCAGTTCATTTTATTTAGATCGAAAGGGATATTTATGGGTAGGTGCTTGTACAGGAGGGTTATTTAAATTTGATCCGGAGTTAAATAAAATTGCACAATATCAGTATAGCGCTAAGCAAGGCTTTTTTATTGATGCTGATACTCCTTTTACAAATTGGATAGATTTTATTTATGAAGATTCTGACAATGTACTTTGGGTTGGATTAGGAGGATGGGGACCAGCCATTTTCGACAGGCAGAGCGAGTCTTTTAGTTTTGTCGATTTTAATCTGCCAGAAGGGCACTCACGTCCAGAACGAATTGAAATTATTTATGAAGACCAATCTGGGACAATATGGTTTGCAGGTGATGGACTTTTCTATAAAGATAAAATGGAAAACAAGTACGATCCCGTAAATATAATAGATCATGATATACTCCGACAATCAGGAGTTTATGATATCTTCCAAAACAGTCAGGGAGATCTATATTTTGGAACGCTTAACAATGGGTTGTTTTGCCTGAAATATAATGACAGAGACTCTATGAAATTCTGTCAATATGTTCCCACAGATACGGCATCACGCGAATTAAGCAAATCGTCCTTTTATAAAATCAATGAAGATGTAAATAGCATATTATGGGCAGCTTCAAATCGGGGACTCAATAAAATTAACCCTGAAACCTGTAGATATGAAATCATTAATGATTCATCCGGAATGTTTGCCAATGGGATTTATCAAGTCTTTGGTGATTCCAAAGGGAATTTGTGGTTGCGCAACAACATCGGACTAATAAGATATCAGCCAGATAAACAATCAATAAAAACTTTTTCCTACAAAGATGGACTGCCCTTCGACAATATTGTTATCCGTTATTGGCACCAGTCTGAAGACGGAAGAATATTCATCGGTGGGTGGCTGGGCGATGGCAAAGGTTTTTTCTTTTTTCATCCTGATGATATCACTGACAATGAAAATATTCCTCAGATAGCAATAACGGAATTCAATATAGGAAATAATCCAATTGTTGTTGATAGCAATATTTCAGCTATTAAACATATCACTTTAAAATACAAGCAAAATTTCTTCTCTTTTCGATTTGCTGCTCTGGATTATGCAAATCCTGAGAAGAACCAGTATGCGTATTATCTTGAAGGACTTGATAAAAATTGGATTTATTCTGGAAACAGGCGTTTTGCAAATTATACAAGTGTACCACCTGGACAATACACTTTGCATGTAAAAGGGTCGAATAATGATGGTTACTGGAATGAAACAGGAGTTGCTGTAACCATAACAATCCTTCCCCCTCCATGGAGAACATGGTGGGCTTATACGATCTTTGGAATTCTTATAATTGGATTAATCTATGCATGGAGAAAATATGACCTGAAACGCCAGCGATTAAAACAAGATTTAGAGTTAGAACATCTGGAAGCTGAAAAGTTGAAGGAACTGGATAGCGTGAAATCCAGATTCTTTGCCAACATTTCACATGAATTTCGAACACCATTGACCCTGATTCTTGGCCCGCTGCAAAATTTAATTTCGAAACATTTCGATGAAAAATCAAAACAAGACCTAAACATGATGCAGCGAAATGCTCTTCGTTTGCAAAACCTGATCAATCAATTGTTGAACCTTTCTAAAATTGAATCCGGCAAAATGAAACTTCAGGTCAGAGAAGAAAATATTATTGCTTTGGTAAATGTTTATGTCCAGTCGTTTGAATCATTGGCAAAACAAAAGAAAATTGATCTTAATTTCAAATCAACTGAAGAAAATATTCCATTATTTATAGATCAAGATAAAATCGAAAAAATCCTGTTTAATCTTCTATCGAATGCGTTTAAATTCACTGACGAAAGAGGGAAGATAGAAGTGGAAGTCATACCCTCAAGCTCCCTCATCATGGGGGTGACCATCAAAATCTCCGACTCTGGCCAAGGTATTCCTGCAAATAACCTCGAATACATTTTCGATCGTTTTTACCAGGCAGATGATTCCTACTCTAAAGACCTGGAAGGAACAGGTATTGGATTAGCCTTAACAAAAGAGCTGGTGGAAATTCACCATGGAAAAATTACCGTAACAAGTGAGTTCGGAAATGGATCTACATTTACAATAATATTACCTGTAGGTAAAAAACACCTAAAACCGGATGAATTTTCGAATAGCATTATCAAACAACCTGCAAGTGAAGAATCAACAGATAACCTTGCTAATCTTGAAATATTGGAAAGCGATATTATCCCGGATGAGAAAGATTCTCAGACTGAATTTGAAGGTAAAGAAGACAAACCACATTTACTGATTATTGATGATAATAAAGATCTTAGGGCCTACATCAAGGAATATCTAAAGAATGATTATTACATATCAGAAGCTATGGATGGAGAAGAAGGATTTAATAGGGCAACTGAAAAATTACCTGATCTCATCCTCAGCGATGTAATGATGCCAATAATGGATGGCTATGCATTTTGCGAAAAGATAAAAACCGATGAACGAACCAATCATATACCGGTTATTCTACTCACGGCCCGTGCCTCATCCGAAAGTAAAATTGAGGGATTGGAAACTGGTGCGGATGATTTTATTACCAAACCTTTTGATCAGCAGGAATTACTTATCCGAATAAAAAATCTTATCCTGCAACGAAATAGATTAAAACAAAAATTCAAAAAAGAAATTGAATTTAGTCAAATTTCAAATGATCAGGATATCATTTCTATGGATCAACAGTTTATCAGGAAAGCAAAGGCCGTGGTTGAAAAGAACCTTTCTGAACCTGAATTTAACGTTGAAATTTTTGCTAAGGAAATGGCCCTTAGTCGTGTGCAGCTTCACCGTAAATTAAAAGCCTTGGTTGATCAATCTGCAACCCAATTCATACGTACGATTAAAATGAATCGTGCCGCAGAACTCCTACTTAAAAAAAGCGGAACTGTCAGCGAAATTGGCTATGATGTGGGGTTTAACACCCTGCCATATTTCACAAAATGTTTCCAGGAACAATTTGGCGTCAATCCTTCAGAATTCTATAACCATTATAACAATTCATAAAAGTTTCTAAAAAGAACCATAAGAAGTAACATATGTAGAAAAGAATGAAACATGTGTGGAAGTCCAATGGCACTTCCTGATCGTAAATTTACTCATTCAAAAACAAATGAATAAGTAAATCTAATATAATAGGAGGTTAATCATGAAAATAAAAAATTACAAAACATCAATTCTTTTCACTTTTGTCCTATTGGTAACATTTTCGTCCAGCGCCCAGGAAAGAACAAAATATCAAAAATTGGACGAATCTTATTCAATACACAATACTATAGATGTGCACCAAAATAAGAAAGAAGAATTAAATCAGAATTATAATTTCAGCACTAAGCATGACCACATTAAACAAGATATCGATTCAAACCTTTCTCAGCAATTACAAAACATTCTGGATGAGGCTATAACTAATTACAATATCAAAGGTCTATCAGCTGCCATACAAACGGCTACTAATGAGACATGGGTAGGTACTGCTGGTGTGTCTCACGATACAATTTCTGTTAAAAATGATATGCTTTTCGGGATCGGGAGTATTACAAAGAATTTTATAGCTACAATAATCCTTCAGCTATATGAAGAAGAAAGTTTGAATTTAAATGATTCACTTCATACATGGCTTCCATTTTTTCAAAATATTGATTCAACAACAACAATAAAACAATTACTTAACCACACAAGTGGAATCTATAATTACCTAATGTATCCAGGTATTGATGATACAATTTTCACTTATGAATCAAAAATATGGACGCCTGAAGAAATTCTTGAGAAATTTGTATTGGAAGCCTATTTCGCCCCAGGGACAAATTGGGAATACTCAAACACAAATTACATACTGCTTGGTTTAATCATTGAAGCAGTTACAGCTAATAGTTTACTTGATGAACTGCATAACCGCCTAACCATACCATTAGGTTTAAATTCAACATTTCTTTATCCTGATGAAGAATTTGTTGGTATAAGATCACATTGCTGGATCCCATGGAATAATAATTTAATTGATGTAACGGAATTTGAAAATTCCTCCTGGTATAGTGTTTATTGGGCCGCCGGTGCAATCATGTCAACCTCTGAACAACTTGTTAACTGGCAAAAAGGACTATATGAGGGAAATATTTTAAATGAAGCAACACTTGAAATAATGAAACAACCAGCGCCGTATTCGGGTGGGTTGTATGGATTAGGAACCCAAATTGGATCGCTCAATGGAGAATGGATTTATGGTCACCTTGGTGATGTTGTGTATTTTTCTCAATTATTATACGTTCCAAGCGATTCATTAAGTATCGCAGTGATATCGAATACCAGATTTGCTCCAATTAATACCATTTGGTTGGATCTTTATA
>Ga0164313_10004696_pt1 | contig 12110 bp, 21 predicted proteins | sample GuaBasSedimGuay4_FD_113735 | JGI IMG/M metagenome (GOLD analysis project Ga0164313, IMG submission 113735) | Subseafloor sediment microbial communities from Guaymas Basin, Gulf of California, Mexico - Guay4, Core 4569-4, 0-3 cm | ecosystem: Environmental > Aquatic > Marine > Hydrothermal vents... | reverse complement strand
CGGGATCCGCCGTGTTCCCTGTACCAGTAGAATGGTAAGCAGGATAACGAATACCAGTATTGCGATCTCAATGATGAAATACACCAGTCCTCCACCTTGCTCTTCAAGACGGGAAATAAATTCACCTACCAGTGCGAATGGCAGTCGCGCAATAATACCGATCATAATGATCAGTGAAATACCGTTTCCGATACCTTTATCGGTGATCCTTTCACCCAGCCACATCACGAACATAGTCCCTGATATCAGTATCACTGTTGACGACACCCAAAAGAAGGGCGACACCATGGTGCCTTCAAAAGGCATGATTGCGGTGATCGATCCATCGGGGTTACGCAGCTGGCTTACCAGGTTGGCGATATACGCCTGTGCCTGGAAACCGGTGATCAGGATGGTCAGGTAACGAGTGATCTGGTTGATCTTCTTCCTTCCGCTTTCTCCTTCTTTCTGTAACTTCTGGAAGTAGGGGATAGCCATACCCAACAACTGCACCACAATAGATGCAGAAATGTAAGGCATGATCCCAAGGGCGAAGATCGATGCACGAGAGAATGAACCTCCGGAGAACATATCCAGCAGTCCCATGAGGCCTGAGCCACTTGCTTGGGCCGTCATGCCTGCAAGTTCAGAGGGGTTCACACCGGGGAGCACAACATACGAGCCCAGGCGATAGATCAGGATAATACCAATGGTATAAAGGATCCGGTTCCTGAGTTCCTCTATCTTATAAATATTTCGTATTGTTTGTATTAACCTTTTCATTAAAGTTAAAGTTTTATGGCAACGCCACCCTGGGCTTCAATTGCACTGATTGCTTTTTCAGAAAATGCATGTGCTTTTACTTCAAGCTTCATGCTCAGTTCTCCACGTCCGAGGATCTTAATGAGATCTTTCTTGGAAGCCAGTCCGTTATCGACGAGCACCTTCTGATCAATACTTTTAAGCTTTTTATCCTCAGCCAGTTTCTGAAGGGTGTCTATATTGATACCGTGGTATTCCACCCTGTTGATATTCTTGAACCCGAATTTAGGTACACGCCTGTACAATGGCATTTGTCCGCCTTCAAATCCTGGCTTTCTGCTATATCCTGACCTGGATTTTGCGCCTTTATGGCCACGTGTGGAAGTGCCACCCTTTCCAGAGCCTTGACCGCGGGCAATACGCTTTCTGTTCTTTGTTGAACCTTTAGCCGGTTTAAGATTACTTAAATCCATTTTTTATCTGTTTATGCTGTTATTTTTTCTCTTCTACAATTTCAATCAGGTGCAATACCTTATTGATCATTCCCTGGACCTGAGGAGAAACTTCCACTTCGATAGTTTGGTTTAATCTCTTAAATCCCAGGGCTGTGAGCGTCCTTTTCTGGCGTTCCGGCCTTCCAATGCCGCTTCTTACCTGTTTTATTCTGAGTTTTTTCATTGCGCTTACAAATTGCTTTACAGAAACATTATTAGCCGTTGAACACCTTGTTAACATCAATTCCTCTGAGTTCTGCTATGGTATGGGCATCGCGGAGCTTTACGAGTGCGTCGATGGTTGCTTTTACCACAGAGTGAGGGTTTGATGATCCTTTGGATTTCGCGAGCACATCTTTAATACCTACGCTTTCGAGTACGGCACGCATCGCACCACCGGCAATTACACCGGTACCCGGAGCAGCCGGCTTGATGAAAACCTGTGCACCACTGTATTTTCCGGTTTGTTCGTGAGGGATGGTTCCCTTGAGTACCGGTACCTTGACGAGGTTTTTCTTGGCATCATCAATGCCTTTGGCAATGGCAGAAGTAACTTCTTTTGCCTTACCGAGGCCATGGCCTACAACACCATTCTCGTTTCCAACTACCACAATGGCAGAAAAACTAAAAGTCCTGCCACCTTTGGTAACCTTGGTAACACGCTGTATGCTGACGAGCCTGTCTTTAAACTCGATCTCGCTTGATTTTACTCTTTTAACGTTAACGTTTGACATAATCAATTAAAATTTAAGTCCGCCTTCTCTGGCAGCTTCTGCCAATGATTTAATTCTTCCATGATACAGGTATCCGTTCCTGTCGAAAATAACTTGCTGGATCCCTGCTTCTTTTGCTTTTTCCGCGATCAATAGTCCGACCAGTTTGGCCTGCTCGATCTTAGGTACCTTTTTTTCAACGATCCCTTTTTCACGGGATGATGCAGAAACAAGGGTTTTTCCCTCTGCATCGTCGATCAACTGGGCATAGATTCCTTTGTTGCTCCTGAAAACAGTAAACCTTGGGAGGCTTGCAGTTCCGGGGGTGATGGAATTTCTGATCCGCATTTTGATCCTGTACCTTCTGTACTCTTTCCTGTCTTTTATCTTCTTCATCCTTTCAGGATTTTATTTATTCTTAGCTAAATATTATTCTGCAGCTGCTTTACCGGCTTTTCTCCTGATCTGCTCGCCCTGGAACAGTATCCCTTTACCCTTATATGGTTCGGGTTTACGGAATGACCTGATCTTGGCTGCGACCTGGCCGATAAGCTGTTTGTCGTGTGATTTCAATGTGATGGTAGGATTCTTTCCCCTTTCAGTAACAGTTTCTATTGAGACCTCCTGTGGGAGTTCCAGAAAGATACTGTGAGAATATCCCAGTGCCAATTCCAGAACCTGTCCTTTAGCATTTGCTTTATACCCTACACCAACAAGTTCCTGTATGATTGTATAGCCTTCAGAAACTCCAATAACCATGTTGTTTACCAGGGCCCTACTAAGACCGTGTAGTGCCTTGTGATCTTTTGAATCACTGGGTCTTCCAATGGTCAGTTTGCCGTCTTCTACCTTAAGGTCCATATCCTTATTGATCTGCTGTTGCAGTTCTCCGAGTTTACCTTTCACGGTCACCATATTATCGTCTGAGATGTTGATCTCAACACCTTCCGGAACAGTGATGGGTAATTTTCCTATACGTGACATATCTTTTACTCCTGTATTAACTTACGTAACATAAAATTTCACCGCCAACCTTTTCATCCCTTGCTTCTTTATCGGTCATCACACCTTTGGAAGTTGAAAGGATGGCAATACCAAGCCCGTTCAAAACTCTCGGGAGCTTGTCGGCCCGGACATATTTTCTAAGACCGGGCTTACTGATCCGGTCGAGTTTGTTGATGGCTGCCTGTTTTGTCACAGGGTGATACTTCAGTGCAATCTTAATGGTGCCCTGTACAGTGTCATCATCATCATCGAATTTATAGTTCAGGATATATCCCTTCTCGTGCAATATCTTGGTGATGTCCTTTTTGATATTGGAGGCCGGGATCTCTACAATCCTGTGGTTTGCCAGTACTGCGTTCCTGAGCCTGGTCAAATAATCTGCAATTGGATCTGTCATCTCACTTATTCTTTAATATATTACCAGCTAGCTTTTCTAATTCCCGGGATGAGGCCCTGCAAGGCCATTTCCCTGAAGTTGATACGTGAAACACCGAATTGACGCATATATCCTTTAGGCCTTCCGGTGAGGCTGCATCTGTTATGCATGCGTACCGGGGATGCGTTTTTCGGAAGCTTTTGCAATCCGGCGTAGTCGCCATTTGCAAGCAGCTCTGCTCTTTTTTTAGCATATTTTGCTACGAGCTTTGCCCTTTTCACTTCACGGGCTTTCATTGATTCTTTAGCCATGTTCTAACTGTTTTGATTTTTAAACGGTAATCCAAATTCTTTTAATAATGCCAGAGCTTCCTTGTCGGTCCTGGCAGAAGTAACGATGGTGATATCCATTCCGTTGATCTCACCTATTTTATCGATATCGATCTCCGGAAAGATGATCTGTTCCGTAACACCGAAAGTATAATTGCCTCTTCCGTCGAAGCCTTTGTCACTGATACCCCTGAAGTCTCTGACCCTGGGAATGGCAACAGCCACAAGCCTGTCAAGGAATTCGTACATCTTATCACCCCTGAGGGTAACCCTGACTCCGATAGGCATTCCTTTACGGAGCTTAAAGTTTGAGATATCTTTCTTTGATTTTGTGGCAACGGCACGTTGTCCTGTGATAATGGTCATTTCATCCAGACCTTTATCGAGGAGTTTCTTGTCTACAATAGCCTTGCCGAGTCCCTGGTTCACAGCGATCTTCTGGATCTTAGGTACCTCCATATGGTTCCTGTATGCAAACTGCTTGGTCAGCGCAGGAACGATCTCGTCGAAGTACTTGGTTTTAAGTCTTGGTGTATATTCCATTATTTAATGACCTCCCCTGATTTTTTTGAAACCCTGACGGTTTTGTTGGTCTTTTCATCTATTTCCCTTTTAATCCTGGTGGCGTTTCCTTTTCCGTCAACCAGTTTCAGATTGGAAATATGGATAAAGGCTTCCTTTTTTAGGATTCCACCCTTAGGATTGTCGGCATTTGGCTTGGTGTGCTTGCTTACCTGGTTCGCACCTTCTACGATGGCTTTGTAGGCTTTAGGGTCTACTACGAGTACCCTTCCCTGCATGCCTTTTGATTCGCCGGTAATAACCATCACCGTATCGCCTTTCTTAATATGTATCTTACTTGCCATGTTAAATATTTTTTTCCTGTTAAAGCACTTCAGGTGCCAGAGAAACGATTTTCATAAATTTCTTATCCCTTAATTCTCTGGCAACGGGTCCGAAAATACGGGTTCCGATCATTTCCCCTGTCGGATTCAACAGCACAACGGCGTTGTCGTCAAAGCGGATATATGAGCCATCCGGGCGTCTGATCTCTTTTCTTGTTCTGACCACAACCGCTCTGATCACGCTTCCTTTCTTGACATTGCCGGAAGGAAGTGCACTTTTAATAGTTACTACGATCTGGTCGCCGATGGATGCATACCTTCTTTTGGTTCCACCCAGGACGCGGATACAGAGTACTTCTTTTGCACCACTGTTATCAGCTACTGACAGTCTTGATTCTTGTTGTATCATTTTTACTTAGCTCTTTCAACGATTTCTACTAACCTCCAGCATTTGTTCTTGCTCAGGGGCCTGGTTTCCATGATCAGCACAGTATCTCCGATGTTGCATTCATTTTTTTCGTCGTGGGCAATGAACTTCGTGCTTTTCTTTACGAATTTCCCGTAAATAGGATGTTTTTCCTTGCGGGTAACCAGCACTATGATGGACTTGTCCATCTTGTTGCTCACAATGACCCCGGTTCTTTCTTTTCTAAGATTTCTTTCCATCTTATTGATTATTATTGTCTTCTTCTAATTGTCTTCTTCTCAACTCGGTTTCCATCCTGGCGATGGCTTTTTTGAAAAACTTGATCTTGTTAGGGTTTTCCAGTGGAGATACTGCGTGGTTCAGCTTAAGCTTAACCAGCTGTTTCTTATCTTCTTCCAACCTTTCGGTCAGCTCTACGGTACCCAGTTCTTTGATAACTTCCTGTTCCATTATTGTGCTTGTTTATTATTCAACGTAGTCTCTTCTTACAACAAATTTACATTTCACCGGAAGTTTTTGGGCTGCCAGTCGCAGGGCCTCCCTGGCAATATCCAGGGGAACGCCTTCTGCTTCGAAAAGTATCCTGCCGGGGCTAACCCTTGCAACGAAATATTCAGGTGCACCTTTTCCTTTACCCATACGTACTTCCGCAGGTTTTTTTGTCACCGGCTTGTCAGGAAAAACCCTGATCCAGAGCTGTCCTTCACGTTTCATATGACGCGTAACAGCCTGACGAGCAGCTTCTATCTGTCGTCCGGTGAGCCAGCATTCTTCCATAGACTTGATGCCGAAAGAACCAAAGGCAAGCTGATTGCCACGCTGGGCATTACCTTTCATGCGGCCTTTCTGCTGCTTTCTGTACTTGGTTTTCTTTGGCTGTAACATTTATTTATGTTTTATTATATTATACAAATCTCTTATCTTCTTCTTCCACCCGGGCGTCCGCCGCCTTTCCTTGGAGCATGTTTCTTCTGTCCTTCGCTGAGTGACGGAACCAGTTCCGGTTTGCCATATATCTCACCTTTACAGATCCAGACTTTAATGCCGATCCTGCCATAAGTGGTATGGGCTTCAACCTTGGCATAGTCGATATCGGCACGTAAGGTATGCAGTGGTGTACGGCCGTCTTTGTATTGCTCGCTGCGGGCCATTTCCGCTCCACCCAGCCTGCCTGAGATAACAACCTTGATACCTTCAGCGCCAATACGCATGGTGGAGGCGATCGAGGTCTTGATAGCACGACGGAAAGAGATCCTTCCTTCGATCTGCTTGGCAATGGAGTTGGCTACGATAGTTGCATCCAGCTCCGGGCGCTTGATCTCGGAGATGTTGATCTGAATCTCTTTTTTGGTCAGCTTTTTTAACTCTTCCTTCAGCTTATCCACTTCGGAGCCGCCTTTACCAATGATGATACCCGGACGGGCAGTAAAGATGGTAACGGTAACCAGCTTGAGCGTACGCTCAATGATGATCTTTGAGATCCCGGCCTTTACCAGACGGACGGTAAGGTATTGGCGGATCTTGTGGTCCTCAAGCAGTTTGTCGCCGAAGTTCCTTCCACCGTACCAGTTGGAATCCCATCCTTTGATGATCCCTAAGCGAAGTCCTATTGGATTAGTTTTTTGTCCCATTAATAGTATCTTTTGTATTTTATATTCTAGTTTTCAACCAATTCTGTTTTGCTGTCCACCACCAGTGTTACATGGTTCGAACGCTTCCTGATCCTGTGGGCCCTGCCCTGTGGTGCAGGACGGATCCTTTTCAGCATCCTTGCACTGTCAACAAAGATCTCTTTGATATACAGGTTGCTTTCTTCGATTCTTACACTCTCATTCTTAGCTTGCCAGTTGGCAATAGCCGAACGCAACAGTTTATGAACAGTCTTAGAAGCTTCCTTGGGTGAATGTTCAAGTACACTGAGTGCAGACATTACATCCATTCCCCTGACCAGGTCGGCTACCAGCCTCATTTTTCTTGGAGATGTAGGGCAATTATTCAGCTTGGCAAAATACTGGCTTTTCCTGGCTTCTTTTAATTGCTCAGCACGATTTCTTTTTCTGGCTCCCATTATGCTTATCTTTAATATTTTCTAATTATCTTCTGCCTTTATCCTTGCTTCCGGCATGTCCCCTGAACTGGCGGGTGGGGGCAAACTCCCCAAGCTTATGGCCTACCATGTTCTCGGTAATATAAACCGGGATGAATTTGTTCCCGTTATGGACTGCAATTGTAAGTCCGACAAAGTCGGGAGAGATCATTGATGCCCTTGACCAGGTTTTGATCACGGACTTCTTTTTGCTCTCAGCCTGGTTCAGAACTTTCTTTTCCAGTTTGTAATGTATATAGGGTCCTTTTTTCAGCGAACGACTCATAGCGTGATGATATTAATTATTTTTTACGTCTTTCAATAATATACTTGTTGGATTTCTTCTTTTTCGACCTGGTTTTATAACCTTTCGCGGGCAATCCTTTCCTCGACCTCGGGTGTCCACCGGAAGCCCTTCCTTCGCCACCGCCCATGGGGTGGTCAACAGGGTTCATGGCAACGCCACGGGTTCTTGGACGGCGTCCAAGCCAACGTGAGCGGCCTGCTTTACCTGATTTCTCGAGCTGGTGGTCAACATTGGAAACCATCCCAATGGTTGCCCTGCAACTCTGAAGGATCATCCTTGTTTCCCCGGATGGAAGCTTGATCACTGCAAACTTTCCTTCACGGGTCATGAACTGGGCATATGATCCGGCACTGCGTGCAAGCTTTGCACCCTGGCCCGGCCTGAGCTCAATATTGTGAATGATAGTCCCGAAGGGGATCTCACTGAGGTACATCGTATTGCCAATATTTGGCGATACACCTTTGCCTGAAAGGACTTCCTGTCCTACTTCAAGTCCATGCGGTGCAACGATATACCTTTTCTCCCCATCCTTATAATACAGCAGGGCGATCCTGGCAGTACGGTTAGGATCATACTCTATTGATTTCACGGTTGCCGGAATATTTTCCTTTTCCCTTTTAAAATCAATGATCCTGTAGCGCTGCTTGTGGCCTCCCCCCCTGTAGCGGACAGTCATTTTACCTTCACTATTCCTACCACCGCTTTTTTTCATCGGAGCCAAAAGGCTCTTTTCCGGTGCGGAAGCAGTGATGTCGTCAAATGCGCTGATGATCTTGAAGCGCTGACTCGGTGTCGTTGGTTTGTATTTCTTTAAAGCCATCTATCTAAATATTGCTGTAAAAATCAATTGTTTCACCTTCGGCTACTGTGATAATAGCCTTCTTAAAGGATGCTGTTTTACCGCTAATGACCCCGGTCTTGGTAAACCTTGATTTGGTTTTACCCCTGTAGGTCATCGTGTTCACAGAAACCACATCCACCCCATAAAGCTCTTCAATAGCCTTCTTGATCTGGAGTTTATTGGCTTTCCTGTTCACGATAAAACCGTAACGGTTAAGGCTTTCACCCATTGCCGTCATCTTTTCCGTGATTACCGGTTTTATAATGATATCCATTGCTCTGTTATATTATGATTATGCTAAAATCTTTTCAATCTCTTTAATTGAGCTTTCAGCGATCAACAACTTATTGGCATGCAGAATGTCATAAGTATTCAGATTGTTTGCATTGATCACTTTGGCTGTTTGAATGTTCCTTGCCGAAAGCAAGATGTTTTCATCTGTTTCGGGAAGTACAAGCAGGGTTCTTTGATCCGTAAGGTCAAAATGTCCCAGCAGCTCAAGGAAGTTCTTTGTTTTGGGTTCATTAAAGCTGAAATCCTCAACAATAAGCACTTCTTTGTCTTTTATCTTATAGGTCAGGGCAGAGCGACGGGCAAGTTTCTTAACCTTTTTATTCAGTTTGAAACCATAATCCCTTGGATGAGGGCCAAATACCCTTCCACCACCGCGGAAGATAGGATTTTTGATATCCCCTACACGTGCAGCCCCGCTGCCTTTCTGGCGTCTCAGCTTGCGCCTGCTGCCTTTTATGGCATTTCTTTCTTTACTGCTGTGGGTTCCCTGTCGGCGGTTGGCCATGATCTGCCTGGTATCTAGCCAGATAGCATGATCATTAGGCTCTATCTCAAAGATCGCCTTGTCCAGCTTAACCTTACGGGTACTTTTTTCCCCGTTTGATTTATATATTACTAACTCCATCTTTCAACAATTACATATGAACCATTGGGGCCCGGAACGGCACCCTTAACCAAGATCAGGTTTTTTTCAGGTACGATCTTTACAACCTGCAGGTTGATGAGCTTTACCCTGTCACCACCGGTACGTCCACCCATGCGCATTCCCTTAAATACCCTGGAGGGGTACGAGGAGGCGCCGATAGAACCCGGAGCACGCAGCCTGTTATGCTGCCCGTGGGTCGCATCATTCACACCCTTGAAACCATGACGTTTAACAACGCCCTGGAAACCTTTACCTTTTGAGTAGCCTACAACATCAATAAATTCGCCTTCTTCGAAGATATCGACAGTAAGTACATCACCGTATTTCTTTTGATGACCTGCTTCAAACCTGGTGAACTCCGTGACGACCTTTTTAGGGCTTACACCGGCTTTTGCAAAGTGCCCCTTAAGGGCAGCGGTAGTATGCTTGTCCTTCTTGTCATCATAGGCTATCTGAATTGCATCATAGCCATCAATGTCTTTTGTTTTTACCTGGGTAACAACACACGGACCTGCCTCTATTACAGTGCAGGGTATGTTTTTTCCCGCATCGTCAAAGATGCTGGTCATCCCGATTTTTTTACCAATTATTCCTGACATTATTCTATCGTTTAAAACTTTATCACACTTTGATCTCAACTTCAACACCACTGGGAAGTTCCAGTTTCATCAAGGCATCGATCGTTTTACTTGTGGTGCTGTAAATGTCCAACAGTCTTTTATATGAACAGAGCTGAAACTGCTCTCTTGCTTTCTTGTTCACAAAAGTGGACTTGTTCACAGTAAAGATCTGTTTGTTTGTAGGCAAGGGGATAGGTCCGCTAACCACAGCTCCAGTGGACTTTACAGTTTTTACGATCTTCTCGGCTGACTTGTCAACCAAATTGTAATCGTACGATTTTAACTTAATTCTGATCCTCTGACTCACGATTTCTATATTTTAATAATTTACTACGTATCCTTTTACTTTAAACAGTACATCCTCAAGGATGTCTTTTGGTAACTCAGCATAATGAGAAAATTCAAGGTTTGCATTTCCACGCCCTGATGTAAGTGTACGCAAGGTTGTTACATACCCGAACATTTCGGCCAGTGGAGCCTTTGCACGAATTACCTGCAGACGGCTTACTGTAGATATCCCTTCCAGCTGCCCCCTTCTCTTGTTCATGTCGCTGCTGACTTCTCCAACATAAACATCAGGAGTGGTGATCACAACCTGCATGATGGGTTCCCGTAATACAGGGCCTGCTTTTTTACATGCTTCCCTGAAAGCCATTCCGGCAGCAGCTTGAAATGATAATGCATCTGAATCGACGGGGTGCTGGCTGCCATCAATGAGCCTTACCCTGAGGTTTTCCAGCTGGAAACCGGCCAATACACCATTCATCATAGCTGATTTAAAGCCTTTTTCAACAGCGTGGATATATTCCTTTGGTATCGCCCCTCCCGTGATGCCGTCGATGAACTGTAAGCCACGGACGCCATCTTCTGCAGGGCCGATCTCAACAGTGATATCGGCAAACCTGCCTTTACCACCGGTTTGTTTCTTATAGATCTCGCGATGAACAATGGTTTTGCTGACAGCTTCCTTATAAGCTACCTGCGGTGTTCCTTTGTTACAATCAATACCAAATTCCCTTTTTAACCTGTCTGTGAGAATGTCAAGATGAAGTTCGCCCATACCGCTGATGATGGTCTGCCCTGTTTCATCGTCAGTCCTGATAATGAATGTCGGGTCCTCCTCAGAAAGCTTTCTCAAACCAACATGCAGTTTGTCAACATCATCCTGAAATTTCGGCTCTACGGCCATGCTGATAACAGGCTCCGGGAATTTAATGTTTTCGAGCAGGAGGGGGTGCTTGATATCGGTCAGAGAGTCTCCGGTACGGATCACTTTGAAGCCAACAGCTACTCCGATCTCACCTGCATAAATATTTTCTACGGGATTGCGTTTATTAGCATGCATTTGCAATATGCGTGCAATCCTTTCTTTTTTATTGGTGTTTACATTGAGCACGGCAGATCCTGCTTTCAGGCTGCCGGAATATACCCTGAAGTAGGCAATTCGTCCGACAAAAGGATCAGTGGCAATTTTGAAGGCAAGCGCTGAGAAGGGTTCTTCTACAGATGCGCTCCTGGTTTCTTCTTTTTGGGTAAATGGATTTTCTCCGGTAACAGCAGGGATATCGAGCGGAGAGGGAAGGTAATGGATAATGGCATCGATAAGTTTTTGAACACCCTTATTTTTGAATGCAGATCCACAAAATACCGGGGTGATCTTTAACTCTATTGTTGCCTTGCGAACAGATTCGATTAGTTCTTCTTTAGAAATACTGTCGGGTGATTCCAGGTACTTATCCAGCAATGCTTCATTGTCTTCGGCTGCGCCTTCGATGATCTCTGCCCTGTATTTCGCAACGGTTTCTTTCAGGTCTTCAGGGATTGGGATCTCTGTGTATTTAACACCAAAGTCTTCTTCATCCCAGCTGTAGGCTTTATTTTCTACCAGGTCGACAAGCCCTGAGAATTCATCTTCTTCTCCGATGGGGATCTGCATGATCACCGGCTTGGCACCCAATTTTTCTTTGATCTGGCTTACAACACTGTAAAAGTCGGCTCCTGCACGGTCCATTTTATTTACAAAGCTGATCCGGGGCACATTATATTTATCGGCCTGGCGCCAAACGGTTTCTGATTGTGGTTCTACACCTCCAACGGCGCAGAAAAGTGCAACAGCACCATCAAGTACACGGAGTGAACGCTCTACCTCAACGGTAAAGTCGACATGCCCCGGGGTATCGATAATGTTGATGCGATATTTTTGTTCGTCAGTGGTCCAGTATACTGTTGTGGCTGCAGAAGTGATGGTGATGCCCCTTTCCTGTTCCTGGGCCATCCAGTCCATCGTTGCTGTGCCTTCGTGTACCTCGCCAACCTTATAATTGATACCGGTATAATACAATACACGCTCCGTTGTTGTGGTTTTACCCGCATCAATGTGAGCCAT
>Ga0164313_10004695_pt1 | contig 12110 bp, 7 predicted proteins | sample GuaBasSedimGuay4_FD_113735 | JGI IMG/M metagenome (GOLD analysis project Ga0164313, IMG submission 113735) | Subseafloor sediment microbial communities from Guaymas Basin, Gulf of California, Mexico - Guay4, Core 4569-4, 0-3 cm | ecosystem: Environmental > Aquatic > Marine > Hydrothermal vents >... | reverse complement strand
TTCAGAGCGAATGGAATAGTCTTCACCACCCCAGCCATCACCTCTGGGGTCACCACCCTGGGCAACGAAATTAGGTACTATCCTATGAAAAACGCTATGGTCGTAATACCCTGTGTCGGCCAGGGCCATGAAATTAGCTACTGATCCTGGAGAGTCATTTACTAGCATACGCAACACAATGTCGCCTTTAGCGGTAGAAATAGTTACTAACTGCTCTGCATCTATTCCGGCAACAAAATCCCAGTCGATAGGGTGATTAAATTCATTATTTACTGGAGTAGGAGATTCGGACCCTTCGAAATAGTCTATAGCAGATTGCAAGGCCTGTTGTATTTCATTGTCCTTGGGTAAGCTCAGCTTTGCTTTGGCGTCATATAAAAACTGATAGTCAGGAAACTGCGCTTTATAATTCCACTCTTCTCTTGCCAGTCCACTGGAGCCCGTTACTACCATAGCCATATCACCATGGCCTACAGCTTGCTTAAAAATCTCGCCAATTTCATTTTTCTGCTGATCGGTTAGCCCTTCCGCCCGCCTTATTTTAAGAACACCTTGCATAGAGGCTGTTCGAACAGCATTATTATCGGTTTGAAATGCTTCACTGACTAATACCTTCAATGAACTGGTATCATTAGCTAAAGCGGTTAGTAATGTCGCTTTTTCGTATGGGATAGCCGTTTTGGCTAACAAGTCCACGCTATATTTGGTCGCATCAGGATTCCCTTTGCCCAGTGCTCCACCAAGCAACACGGCACGTGCCCTCCAAAACTTAGTTTCGTTAGCTTTTACAAGCAATTCTACTCCATCGAGTCTTGTAGCAAGAAAATCTGCTGCAGCTTGAACCAGATTCGGATTAGACGCTTGTAGTAGGGGAGTGACCAGCTCAATTGTTTGCTCATTATTAAAATCACGGAGTGCTCTTACGCAATTGATTTTTACCCGGTAGTCAATATCACTGGCGAGTATCTGCTCAATTGCTTCAATGGCAAAATCTTCATCAGCATGACGTAAGGCAGAGGCAAGTGCCATGCGCACGTCGGGAGATCTGTCAGATAGCGCCGCAGACAGAACGGTATCCTGATAAAGGCTTAGCTCAACTTCTTTGGAGCGGCCTAAAAAGTGTGCAGCTCCGAGCCTGGTAGCGTGAGACTCATTATCATATAGATAGGGAATTGCCATACTTACCATCCTGGGAGTTACCATGCCTCTTACTCCCGCGCGATAGAGTCCCCAGGCAAATCCGGCTCTTGAAAGTGAATCCAGTGGCTCGTAGTTTAGAAAATCTATCATCTGCTCTGTGTTGGCACATTTCCCTAAAGCTTCCAGTAATTCTTTGCGAACAATTGGCGTTTGCTCCCAGGCCAGGGCAAAGAGCAGGCTATCGGCAGCCATCTCATTTTTGAGCTGTCCGATGGCATAAGCTGCTGCCAGGCGAACATGGGTTGACTCATCTCTTAGCACGGAGGTCAATGGTCCTAAAGCCAAAGAGTCTTGTACAGAAGCTAAAGCTAAACAAGCTTGCTCACGGTACATTGCATCTGCATCACTAAGGTATTTAATTAGTGGGGCGGTTTTGCGTCTATCCTGATGATCGTAGATGGATCTTAGCTTAGCATCCGAGAATTTGTTTTCAGGTTGGGGGGCGTTGTTTTTATCTGCTGAATTGCAAGCAGATAATATGATTAGGAGGACGAAGATATTTTTCATTTGTGAAGGCCTGTGTTAGTTGCAAACTAAAGTACAAATAAAAAGCCCTTATGCGTTAGCATAAGGGCTTGTACCCGTGCAGGGACTCGAACCCCGAACATCCACCTTAGAAGGGTGGCACTCTATCCAGTTGAGTTACACGGGCAGGTACATTGGCATAATATGCAAAAATGTGAAGCCTGAAACTCGAAATCCGATTTTTCTTCATTCAATTTCAAAGTTCACATTGTATTACTGATACTTTTTATCAGCCTTTTTCTCTCTCATAAAAGCAGATGTAAGCATCACTTTTATTCTAATGTCAAAACGGATTATCGCGCTACTCGCGATGATCCTGGTTTGTTTGTTTACAATGAAGCAAGGCTTTCAACCTCTGTTTCATTAACCAAAGAATTATAAAGTAAACTTTAAATTCTTCAGTAAATAAAACAGGCCACTTCGTGGACTTTGCTTCATTGTCGGGGTGGCAGGATTCGAACCTACGACCTCCTGCTCCCAAAGCAGGCGCGATACCGGGCTACGCTACACCCCGAGTGGTATCTAATTACAAATCTTATTATTTGCCTCATTTGGCAAAGCTGCTCGCGCCAGGAGCGATAACCGGTCGGAGTTTATCCCGACTATTCGTCGAGGCTACACCCCGGGTGGTATCCAGATTACAAAAGTAATTCTTTTTAATACTTATCATCTATAAGTACTTTGTTCTTTTCCAGGGATTACTCACGTGATCCCTTTTGAGGTTACCTACAATAGCTTTTCAGCTCTCGTTGCACTCGCGAAATTTCTCAACTACAAGATACGGAAGCAAGCTTCCAATCTTTTGCTTTTCGTAATTTGTCTTGCGACGCTGAAAAGTTATTGCGGAGAGAGGGGGATTCGAACCCCCGGTACCGTTTCCAGTACGGCAGTTTAGCAAACTACTGGTATAAGCCACTCACCCATCTCTCCTGGATGTGTAAAAACGGCTCGTTAGCCGTTTGGGAGTGCAAATATAGTATTAATGATTAACCATTCGCAAAACTCTGGCATAAATATTTTCAATCCAATATTCTACTAAAAATTCTGTTAATTAGCGACTTATATTTCATACACGGATGACCGAAGAACTTTTTAATAAAATTGTTATTGTCTGGATATTTCTTGCAGTAATAGTATTTATTGTCAACCTTAAAATTATTGCCCCCTATGGTAGACATGCCTCAAAAAAATGGGGGCTGCTAATTAATAATCGTTTGGCATGGGTTATAATGGAAAGTCCGGTATTGATATTAGTGCTATACTTTGTCTTGCCTAATATTAATTCTTTAAACCTAGTAGCCTTAGTGCTCTTCTACCTGTTTGGTGCCCACTATGTACATCGAACGTTTATTTTTCCTTTTAAAATTAGAGGTAGCAGTAAGAAAATGCCGGTTACAGTAATATTACTCGCAGTTATCTTTAATCTATTTAATGGTTTTTTTATTGGCTATTATCTTGGAAACTTTGCCAATTATGATACTTCCTGGCTGTGGAGTTTGTCATTTATAACTGGTTTGGTAATATTCGCCATCGGTGCCTTTATTAATTGGCGTGCAGATTCTCTGCTTATAGCCTTAAGAGAGGATGGATCTACTGGCTATAAAATACCACACGGGTTTCTTTTTGATAAAATATCTTGTCCAAACCACCTGGGGGAGATGATAGAGTGGTGTGGTTATGCTTTAATGAGCTTTAATTTACCGGCATTGGCATTTGCTATCTGGACGTTGGCGAACTTGATTCCCAGAGCATTGGCCCACCATAAATGGTACAAATCACATTTTGATGAATACCCTGAGAAGAGAAAAGCATTTTTACCGGGTATATGGTAGTGGGCTTAATTTACTGGACGCCCGAATTGAATATTAAACTTTTGACTTGTTGTTGATAGTTTCTCCCAATTGGCAGTTGTTGTTCCTTGATTTCAAGGGAGTTGCCATTGATGGCAGTTACCATCTTTAACGAGACAGTAAATGAACGATGAATTCTTACAAAATTATCGCTAGCTAGAAGTTCGGTAATATGAGTTAAGGTTTGATGGGTTACATATGAGCCTTCGATTGTTTTTACCCTTATATAATCTTTGAGGCTTTCGATATAACATATATCATTTAACTTTACCTTGACCATTTTTTTATCTACCTTGAGAAAAATGAAGGAATCTTCAGCTTCAGAATTCCCTTGTCCTTCATCAAGACTCACCAACTTGTTAACCCTACCAATAGTCTTCATAAAGCGTTGCAAGGTGATTGGCTTAATTAGATAGTCAACAACATTTAGTTCAAAGCTTTCAACTGCAAATTCTCTATATGCAGTTGTAATGATAATCAATGGTGATATAGTGAGACTTTTCAATAAATCGATTCCATTTATTTCGGGCATATTTATATCTAGAAAAATCAAATCTATTTCATGCTCATTTAAATAATTGGCTGCATCTATACCACTATGGCATATTTTAAGTAACTCAAGATTATGAATAGGCTTTATATAAGTTGCAATTAACTTACTTGCCAGAGGTTCATCATCCACAATCATGCATCTAATCATCTTAATGGAATTTTTAGCATAATCTGATATTGAGAGTCTGATTTTTGAATATGTAAAGAATAGTTGTTTTTATACAGTAGCTTAAGTCTTCTTTTTGTATTGCCAATTCCAATACCCAAGTTTTCAATATTTTTGTTTTCAGAATTCGCTACTTTAACAGACCTTTTATTTTTGACGGAATATATTAATGTGCTTCCTTTAACTTCCAGATTAATGGTAATTGACAATTTATTATCTTCATTTAGCCCCCCATGTTTAAAACTATTCTCAACACAGGGTTGTAATATTAAAGGTGGAATATACTTATCATCAATATTCCCGCTAATATTGAAATTAAAGTTCAACCTTTTTCCATAACGAAGTCGCTCAAGGTCAATATAGTCATGTATATAGTTAATCTCATCAAGTAAAGAGACTTGTTTATTTCTTCCTTTATATATTACATAGTTCATTAGATCTGATAGCTTCAGTACCATTTCAGGAGCTTGATCAGATTTCGTTAATGTGAGATAGTATAAATTGTTTAACGTGTTAAAAAAGAAATGAGGTTGAATTTGTGATCTCAGAAAGGCAAGTTCTGTCTCATGCTCTTTCTTTATTAACTCTTTCGTTATCTCAAGATTTTTACTCCAGTTTATCGCAAGTACTACAGATGATGTAAATACCACAATATATAATTCTTCTAGAATTATGGTAATAATATAATTAGGGTTGGCTAAGAGTACATTATTTGTGTTTATCACTTGCCAAGCCTCAGTACCAATTAAAGCTTGTGTTATAAATACACGTATTATAGACATGACTATAATTAAGCTTACTATAATTAATGAATAGACACCTAGTCTTTTTAATGCCAGATATTTAGGCATTAAATAATAAACATTCGTATAAACGAGTAATAAGCTAACTAAGACTCCAATTAGATTAAATTGGAAGGAATAAGTAAAGTCATTATAATACCCCTCCCACCTAACTACCTCAAAAATAAAATAGAGAGTCCAGAATATTAGATGATGGACAGGAGGTTGTCTTAAGAGTTGTAATTTTTTGGCCAATATTGTCACTTAACTTCAATCGTAAATATAATAACTTCATTTGGTATCTCATGGCTATTTTGTACATCTAATTAAGAGTTATATAAGTGGTGTATTGGCGTTAAAATGTGCAAATTAAAATCAAAATGAGTGACATCCTGGACAATAGTTTGGCCCATAATTTTGCTTAAAATTATTTCTCTTACCAACTAAAAAGCAAGATGTCTAACAAATTTGCTTGTCGTTCATAGGTAAAATAGTGTTGTTGAGCTAATTATTGGGGTAATAAAGCCAGTTATAATGATCATCTTGATATATTAGTTAGAACAAAAAGTTAAATATAAAATTATTCTTTAATGAGTAAGATGTTGGTTTTACCAATGCTTATACAACAGGAGATAATTTTATTTGTATAATTTAAATAAATTGACCAAGTATGAAAAAACAACTACTAATGATGTTGACACTTACGTTATTGGCTTTTATAAGTCAAGACGCATTAGCGCAGGGTGTTACAGGAAAAGTTACTAGTTCTGAGGATAATAATGGTGTCCCCGGGGTTAATGTGTTAATAAAAGGCACTACAAGAGGAGTAGTTACCGATTTTGAAGGTAACTACAAAATTGATGTTAGTTCGGGAGATGTTTTAGTATTTTCCTTTGTGGGTTTTAATACTCAAGAAGTGGCGGTTAATAATCAGGGGGTTATTAATGTAGTACTTGAAGTTGATGTACAAAGCTTAAGCGAAGTTATCGTCGTTGGTTATGGTACTTTAGCCAAAGTAAGAGTAACAGGATCTGTTTCTTCTGTTTCTGCGGAACGAATAACAGAAGTTCCCGCACTTACAGCAGAGGAGTCATTAATTGGCCAGGTAGCAGGAGTGCAGGTTTTACAAACATCAGGTGAACCTGGTGCCAATGCAGTAATAAGGATAAGAGGAAGTGGTTCTATTTCTGCTGGCAATGATCCGCTATATGTAGTTGATGGTATTCCTATATCAAAGAATCTTACTTCTGTTGGCATCCAAGGAGGATTGAATAGAAGGGCAGGAAGGTTTCAAGTGCCGCCTGCTAATCCATTAGCAACCATTAATCCTAATGATATTCAATCAATAGAAGTATTAAAGGATGCATCTGCTGCTGCTATTTATGGTTCGAGAGGAGCCAATGGTGTTGTTATTATTACTACTAAAAAGAGCTCCAATTCTAATAAAGGAGTTTTCTCTTTCAATATGTTTGCCGGGCAGCATAGTGTAGCAAACAAGATTGATTTAATGGATGCAGAGCAACTAATAGCTTATACGCGTGATGCACGAAATAACAATTATCTTTCATCGGTACCCGGAGCTTCAATCTCAGATCCTATAGGGCCTGGGGATAGGGGTAATGCCAATTATGAAATGCCGGAATCTTACATTAACTGGGATGGCACTAATACCGACTGGCAAGATCTACTCTTTCAAAATGCGGGAGTTCAAAGTTATAACCTTTCATACGGCTCACCTGTTAATAATAAATCAACCTATTATGTTTCAGGAGGGTACTTTAAACAAGATGGTATAATAGAAGGTACATCTTTTGAGCGATTCAATCTTTTAATGAACCTGAATTCAGAACTTACAGATAAATTGAAATTAAACCTCAGGTTGGCTCCATCAGTGACGAATAATAATAGGAAGCCGGTTAATTCGCCATATTTTGCAAGGCCTCCGGGCATTGTTTACTCAGGGCTGGTACATTCGCCAACAGTGAAGCCTTATAATGCTGACGGATCTATTAATCAGCTCGATAACCAATCTTATCTTGGTGGTGGTACAACATCAGCATCTAATCCTTTAGCTATAATTGAGGCAGTCAGTGATAACCTCTTTCAGTTTCAAACACAGGCATCCTTGGGGTTGTCATATGAAATCCTTCCCGAATTAACTTTTACAACATTCGGAGGAGCGTATATTAACATATACGATCGTAATTTTTACAGAGCAAATACTCTGCTCTATAGAACAGCTACGGAAGGCGAACCATATGCCCAATCTTCCTCTTCAACAGAAGTGAATTGGTTATGGGAAAACACCTTGAATTACGAGAAAGAAGTTGGGGACCATTATTTTAATGCTCTTGGTGGGCTTATGATGCAAAAGGATGTCCTGTCTATTACGCAAGTAGAAGCAGACAACTTTCCGGATGATTTAGTAAAAACGATTAGTGGAGGACAAGTTTTTGGTGGCACTTCAGTAAGAGAAGAATGGTCGCTGATTTCTGCTTTGTTAAGAGTTAATTATACTTTTAAAGACAAATACTTATTTACGGGTACTATAAGGTCGGATAAATCATCGCGTTTTGGTAGTAATAACCAAACAGGTTATTTTCCATCATTTTCTGTAGGTTGGAGACTTAATGAGGAAAGCTTCTTGAGTTCTATCGAAAAGATATCAGAGTTAAAGTTACGTGCAAGTTGGGGACAAACAGGAAACTTTGAAATTCCGAACTATGGGTCTGTGGGACTATTGAGCCCTGCCAATTATAATTTTAATGGACAGGAGATAAATGGCATAATACAATCTACTACGCCAAACCCTGACCTTACCTGGGAAAAATCAAGTCAAATCGATTTAGGAGTAGAATTTGGAATGTTTAATAATCGACTATTTCTCTTAGCAGACTATTACCGTACAGTAACCTCAGATTTATTACTTAATGTAAGTATTACATCTGTCTCTGGGTTCTCTACTGCTCTGCAGAATCTTGGAGAGGTGGAGAATAAGGGCTTTGAATTCTCTTTACTAACACGAAATTTTGTAGGTGATTTTACTTGGGAAACAGAGCTTAATTTGTCTACTAATAAAAATGAAGTTCTCTCCCTTAATGAGAAGAATGAACCTATATTCTCTTCAGGAGGAGCAGGCGTGAGGCATATTACGCGAGTAGGGGATCCTATTGGAAGCTATTTCGGCTATGTAGTTGAAGGGATATATCAAAATGATGCAGATATAACAAACTCTCCGGTTGATACTCAAGCTCCGGATCCATCTCCCGGTGATTTTAAATTTAAGGATGTTGATGGTGATGGTCAAATAACACCTGATGACAGAACAGTTACGGGTAGCTATTTCCCTGATTTTACCTGGGGGATTACCAACCGATTTGGATATAAGGGATTTGATCTCAGTATCTTTTTTCAGGGGGTAGAAGGTAATGAAATTTTAAACCTTACTTCGAGACACCTAAAGAATGGTGAAGCTAATTTTAACTCTTATGCAGTTTTTAATGATCGATGGAAATCAGAGGCAGATCCTGGCAATGGAAAGATACCTAGAGCCGACAGGCAAACAGGTAACCATGGCAATAATAATAGACCATCATCCTTCCAGGTAGAAGATGGATCCTTTTTTCGATTAAGATCAATTAGCTTAGGTTATACTTTGCCATTAAAAAATGCTTCTATAGATAAACTAAGAATCTATGTAAGTGGAAATAATTTATTCACAGCTACAGATTATTTAGGTTATAATCCAGAGGTAAACAATATTTCAACCAGTAGTTTAACACCTGGTGAAGATTATGGTACGTATCCATTGACCAAATCTTTTGTGTTCGGGGTAAACTTTAATTTTTAATAAAATTAATATAGACAAATGAAAAAGATAATCATATCCTTAATAATTGGAATAACAGTAAGCGCTTGCAGCGACTTTACTGAGTTAGCTCCTATATCTAATAGGAACGAATCTGCTTTTTATAATACAGCAGATGATTTCATTTTTGGTATCAATGCCAGCTATGCTATGCTACAACAAGATGGCGTATATGGTCGAGCATATTGGACTATGTTTGAGATGAGGGCAGATAATACTGATCAAGGGCCCGATCAAACTGGTTTGGCAAGAGTATTTACTGACATTAATCAGTTTACAGAGGATGCCCTAAATGAGCAAATTGATGCAGCTTGGACTGGATCCTACAGAGTGATTGCTAATTGTAATGTAATCCTGGATAGAATTGAGTCTATAGAGATAGATGCTACCCTGAAAAGTCAAATTATTGGTGAAGCATTATTCTTGCGGTCATTAATGTATTACCATTTGGCCGTTGCTTTTGGCAATATCCCTCTACAACTCACTGCATTTGTTCCAGGTGATGTACTAGTGCAGACCAATGCCGATGCTGTTTATACCCAGTTAGTGGGTGATTTAACCACAGCAGAAACAAACCTTTCTGCTGCCAATGCCGAAGTAGGCAGGGCAACGAAAGGGGCAGCCGCTACACTGCTGGCAAAAGTATTGTTAACGCAGGGAGATAAAGGTGGAGCAGCAATAGTATTAGAACGAATCATCTCTACGTATGGATATTCCCTCATGGACCCTTATTCAGATTTATGGGGCGTAGCAAATGAGAATAATGGAGAATCCATTTTTGAAGTGCAGTTTATCAGTGGTGGTATTGGACAAGGAAGTGCTTTCACAAACGACTTCTCACCTAGTGCTGACTTACAGACAGGCGAAGGATTTGGCCGTAATCGCCCAACAGTGACCATGCAGAATTCTTATGAAGTTAATGACCTTAGGTTTGCATCTTCAATGGGAGATACCTATGTAGATGGTGGTGGCGTTACCGTTACAGCTAACTATGTTAGAAAATTTGAAAGTAATCCTCCGAATGGAAATGATTCTGATATTAACTTTGTGGTTTTCAGATATTCTGATGTTTTTCTAATGTATGCAGAAGCACTAGGAGATTCTCCTGCTGGCTACGTCGAGATTAATAAGGTAAGGACAAGAGCTGGTTTGCCGGATATAGATGGAGCAACTCCTGGCACATTTGATGAAAAGCTATTGCATGAACGACAAGTTGAACTTGCTTTCGAAAATCATAGATGGGCGGATTTATTAAGGTTTGGTGTGGCTGCACAAAAGGTTAATGAGGCAGAGCCATTTATACCAGTGTCTGCTGTTAGAACTCTCTTTCTTATCCCTCAAAGAGAACTAGATATAAATTCTAACTTCACACAAAACAGTAACTAGTAAAGTTGATTATAAGCACTATTGATTAGAGGTTTCTGAAAAGTAACTTCTAATCAATAGGTTGTTTGTTTTTTAAAATACAAATATTATTTCTATGAGAAAGGGAAGGTTTTTTTTGCTACTAAGCATAGTGCTTCTTTGGGGTGTAGCTACTATTGAAGCTCAGGATGTCAAAGAGAAAAAAATAAACATTATTGTTATTGGCGCCCATCCGGATGACTGTGATAATAAAATAGGCGGCACAGCTGCATTATTTGCTAAAATGGGACATCACGTGAAGTTTGTTTCAGTTACAAATGGCGATGCTGGCCATTACGCAAAAGGAGGCGGAGCACTTGCAAAGATTCGAAGAGCGGAAGCAACTGAAGCGGCAAAGCGTTTGGGTATAGATGAGTATACTGTATTGGATAATCATGATGCTGAACTATTACCAACATTAAATATAAGGAATGACCTTATAAGAGAAATAAGAAATTGGAACGCTGATGTTGTTATTACACATAGACCTGTGGATTACCATCCTGATCACCGGTATACAGGAATTCTTGTGCAGGATGCTGCATATTTAGTAATTGTTCCGAATGTTGCTCCAGATACCCCGCCACTTAAGAAAAATCCGGTATTTCTCTATCTGCAAGATCGATTTCAAAAACCATATAGCTTTCAGCCGGATATTGCTGTGGATATAACAAGTACATTCAATAAAAAGATGGAAGCACTCGATGCACATCAGTCACAGTTTTATGAGTGGTTGCCCTGGACATCAGGGAGACTTGCTGACGTGCCTACAAGCGAAGAGGATAGGATGGAATTCCTGATTAATATTTGGTCTGGGACTGTTAGTCCTGATGTTCGTGAATCACTTAAGAAATGGTACGGTCCTCAAAAAGGAGAAAATATCAAATACGCTGAAGCTTTTGAAATCTGTGAATATGGGAAGCAACCAACGGATTCTGAGCTGCGTGTCTTATTTCCAATGTTAAATAAATAATAATGAAAAAGATACCTGTAATATTCTTTTTAATGGTGATGGTCATCGCAGCTTATGGTCAAGAAAATAAGACGCTGAGGATAATTGCTATTGGTGCGCACCCGGATGATTGTGACACCAAGTTTGGCGGCACAGCTGCCTTGTTGGTAAAAATGGGTCATAAAGTTAAATTTGTAGCACTTACAAATGGCGATGCAGGACATCAAAACATGGGTGGCGGTGCTCTTGGCAAAAGAAGACGCGAAGAGGCTAAGCGAGCCGGCAAAGTTTTGGGAGTAGAATATGATGTTCTTGATAATCATGATGCAGAGCTTATCCCAACTTTACAAGTAAGACATCAAATTATCAGGAAAATTCGTGAGTGGGATGCAGATGTAGTACTTGGCCTTCGTCCGAATGATTATCACCCTGATCATAGAAATGCTGGAATAGCAGTGCAAGATGCTGCATATTTGGTTATAGTTCCTAATGTAACACCGGATACGCCACCACTTAAGAAAAACCCGGTGTTCTTATATATGAATGATCGTTTTCAGAAACCTTACCCATTCTCAAAAGATATTGTAGTTGTAGTTGATGATGTATTTGACCAAAAAGTACTGGCACTTTCACAACATGAATCGCAAATGTTTGAATGGGGGCCCTGGACTCAAGGAATGGATGCAAGTACAATTCCTGCTGGGAAAGAAGAAAGACTTGCCTGGTTAAAGAAACGATATAAGGCGAAGGAGAAATGGAGTGATGAAGAGGTAAATGTTCTTAATAAGTGGTATCCCGGAGTAAAACCTGC
>Ga0164313_10004694_pt1 | contig 12112 bp, 10 predicted proteins | sample GuaBasSedimGuay4_FD_113735 | JGI IMG/M metagenome (GOLD analysis project Ga0164313, IMG submission 113735) | Subseafloor sediment microbial communities from Guaymas Basin, Gulf of California, Mexico - Guay4, Core 4569-4, 0-3 cm | ecosystem: Environmental > Aquatic > Marine > Hydrothermal vents... | reverse complement strand
CAGTCCGACTGATGAGGCGACGCCCACGCCGCTGGGGCCAGTGGACAACCAGACAAACGGGGTTTGGGGGGTCGGGTGGCCATCCAGTGGTTTTGCATTGAACTCCAGGAACAGCGGCGTTTTCGTTATCGGATTCTTGCGAAATCCCAGCAGGTCTTCCAGCCGCATTTGCTGGCGTATTTCAGGTAACAGGTCCGGATTAACCTGTCGAACGATCTCGTTGCGGCAGGCCCACATGGCATAGAGGCCCAGTGCCTTGTGACCGGCGGCATAGGAAATGATATCGGCGGTCCGGTCCATCGGATTGGAGATGTCGTAGTTCATCTGCCTGTAGATGAGCGACTCCACGATACGGCCGCTGGAGACACTGCCACCGGGGTGTCCGGATGATGCGTGGTTGAACATGACCGCACACAGCGTCCGGTAGCAAAGATCCAGAAATTCCAGACTATCGCTATCCTCGGCAGGAAGGCCAGGGTGGTTGTCGGGGTCGATTGAGATGTACTCGATACCGCGGTCTTTCAAATTGAGTGCGAATGACATGCTGATAATTCCTTTGAAGAAACCCAATTTTATCGAGGGTCAAACGGGGACATCCAAACCTATGTCAAATGACCCATGAATGGGGAAAAAACTCACTTCATCGTGGCTGGGTGCTCAGCTCATCGCAAGCTGCGTAACTTTTTCACCAAATGTGCCATCAATTAATGCATGGGTCGAAAAAAAGCCCATACAACCGATGATCAATCCACACGAGGTGCACAAAGTGAATACAAATTCTACTGCTCGGACAGTCCGTAATTCGATTCTTTCATTAGCCACTGTTGTTGCGATTTCACTTCCAATTGCCGTATCAGCAGGCGCCACAGACAGCGCTGACGGCAACCGTAGCCTGCTCAATTCCGAATGGAGGCTGGAAGTGAGCAACGAACCTGAGGCCGTGTACGGGAAATTGCAGGACAAGTCACACGAAGTCTGTGGCTCATCCAGTCGCCAGATTACAGGAGACCTCCGCCGGTCTGCTCAAATCGACGAGTGCTATCAGGGAACGCTGGATGCCGCCGTCCTGCGCCTGGACAATACGGATGTCATAGCACTGCACCAGAATTAGTTTCTCAACTCCTGCTCGTGGCGTAGGCAGCAGGCGGATCTGCTCTCCCTCGGTCCGCCTGTTGCCTATTTTTCAAATGGCGTTGGGCGCAGAGTCTGATCCGCCGAAGGTGGCAATATCGGCAGCAGGAATGATGGCTGATCGCCGGTCAGGGTCTTGAGGAACGCCACGATCTCGGAGTTTTCCTGATCACTATAATGGCGTCCCAGTTGCAAGCGGCCCATCACGTCCACGGCATCGGTCAGCGTATCGGACGCGCCGTCGTGGAAGTAGGGGTAGGTCAGTTCGACATTGCGTAGGGTTGGTACTTTGAACTTGAAGCGGTCAGCGTCCTTTCCGGTGACGCCGGCCAGGCCTTCTGCCTCGTTGCTGGTTACGTAAGGCTCCACCACACCCATTTTCTGAAACGATGTGCCACCGACTGCGGGGCCGTTGTGGCAGGCAACACAGCCACTGTTCTTGAACAGTTGGTATCCCGCCAGTTCCTGCACTGTGATGGTGTTTTCCTCGCCCAGCAACCAGCGGTCAAAACGCGAGTTGGGTGTGACCAGGGTCTTTTCAAATTCTGCAATGGCGCGGGTTACTTTCTCGATATCGATTTCGCCGGCGCCAAAGGTCTGGGCAAATTCAATCCGGTACTGGGGGATGGAAGCGAGAACATCGATGGCCAGTGTGTGCGTAAATGCCATTTCGCCAGGATTTGCGATGGGTCCGCCGGCCTGTTCCTGCAAATCGGCTGCGCGGCCATCCCAGAACTGTGCAATGTTCAGGCTGGAGTTCAAAACGGTGGGCGAGTTGATCGGGCCCTGCTGCCAGTTGTGGCCAATTGAAGAGGTAAGGTTATCCGAACCACCCATGCTCAGGTTATGACAGGAATTACACGAGATAAAACCGGATTTAGATAATCTCGGATCAAAAAACAGCTTTTTACCCAGTTCCACCTGGGCCAGGTTAATGTCCTGAACCGGTGTGATCGGCGTAATCGGTTCCTGGGCCTGGGCTATTCCGGCAATGAGCCATGTGAGGGCCAGCGCCGCTGTTGCAAGCTGTGTTTTTCTATTCATTACGGACTCCTTGAAGCCTTGAATATTAGATAAACATAATATAGCTTCAGAAGAGTTGTTTGTATGTGACCCGAGTCAATAAATGGGCAATAATTGGGGTCAGAGTAAAAACCAATAATTGGGACCCCAATTATTGGTTTTTACTCTGACCCCAATTATTTCAGCATCACCGCAGCGCCAAAGCCCAGGTCGCCAAGCCGCTCTGCCTGGGTGGCGGCATCGCCCACAACGACGTATTGCATTGCATCCAGGCGCAGGTACTCAGCGGCCAGTTGCTTGAATTGCTCCAGTGTCATGGCTTCAACGAGCCGGGCATTTTGTTGTGTGTCGCAGCCAGCCAGGAAAATTCCGAGTGTCAGCGCGGTGATCAGTCTTGATCCTGTCATTTGTTTCTCCGTTATTTTCTGTTGACGACCAGTTCTTCGCGCAGGCTGTATGCCCGGGGTTTCCCTGCAAACCACGTTTTGGCCTGGGCCCAGGTGGTTTTGAAAAGTTCGCTTTGACGGTAGATTTCCAACTCGCTTTCGCCATCCCACTTGCTGTAAGTATAAAAAACGTTGGAGTGGTTGGCATCGCGGTGGAGTTCGAGCTGTCGAACACCCGGAAAATCTCGTATCAAGTGTGCAATGGTCCTGAAATGAACCAGAAAATCATCTACGTGTGCCGGCTGGAATTCCATTCTTACGATTCGTGTAATCATAGCGGCCTAGGATAGCAGGGTGATGTAGGAGCGGGCCATGCCCGCGATTTAAGCAGTGCCAAAGGAGGAATTCAGCCACCTGCTTGCAGGACACGCTCAAGACGTCCGTGTGCGCTAATCACCTCCTCCCGGTACGGCATTATTCGCGGGCATGGCCCGCTCCTACATCGCACTTTTAATAAAGGTTGGGCGCTTGATGTGCACAATGTTGCTGAATTTCACAGGTCGTTGTTGATTGCGTTCTGGGTTCGTCAACGAGACAATGTGATAATAACGAGTGGATAAAGCTAATGACAGTATTTCCCCGGAAGACACTTGACGATTGGCAGGCGCTCGCAGCTAAAGAGTGTAAGGGCCGGCCGCTTGAAGAGTTGACCTGGAAAACGCCCGAAGGTATTGCAGTCAAACCTTTGTACTCTGCGCAAGACCTCGAGGGCCTGGACCACCTGGATTCGATGCCCGGCATGGCGCCTTTTGTCCGTGGGCCCAAAGCGACCATGTATGCGGGCAGGCCCTGGACCGTGCGCCAGTATGCGGGTTTTTCCACCGCCGAAAAATCCAATGCCTTCTACCGCAAGAACCTGGAGGCAGGGCAGACCGGCCTTTCCGTGGCTTTCGATCTCGCTACCCATCGCGGCTATGACTCGGACCACCCGCGCGTAGAGGGCGATGTGGGCAAGGCGGGCGTGGCGATCGACAGCGTGGCGGACATGAAAATCCTGTTCGATGGCATCCCGCTGGACCAGATGACGGTTTCGATGACCATGAATGGCGCGGTGTTGCCGGTTATGGCCATGTATATCGTCGCAGCAGAAGAGCAGGGCGTGTCGCCGGAGAAACTGGCCGGAACCTTGCAGAACGATATCCTGAAAGAGTTCATGGTGCGCAATACTTATATCTACCCACCCACACCCTCCATGCGGATCGTGTCAGACATCATCGCGTACACCTCTGCGAACATGCCCAAATACAACTCGATGTCCATTTCCGGTTACCACATGCAGGAAGCCGGAGCGACCTGCGCGCAGGAACTGGCTTACACCATCGCGGACGGCATCGAGTATGTACGCGCCGCAATCGCCAGCGGTCTCGATGTGGACGCCTTCGCTCCGCGACTGTCGTTCTTTTTCGCCATCGGCATGAATTTTTTCATGGAAGTGGCCAAGTTGCGGGCAGCACGCTTGCTTTGGTCTACGCTGATGGCGGAAAACTTTGCCCCCAAAGACGCCCGCTCGCTGATGCTGCGCACTCATTGCCAAACTTCAGGTGTCAGCCTCACCGCCAGGGATCCGTACAACAACATCGTGCGCACTACCGTTGAGGCGATGGCGGCTGCGCTGGGTGGAACCCAGTCGCTGCATACCAATTCTTTTGACGAGGCACTGGCTCTGCCTTCCGAGTTTTCTGCCCATATCGCCCGTAATACCCAGTTGGTGTTGCAGGAAGAGACCGGCATTACCCGGGTGGTGGATCCGCTGGCCGGTTCCTACTACGTGGAAAGCCTGACTGATGAACTGGTTAAGGAGGCGCGCAGACTCATTGATGAAGTAGAAGAGATGGGTGGCATGACCAGGGCAGTTGAATCGGGTATGCCCAAGATGCGTATCGAGGAAGCTTCTGCATTGCGCCAGGCGCGGATCGACCGCGGTGAAGAGGTCATCGTGGGGGTCAATAAGTATCAATTGGCGGAAGAACCCGCGATTGAAATTCTCGATATCGACAACACGGCCGTGCGCGAGGCCCAGATTCGGCGCCTGCAGGAAGTACGCGATGGCCGGGATGAAGCTGAGTGCAGCAGGACCCTGGATGCGCTGACCCGGTCCGCGGCAGATGAGACCGGCAATTTACTGGCGCTGGCCGTGGATGCGGCGCGCGCACGGGCTACGGTTGGGGAGATTTCCGATGCGCTGGAAAAAGTCTACAGCCGCCACCGGGCCGTAACCCGCTCCATTGCGGGGGTGTACGGGTCTGCCTATGAAAGCGATGCGGAATATATGTCAATTCAAAATGAAGTAGAAGAATTTGCCCGGTCCGAAGGCCGCCGGCCGCGGATGCTGGTCTGCAAGCTGGGCCAGGATGGACACGATCGCGGCGCCAGGGTAATCGCCACCGCTTTCGCTGATATCGGTTTTGACGTAGATATCGGGCCCCTGTTTCAAACACCAGAGGAAGCAGTGCGCGAGGCCATCGAGAACGATGTCCACGTCATCGGCATTTCCTCGCAGGCCGCAGGGCACAAAACCCTGGTGCCGCAGGTTATTGAGGGTTTGAAACGGGAAGGGGCGGAAGAAATCATCGTGATTTGTGGTGGCGTCATCCCGCCACAGGATTATGATGAAATGTTGGGTTTGGGTGTGGCAGCCGTTTACGGGCCGGGCACCAACATCCTGCTTGCCGCGCACGAGGTTCTTGGGCTTATTCCGAGGCGCTAAAGGAATTATGTATGCAAGAGATTATTGAACAACTGGAACAGAAACGTAAGGCGGCCGCTCTCGGGGGTGGACAGCGCCGGATCGATACCCAGCACAGCCGCGGTAAGCTTACGGCCCGCGAGCGTATCGATTTGCTTTTGGACGAAGGTAGTTTCGAAGAGTGGGATACCTTTGTCGAGCACCGCTGCACTGATTTTGGCATGGCGGAAAAGAAGATCCCCGGTGACGGCGTTGTCACGGGTTATGGCACCGTAAATGGCCGGGTGGTGTTTGTGTTCAGCCAGGATTTCACCGTTTTTGGCGGTTCGCTGTCCGAAGCGAATGCAGAAAAAATCTGCAAGGTCATGCAACAAGCAATGAAGGTCGGCGCGCCCGTCATCGGCCTCAATGACTCCGGTGGCGCCCGCATCCAGGAAGGAGTGGCTTCGCTGGGTGGTTACGCCGATGTATTCCAGCTCAACGTGCTGGCCTCGGGTGTGGTGCCGCAAATATCCGTCATCATGGGCCCTTGTGCCGGCGGCGCCGTTTACTCTCCGGCCATGACGGATTTTATCTTCATGGTCAAAGACAGTTCTTACATGTTCGTCACCGGGCCTGATGTGGTCAAAACCGTGACCCACGAAGAGGTAACAGCGGAAGAACTGGGTGGCGCCATGACCCATTCCACCGTCTCCGGTGTCTGTGATCGTTCTTATGAGAACGATGTGGAAACCCTGCTGATGGTGCGGCGGTTCATTAACTATTTGCCAGCCAACAACCGGGAGAAACCACCATATCGGCCCACGCCCGACCGCGCGGATCGCATGGAGAAGTCCCTCGACACACTGATTCCGGACAACCCCAACCTGCCATACGACATGAAAGAGTTGATCTACAAGGTGTCGGATGACAATGATTTCTGGGAATTGCAACCGGAGCATGCGCAGAACATCATCATTGGCTTTGCCCGCATGGATGGCCATGTGGTGGGCATCGTGGCCAATCAGCCGCTGGTGCTGGCGGGCTGCCTGGACATCAAGTCATCGATCAAGGCGGGGCGATTCGTGCGTTTTTGCGATGCATTCAATATCCCCATTCTTACCTTCGTTGACGTACCGGGCTTCATGCCGGGCACGGCGCAGGAATATGGCGGGATCATCAAGCACGGCGCCAAGTTGTTGTTTGCCTATGCCGAGGCCACGGTTCCAAAGATCACCGTGATCACCCGCAAGGCTTATGGCGGCGCCTATGACGTGATGGCTTCCAAGCACCTGCGCGGTGACGTCAACCTGGCCTGGCCCAGTGCAGAAATCGCCGTGATGGGGCCCAAGGGTGCGGTGGAAATCATTTTCCGCCAGGACATCGGTGATGAAGAAAAGATTGCTGAGCGCACTGAAGAGTACCGGCGCAAATTCGCCAATCCATTCATTGCCGGCAGCCGTGGCTACATCGATGATGTGATTGCGCCCCATGCCACGCGCAAACGCATCTGCCGCTCACTTGCCATGCTGCGGGACAAGAAACTCGAGAACCCGTGGCGCAAGCATGACAATATACCGCTCTAGAGGGCCTGCATGTGTTTGATAAAATCCTGATCGCAAACCGCGGTGAGATTGCGTGCCGAGTAATCAAATCAGCGCGCAAGATGGGCATTAAAACCGTCGCTGTCTATTCCGATGCCGACCGTGATGCCCTGCACGTGCAGATGGCTGATGAGGCCGTCCGCATCGGGCCGCCGCCCTCGGTGGAAAGCTACCTGTTGAAGGACATAATTCTCCAGGCCTGCCTGGACACCGGCGCCCAGGCAGTACATCCAGGCTATGGATTTCTGTCCGAGAACTCCGAATTCTGCGAGTTATTGTCGGCAGCGGGAATCGCCTTTATCGGCCCGAAGACCCGCGCCATCGAGGCCATGGGTGACAAGATCACTTCCAAGAAGCTGGCTGCTGAGGCTGGCGTCAACACCATCCCCGGCTTTACCAGCGTGCTGCGCGATGCTGAACATGCCGTGGAGATTTCCAATGAACTTGGTTACCCGGTAATGCTCAAGGCCACCGCTGGCGGTGGCGGCAAGGGCATGCGTGTCGCCCGTAACGATGATGAGTGCCGGGACGGATTCGAGCGGGCGGCCAATGAAGCGCGCTCCAGCTTCGGCGACGATCGTATCTTCGTCGAAAAATACATCGAGCAACCTCGTCACATCGAAATCCAGATCATTGCCGACAGCCACGGCAATATTGTCCACTTGAATGAGCGTGAGTGTTCCCTGCAACGCCGTCACCAGAAAGTGATCGAGGAGGCGCCATCACCCTTCCTCGACGCGGTCACGCGCCAGCAGATGGGCGAGCAGGCGATAGCCCTGGCCAGGGCGGTTGATTACGAATCTGCTGGCACCGTGGAGTTCATCGTTGATACCGAGCGGAATTTTTACTTTTTGGAGATGAACACACGGCTGCAGGTCGAGCACCCGGTTACTGAACTGATCACCGGCATCGACCTGGTGGAACTGATGATCCGCGTGGCCGATGGCGAGAAACTGCCCATCACCCAGACGGATGTGGGCATCGATGGCTGGGCCATTGAGTCCCGGGTTTATGCCGAGGATCCGTTCCGCAACTTCCTGCCCTCCACCGGTCGCCTGGTGCACTATCGCCCGCCCGCGGAAGATGAGCATGTGCGGGTGGATACCGGGGTTTTTGAAGGAGGCGAAGTCTCCATCTACTACGACCCGATGATCGCCAAGCTGATCACCTGGGGTGACAACCGCGAAGAGGCCACTGCCTATATGCGCTCGGCGCTGGACCTTTTTCTGATACGCGGCGTCACCTGCAACCTCAGCTTTTTGTCCGCGCTGATGATGCATCCACGGTTCGTGGAAGGGAACCTGAGTACCAATTTAATCGGCGAAGAGTATCCGGACGGTTTCCATCCAGCCGATGTGCCCCACGATGATCCAACCATCATGATCTCCGTGGCGGCCTCCATGGTTCGCCGCTATCGCGATCGCGCGGCCCAGATCGATGGACAACTGGAAGGGCATGAGCGCCGCGTACCCAGTGGCTGGGTGGTGGTGATGAACGATGAATACCATCCGGTTTTCGTGGTGCCTGTAGAAGGCGGCCACGACGTGGAATACGATGGCAAAATATTTGCGGTGCGCAGTCGCTGGGAATTCGGGCAACACCTGTTCAGCGGCACCATCAATGGTAAACAGGTATATGTCCAGGTCGAGCGCAGGGAGCAGGTCTATCGCCTGTTCCATGGCGGATCCCAGGCTGACATCCTGGTGCTCACGCCACGAGCGGCTGAACTGATGCAGTTCATGCCGGTAAAAAAACCGCCGGACCTGTCCAGATTCCTGCTGTCACCAATGCCAGGTCTGTTGGTTTCGCTGGCAGTCAAGGAAGGCGATACGGTCACTTCAGGCCAGGAACTGGCGGTGCTCGAGGCCATGAAAATGGAGAACACCCTGTATGCCGAACGCGATTGCGTGGTGGCAATAATCAACTGCGAGCCCGGCGCCAGCCTGGCCGTGGACGACAAAATCATGGAGTTTGAGTAGGGCGTGACCCCGGAAACCGCAGCGCTGGCCGATGGCGTACTCGAGGGGAACCGGCGCGCCCTGGCGCGGGCCATCACCCTGATCGAGTCAACCCGCCAGGATCACCTTGCCGATGCCAGCGCCCTGCTCGAGCGTTTGATGCCGCACGCTGGTAATTCAATCCGCCTGGGAATATCGGGTGTGCCGGGGGTCGGTAAATCGACCTTTGTAGAAGCGCTGGGCAACCACGTTATTGATGAAGGTCACCGGGTCGCCGTGCTCACCGTGGATCCGTCCTCGGCCATCAGCGGTGGCTCCATCCTGGGCGACAAGACCCGCATGGAATTGCTGTCACGCCGCCCCGAGGCCTACATCCGGCCTTCGCCTGCCGGTAAAACCCTGGGAGGTGTTACCAGCCGCAGCCGCGAGGCCCTGGTTCTGTGTGAGGCCGCTGGTTTTGACGTCATCATCGTGGAGACGGTCGGGGTCGGACAATCCGAGACCAAAGTAGCGGAAATGACCGATATGTTCATGTTGCTGCTGTTGCCCGGTGGCGGCGATGAACTTCAGGGCATCAAACGCGGCATCATGGAGCTGGCTGACCTGATTCTTATCAACAAGGCCGATGATGATCTGTTGGCGCTTGCCGGGCGCTCAGCTGCCGAGTACCGCAGTGCGCTGCGGCTGCTCCACTCCCGTTTGGCGGGCTGGAAGGTCGAGGTTCAGACCTGTTCCGCGCGCGACGGCGTTGGTATCGTCGAGGCCTGGGTATCCGTACTACACCATCGCGAAGTGCTGGAAGCCACTGGCCAGTTTACGGCGCGCCGCGCCGCGCAGGCCCGGGGCTGGATGTGGTCTGAAGTGAACGACAGCCTGGTTGCGGCGCTGCAGGGTGATCCGGAGGTTCGCAAGCAAATCCCGGCCCTGGAGGCCGCTGCCAGCGAGGGCAAGATGCCGCCTACCATCGCGGCAAGGCAGTTGCTGGATATCTTCCTCAAACGCCATAAACAGTGGGACCAATGAACGACAGACCTTTCAAAGTACTTGGGATTCAGCAGATCGCGGTTGGCGGCCTGGACAAGAACCGCCTGCGCACGCTCTGGGTGGATACCCTTGGCCTCGATTTGACCGGAAACTTCCAGAGTGCATCAGAAAATGTCGATGAAGACATCGCGGTGATCGGCTCCGGCCCCTTCCAGGTGGAAGTGGACTTGATGCAGCCGCTGGATCCCGACCGGAAACCCATGGTGCAGAGCCCGCCGCTCAATCACATCGGCTTGTGGATTGACGATCTGTCGGCAGCGGTGGAGTGGCTGCAGGCCCAGGGCATGCGTTTTGCGCCCGGTGGGATCCGCAAGGGCGCATCCGGCCACGATATCTGTTTCGTCCACCCCAAAGCCAACGAAGAGTTTCCCATCGCAGGGGAGGGTGTGTTGATCGAACTGGTCCAGGCGCCGCCGGAAGTGCGTGAGGCTTTTGCAGCGCAGCTGTAGGTTCCCGCACAGCCCCGCTTTCTTGCTTTCAAGAGCCCTGCTGGCTATTCTGTGCTCCCGCGAATTCTCCAGGTGACAGAGCCGTGCCAGTTTCCGAAACAATCTTGTTTATCTTCCCAGGGCAGGGGTCACAGTACCCCGGTATGGGCAGTGACCTCTGCCAGGAACATGCCGTCGCCAGAAGTATTTATGATCGGGCCAGCAATGTCCTGGGTTACGATATCGCGGAACTTTCTTTCCATGACCCGGAAGATCAGCTCAACCTGACCCGGTTCACACAACCCGCCTTGCTGACCCATTCCATCGCTTGCCTGGAGGCCTTCAGGGAATTGACCGATGACCGAATTAAACCGGCCCTGACTGCAGGGCACAGTGTTGGCGAGTATGCAGCACTGGTCGCGGCAAAGGTTCTTGATTTCGAAAGCGCTTTGAAACTGGTGGCAAAGCGCGGAGAATTGATGGGCGAGTATGGCGAGGGTGAGATGGCAGCCTTTCGCATGGACCTCGACACCGTTCGACCCATTGCCGAGCGTTATTTTTGCGCTGTTGCCGGCTGTAACTTGCCTGATCAGACAGTTATTGGCGGCCGCAGTGAAGACCTCGCCTTGCTGGAACAGGCAGTCCTGGAACAATCTCCCAGGAACCGTTGCGTGCGTTTAAAAACCGAAGGCGCCTTCCACACCTATTACATGGTCAAGGCGGCACAACATTTCCGGACTGTGCTGGAGGAGGCCGAGTTCGATTCAACTGAAATGCGGGTATTGTCCAATTTCACCGGCGGCTATCACGGATCTGATCCGGCCGGCATCAGGGCGGGCCTGTTCTTCCAGTTATTCCATCCGGTGATGTGGTATTTGAATCTTCAAACGGCATTCGATGACGGTATCGGTGCAGTGATTGAATTTGGTGGCGGAATCGGCACGGCCAGCGAGCCCGACGGCAAGCGGCCGAACCTGGAAAGTATCGTCAAAAAGGCCTTGCGCGCCACCAGCCATGAGGCAGATTATTCAGCCGTAATAAATAGCCGGACTCTCAAAGAGGTGGCGGCGATGATGGTGAGGATATAGAAGTCGGTAATGAAGCCCGAAATTGTAAGAATCCGACGTTTTTTGAAGTCGCAAATTGATCGCAACAAACAACTTCACCAAGCGCAAAATCGTGGAGAAGGTCCGCTGGAATGGGTAGCCAGGTTGCGCACCTGGCAGGCACAACGCTTGACTGGCAGTTTTGCCGACCTGTACGCCAGTGAGCGCTATGGACGAGCGGTGAAATTTTTTTTCAGCGACCTGTACGGCGCTACCGGAATTGAACAACGCGACGAAGAACTGGAGCGAATCGAACCCATTATGGTTCGCCTGTTGCCGGCACACTTGATCGAAACCGTTGGCCGCACAATGGAATTGCAGGCCCTGAGTGAGGAATTGGATATTGCCCTGGCTCGTGTGCTGGAGCGGGATTTTGCCAGGGACACGCCGATCAGTGCAGATGTCTACGCCCACGCCTACCGCGAATGCAAAAATCACCCTGAACGAACCCTGCAAATCGATTTATTGTACGACATAGGCAGCCACCTGGACTGGGTGGTGAGCAAATCGTATATTTATGCAGCATTACGTCTCTGCCGTGGCCCGGCATGGGCTGCCGGCCTGGGGGTTTTGCAAAATTTCCTGGAAAATGCATTTCGTGCCTACCGGTCAATGAACGGGGCCAAATGGTTCCTGGAAACGATTACCAGTCGCGAACGACAAGTGATGGAAAACCTGTTTGCCGGGAGAAAGGATCCGTTTGCGGT
>Ga0164313_10004693_pt1 | contig 12118 bp, 13 predicted proteins | sample GuaBasSedimGuay4_FD_113735 | JGI IMG/M metagenome (GOLD analysis project Ga0164313, IMG submission 113735) | Subseafloor sediment microbial communities from Guaymas Basin, Gulf of California, Mexico - Guay4, Core 4569-4, 0-3 cm | ecosystem: Environmental > Aquatic > Marine > Hydrothermal vents... | reverse complement strand
GCATTTGGATATCCTAGCTGTAGACACATTAGAAAACGGTCTAGTTGTGATTCAGGCAGAGGGAAAGTGCCGATTTGGCTAAAAGGGTTTTGGGTAGCGATCACAAAGAACGGGCTAGGCAGCGGCCAGGATTTGCCTTCAACAGTTACCTGCTTCTCTTCCATGGTCTCGAGTAAGGCACTTTGGGTTTTGGGCGATGCGCGGTTAATTTCATCAGCAAGAATGAGTTGGGTAAAGACGGGTCCCGGCTGAAAATTAAGTAATTTTGTTCGGGGGTCAAATTGTGAATACCCCAGAATATCAGAGGGCATCAGATCGCTAGTAAACTGAATACGTCTGAAATCGAGCCCAAGCAATTTTGCCAGTGTATGAGAGAGCGTTGTTTTACCGACACCGGGTAAATCCTCGATTAGCAAATGGCCTTCTGCCAAAAGACAGCAAAGGGCTAGTTTTATCTCATGCTCTTTTCCTAAAACAACTTTTGAGGCGGTTTCAATTAGGCGTGTGCAATTTGTTCTGCTGTCCATAATTTTTAGTGAGTTTACTGCTGTAACCATTATTACGGCCCTGTGTGTAAGTTGTCCAAAAGTTCTTACTACCTTTTAAGGGACTTTCTGTCCGCTAATGTTGTTTAAGCGTAGCGAAAACAGTTGAACTTAGTGTGAACAGGGTCACATGTTGTTGTACTGAGAAAAGCTGTAAGAGTTGTTGGAACTAGCGAGTTAACTTAAAATAACCGACTGTTTTATATTGGATAATTACATTGGAACTGGAAAGAGAGTTTGGCGTAATCGTTATTGGTGGTGGCCATGCGGGCACAGAGGCGGCGATGGCTTCCGCACGAATGGGTGTAGAGACACTCCTGCTTACGCAGAATATTGATACGTTAGGCCAAATGAGTTGTAACCCTGCGATCGGTGGTATCGGTAAGGGGCATCTGGTTAAAGAGATCGATGCGCTAGGTGGTTTAATGGCGAAAGCGACTGATCGTGCGGGCATCCAGTTTAGAATTCTGAATGCGAGCAAAGGACCTGCTGTACGGGCAACTCGGGCTCAGGCGGATCGTTCGTTGTATAAGAAAGTGGTCCGAAAGGCGCTGGAAAACCAGCCAAACCTCTCTCTTTTTCAGCAAATGGCTTCAGATTTGATTGTTGAGAACGGAAAAGTTGTTGGGGTAGTCACCCAGATGGGGCTTCGGTTCCGCGCACGCACGGTTGTGTTAACAGCAGGGACTTTTCTGGGTGGGCGGATTCATATTGGTATGGAAAACTATGAAGGGGGGCGCGCGGGTGATGCGCCTTCTAACGCACTAGCTGAGAGGTTAAGAGAGCTTCCTTTTCGGGTTGACCGGCTCAAGACCGGTACCCCACCCAGAATTGATGGGCGAACGATTGATTATAGTGTTTTAACCGAGCAGCCGGGTGACACCCCTACCCCACTGTTTTCATTTCAGGGGCAGGCGAGCCACCATCCTCGCCAGGTCGCTTGCCATATCACCCGCACTAACATGGAAACACACGACATCATTCGCTCGGGAATGGATCGCTCGCCGATGTATACCGGCATTATTGAGGGCGTTGGGCCACGTTACTGCCCATCGATAGAAGATAAAGTTGTCCGTTTCAGCGATAGGGAATCACACCAGATTTTTGTTGAACCAGAAGGGCTTGATACGCACGAAGTTTACCCCAATGGAATCTCAACGAGTTTGCCGTTTGATATTCAGCAGCGTTTTGTCAGATCTATGTTGGGGTTTGAAAAAGCCCATATCGTTCGTCCAGGTTATGCGATTGAATATGACTTCTTTGATCCAAGAGATCTAAAGGCCTCCCTTGAAACCAAGCATATGCCGGGACTATTTTTTGCCGGACAGATTAATGGCACAACGGGTTACGAGGAGGCGGCAGCACAAGGGCTTATTGCTGGATTAAATGCGGCACGTCAGGTTTTGGAGCTAGAGCCCTGGTCTCCCCGTCGCAACGAAGCCTATATTGGTGTGATGATTGATGACCTGGTGACTCGGGGAACGTTGGAGCCGTACAGAATGTTCACAAGTCGTGCCGAATACCGGCTGCTTTTACGCGAAGATAATGCCGACTTGCGGCTGACACCAAAAGGGCGAGAACTGGGTCTGGTTGGTGATGAGCAATGGCAGTTTTTTGAAAAAAAAGCGCACGCGATTAACGCTCTTCAGGAATCCCTGGCAAAAAACTGGCTTAGGGCCGAGACGGAAGATGCATTGAGGGCGAGCGAATTTCTTAAGTCTCCACTGACTCGTGAGGCTAACTTACTTGACCTATTGCGCCGTCCAGAAGTGACAGCTGAGCAGTTAAAGCCTTTTTCAGAAATGTTAGAAAGTGAAGTGGATGATAGTGTCGTCGAGCAGGTAGCGATTCAGGCAAAATATGCTGGCTACATCGAGCGGCAGATAAAAGAGATTGCCCGGACACAGCGCTATGATGATTTAAGGTTGCCAGACAAATTTGATTACAATAACGTGACTGGGCTCTCGTTGGAGGTCTGTGAAAAGTTAAAAAAGCAGATTCCAGAAACTTTGGGGCAGGCATCCAGAATACCGGGAATAACACCCGCTGCGATCTCCCTCTTACTTATATATCTTAAGAAAAAAAGCGCATGACTTCGAGCCTGAAAAAGAGGTTATCAGATGGATTAGCTCAACTGGATCTTCCGGTGGATGAGGGAACTATTGGGAAATTGATCCAGTTTGTCACGTTGCTCGATAAATGGAATAAAGTTTACAACCTTTCAGCGATTCGAGATCCGGAGCAGATGGTCGATTTGCACCTCTTAGATAGCCTGGCAGTGACGCCTTTTCTTTCTGGAAATAATTTTCTAGATGTAGGCACAGGTGCGGGGTTGCCAGGTATTCCACTGGCACTAGTCTGCCCTGATCAGCATTTTGTATTGCTGGACAGTAATGGGAAAAAGACCCGTTTTATTCAGCAAGCTGTTCTTGAGCTGGGTTTAAAAAATGTTGTAATTATTCATTCTCGTGTCGAGGATTTTCATCCCACTGAACTCTTCGATGCCATCATTTCACGTGCATTTGCGTCACTTTCTGATATGCTCGCTGGCACTGCACACTTGGCGGTAAAGGGGGGGCTCTTACTGGCAATGAAGGGGCGGCTCAATGAGCAAGAGCAAGGGGCGTTGCCTGAAGAGGTGCAAATAGAAGAGGTAATTGAATTAACCGTACCCGGTGTCGATGCAGAGCGGTGCCTCGTGAAAGTACGCCTACCGGCTTAGCAGATATTAGGAATATGGGAAAAATAATTGCGATTACCAACCAGAAGGGAGGTGTTGGTAAGACGACAACAAGTGTCAATCTGGCCGCCTCTTTAGCGGCAACCCAACACAGTGTGCTGCTTGTGGATCTTGATCCTCAAGGGAATGCGACAATGGGCTGTGGCATTGAAAAAAATGATGTCAAATACTCCTCCTGTAGCTTACTTCTTGATGATATAAGATTTAGCGAAGCGGTACTTTCCCCAGAAGCTTTAGGTTTTGACTTAATCGCAAGCAATGCGGACCTGACTGCAGCCGAAGTGGAGTTAATGGGTGTTGAGGAACGAGAGCAGCGATTAGCAAATGCACTGGAGGCAGGGAGTGCCGGTTATGAATATATTCTGATAGATTGCCCTCCATCACTAAACTTACTAACTCTAAATGCATTGGTCGCGGCAGATAGCGTTTTAATTCCAATGCAGTGTGAATACTATGCCCTAGAAGGGCTTTCGGCATTACTTGATACGCTTAGCCAGGTCAGAAAAAGTGTCAATCCGAAACTCAATTTAGAGGGGTTGCTGCGGACAATGTACGATCCTCGAAGTCGGCTAACAAGAGAGGTGTCCAATCAGCTCGTTAACCACTTTGAAGACCGTCTCTTTAGAACAGTAATTCCTCGCAATATACGGTTAGCAGAGGCACCAAGCCACGGGCTGCCGGTCATAAAATATGATAAATCCTCGAAAGGTGCCCTCGCCTATCTCGCGCTTGCTAGTGAAATGGTGAGGCGAGATGAAAAAGAGGCGCGAAAAAAGAAAAACAAATTGATGTGAACTGAAAAATGAAAGCAAAGAAACGTGGTTTAGGAAGAGGGCTTGATGCGCTACTGGGTGGAGTTGATGTTAGTGCAGATGGTGATGATAGCACCATGCAAAAGCTGGCTATCGAGCTTTTGCAGCGAGGGAAGTATCAACCTCGTAGAGAGATGGATGCTGAGCGGCTTCAGGAGCTGGCTGACTCGATCAGTGCGCAGGGGCTGGTTCAGCCAATCGTTGTACGAAAAATAGCCAGAGAAAAGTACGAGATAATTGCCGGAGAGCGGCGTTGGCGAGCAGCGCAACTCGCGGGCTTGAGCGAAGTACCGGTCGTTATTCGGGACGTCCCAGACCAGGCTGCGATGGCAATGTCACTGGTTGAAAATATTCAGCGAGAAGATCTTAACCCACTGGAAGAGGCGGAGGCACTTCAGAGGTTATTAAAAGAATTTAAAATGACTCATCAGCAGGTGGCTGATGCGGTTGGTAAATCGAGAACAACGGTAACAAATTTGTTGCGACTTCTAGAGCTTGAGGCAGAAGTGAAGTCCTTGCTGGACAAGGCACGTCTTGAAATGGGTCATGCCAGAGCGCTCCTTGCATTGAGCGGTGAGGAGCAATGTCAGGCAGCCAGAAAGGTTGCGCAAAAAAACATGACGGTTCGGGCAACGGAGAAATTGGTTAGAGAGCTTCTGTCCGGTGAGCCGGCTCACCCCAAAAGCACAAAAATGGATCCGGATATCATTCAGTTGCAGGAAGAGCTATCAGGGAAACTTGGGGCAAAAACGATCATAAAACACAATGTAAAAGGGAATGGAAAAATAGTTGTTGAATACTCAAGTCTAGATGAGCTGGAAGGATTGCTAGAGCATATCCACTGAATTGACGATGATTTTCTTTATGGGTATAATTCAAAATCTTTGTAGCCCAATATTCATTTTGTAAGGGTAAAAAGAGGGTGAAAAAGAAAGGTGTCGGATCAGTGCTATGGGCTCAGGTTGTAGCAATAGCAATCACAATGACAGTTGTGTTGATCTGGAATCAAAATGGAGCTTACCAGGCGCTATCAGTTGCTTTTGGTGGGTTTTCAACGATTCTAGGCACGGGTATTTTAGCGTGGAGAGTGAGCCGGTCTGTTGATGCGGTCACCAAAGGGAAGAGTCACGCTGTGCTGTATCTCTATCTAGGGGCGATAGAAAGATTTTTATATACGGTCTTGTTATTTGGCCTGGGCATCGTGGTGCTCAAGCTGGCGATTTTGCCAATGATAGCGGGATTGATTGCGGGCCAAGTTGGATTTTTCCTTGGCGGATTAAAGAGTCAAATTTGAGAGCTGGATAAAATGGCGAGTGAAAACCTTACCTCTTCAGAGTTTATTAGGCACCACCTTCAGAATTTAACATTTGGCCAGCATGCAGACGGCAGCTGGGGCATTGCTCATGGGGCGGAGCAGGCTAAGGAAATGGGTTTCTGGGCACTGAACATTGATACGCTATTTTTCTCGGTGGGGCTCGGTGTTTTATTTCTCTATTTCTTCAATAAAGCGGCTAAGCAGGCAACAGCTGGAGTGCCTTCGGGGCTTCAGAATTTTGTTGAATGGGTTGTAGAATATGTTGATAACAGCGTGAAAGAATCGTTTAGTGGCGGGAATAACCCACTGATCGCACCGCTTGCGCTAACAATATTCATCTGGATTATCCTGATGAACACAATGGATCTTATTCCGGTTGACTACCTGCCGCATCTGGCGGGGATGGTGGGGATTCCTTATCTAAAGGTTGTTCCAACAACAGATCCAAATCTCACATTTGCGATGGCGCTGGGTGTGTTTGCGTTGATTCTTTACTACAGTGTGAAAATGAAAGGCCTGGGTGGGTTTATGGGTGAGCTTTGCTTCCATCCGTTCCCAAAATTCTTGATGCCTTTTAATCTGTTTTTAGAGGGTGTGAGTTTAATCGCTAAGCCTATTTCACTTGCGCTACGTCTGTTTGGTAATATGTATGCAGGCGAAATGATCTTTATCCTGATTGCGCTACTGCCGTTGGGCATCCAGTGGACTTTAGCGCTACCTTGGGCAATTTTCCATATTTTGATAGTACTTTTGCAGGCGTTTATTTTTATGACACTAACAATTGTCTATCTGAGTATGGCGCATGAAGAGAGTCATTAATTAATTTTTAACTTAAGCTGTATTTTAATAAAACCTTAACAGGAGATAGTAATGGAAGAAGTAACTGGCTTGTTGTATATCGCTGGTGCCCTTATGATGGGTCTTGGTGCTCTGGGTGCTGCTGTAGGTATCGGCATCCTCGGTGGCCGATTTCTAGAAGGCGCTGCTCGTCAGCCTGAATTAATCCCAATGCTTCGCACACAGTTCTTTATCGTAATGGGACTGGTTGATGCGGTACCTATGATTGCTGTAGGTATTGCTATGTACGTTCTGTTTGCTGTCGCTGGATAAAGCAAACTTAACTACATAATCAAGCGAGGATAGGTGCAGGTATGAATATAAATGCAACCCTGATTGGCGAAACTATCGCGTTCTTTATGTTTGTCTGGTTCTGCATGAAGTTTGTGTGGCCACCAATCATGAGCGCTTTAGAAGAGCGCAAACAGAAGATCGCGGAAGGCCTTTCAGCTGCGGAACGTGGGCATAAAGAGCATGAGCTCGCAGAAAAGCGGGCAAAGTCTGTAATTCATGAGGCTCGTGAAGAGGCGAAAGGAATTGTAAGTCTTGCCAATGTGCGTGGTAATGAAGCGGTCGAAGCGGCAAAAGAAAAAGCAGTTGTTGAAGCCAGTAAGGTGAAAGAGCTAGCCCAGGCAGAGATCGAGCAAGAAGTTAATAGTGTTCGTGAAGCGCTAAGCAAGCAAGTTGGTGCGTTGGCGATTCAAGCGGCAGAGCAAATTCTTAAAAAGGAAATTGACGCCAGCAAACACAAAGAAATCATTAACAGCGTTAGCAAGCAGTTAGGTCAAGCGTAATGGCTGAGCTAGCGGAACTTGCACGCCCTTATGCCGAAGCGGTCTATAAGATAGCGAAGGAACAAGGCGGGGCTCAAAAATGGTCTGAAATGCTGGAGATGCTTTCTTTAGTGATGGCGGATCAAGATATTTCAAGAGCAGCGCGTAATCCTCGGGTTGGTAATGAGCGTTTTATTGCTTTGCTACTCGATATCTGTAGTGAAAAACTGAATAAAGAAGGCGTTGCTTTTGTAAAAGTTCTTTCGGAGAACAAGCGACTAAATTTGGTTGGCAGCATTGCCGAGCTGTATGAGCAATATCGATCAGATGGTGAGGGTTACCTTGCTGTCGGTGTGACATCAGCGTTCCCAATGGATAAGAAAGAGCAGGAAAAGCTTTCTAAAACATTGGCCAAGCAGTTTGGCAAAGAAATCAGGCTTACGGTCGAAGAGGATAGCTCCTTGATTGGCGGGATCATTATACGGGCTGGCGATAAAGTGATTGATGGCTCGGTGAGTGGTCAGATTGAACAGTTAGCTAAGCAACTCTAAAGCTAGAGAGAGAAAAGAAATGCAATTAAATCCATCAGAAATCAGTGATCTGATAAAGAAGAAGATCGAAAGTTTTGATTTAAATGTTGAAGCAAAATCAGAGGGAACCATTGTTGCGGTTACCGATGGGATTATCCTGATTCATGGCTTAGAAGATGCTATGCAGGGTGAGATGCTTGAGCTTCCTGGTAATACCTACGGCATGGTATTGAACCTCGAAAGAGATTCAGTAGGCGCAGTAGTTTTGGGATCATATGAGCATCTATCTGAAGGTGACACTGTAAAGTGTACTGGCAAGATTATGGAAGTTCCTGTTGGTGAAGCGCTCTTAGGTCGTGTTGTCGATACATTAGGTAATCCGATTGATGGCAAAGGTCCTGTTGAAACTGAGCTTAGCTCTCCTGTAGAGAAGATTGCGCCAGGCGTAATCGCGCGTAAGTCAGTTGATCAGCCAGTGCAAACAGGTCTTAAGTCAGTTGACTCAATGATCCCGGTTGGTCGTGGCCAGCGTGAGTTAATTATTGGTGATAGGCAGACCGGTAAAACTGCGATTGCTATTGATGCCATCATCAACCAGAAAGGCACGGGCATTACCTGTGTTTATGTGGCGATTGGTCAGAAGCAGTCTTCAATTGCGAGTGTTGTTAAGAAGCTTGAAGAGAATGGCGCGTTGGCTCACACCATCGTTGTTGTTGCATCAGCATCTGAATCTGCAGCGATGCAGTTTCTTGCTCCTTACTCTGGTTGTGCGATGGGTGAGTATTTTCGTGATAAAGGCGAAGATGCACTGATCGTATATGATGATCTGACTAAACAAGCATGGGCATACAGGCAGGTTTCACTATTGCTACGTCGTCCACCAGGTCGTGAAGCATACCCAGGTGACGTTTTCTACTTGCACTCAAGATTGTTAGAACGTGCAGCGAGAATCAACGAAGCTGAAGTCGAGAAATTAACGGGCGGAAAAGTAAAAGGTAAAACAGGTTCTTTGACCGCTTTGCCAATTATTGAAACCCAGGCGGGTGATGTATCTGCTTTCGTACCAACAAACGTAATCTCAATTACGGATGGGCAGATTTTCTTAGAAACAGATCTATTTAACGCCGGTATTCGTCCAGCGGTTAATGCGGGTCTTTCTGTATCACGTGTAGGTGGTGCAGCTCAAACTAAGATCATCAAGAAGTTAGGTGGTGGTATTCGTCTTGATTTGGCTCAGTATCGTGAATTGGCAGCGTTTGCTCAGTTTGCTTCTGATCTTGATGAAAACACACGTAAACAGATTGAACGTGGTCAGCGTGTAACAGAGTTGATGAAGCAGGATCAGTACGCGACTCAGAATGTTGCTGAAATGGCTGTTTCTCTGTTTGCTGCTAACGAAGGTTTTCTAGATAGCCTTGAAATTACTCAGGTTCGTGACTTTGAAGCGGGTCTTCAAGCGTACATGAAGTCTGAAAAGGCTGATTTGATGGCAGATATTCAAAGTACAGGTAACTTTAATGATGACATTAAAGCCTCTTTGAAATCAGCGATTGAAGCTTTCGCAAGCACTTACAGCTAGAAAGAAGGTAACGATATGGCAGTCGGTAAAGAAATCCGCACGAAGATCACGAGTATTCAGAATACTCAAAAGATTACACGTGCTATGGAGATGGTTGCCGCAAGTAAGATGCGTAAAACTCAGGATCGTATGCAGTCAACACGGCCGTATGCGAAGAAAATAAGCCAGATTATTCATCATTTGGCGCATGCTCATCCTGAGTATAAGCACCCTTATCTGCTGGAACGAGATGTAAAGCGAGTCGGTGTTGTTCTCGTCTCATCTGATCGAGGTCTTTGTGGTGGCTTAAACAGCAACCTATTCAGAAAAACTGTAAAGCAGTTTAAAGAATGGGATTCACAAGGTGTTGAGATTGATGTTTGTGCGATTGGACAGAAAGGTTCTGCTTTTCTTGGAAGAATTGGTGCCAACCTAGTTGCTGAAGCAACAAAGCTAGGGGATACGCCTCACCTTGAAGACCTTTTGGGGCCTGTTAAGGTGATGCTGGATGGTTACGATGAAGGGAAAATTGACGAACTCTATGTTGTTTACAACGAGTTTGTTAACACCATGACTCAAAAGCCAACAGTCCAGCGGATGATTCCTGTAAAAGTTGAAGAGCCAGATGAGGCGCTTTCAACCCATTGGGATTACATCTATGAACCTGATTCAAAAGAGGTTTTGGATGCATTATTAGTTCGCTATATCGAATCAATCGTTTTTCAAGGTGTTATGGAAAACAATGCAAGCGAACAATCTGCAAGAATGGTTGCGATGAAGAGCGCGTCGGATAATGCCGGCACACTTATTGATGAGCTACAGCTTATTTATAATAAAGCGCGCCAAGCTTCTATCACACAGGAATTGTCAGAGATTGTTGCTGGTGCAGCAGCCGTTTGATAAACATAAAGAATTAGTTAAGGTCTAAGAGGAACGTAATATGAGTGCTGGAAAGATCGTTCAGATTATTGGTGCGGTAATTGACGTAGAGTGTCCTAAAGATTCTCTACCAAAAATTTATGACGCGCTAACAGTTGAAGGGCAAGATATTGTTCTTGAAGTTCAACAACAGTTGGGTGACGGAATCGTTAGAACCATTGCAATGGGTACTACTGACGGTCTTCGACGCGGGTTAAAAACAGAAAATACTGGTAAACCTATTTCGGTTCCTGTCGGTAAAGCGACACTTGGACGTATCATGAATGTCCTAGGTGAGCCGATTGATGAAAAAGGGCCTATTGGTGAAGAAGAAAGATGGGCGATTCATCGTAAAGCACCGACTTATGCTGAGCAAAATGCCAGTGATGAGTTGCTTGAGACCGGTATTAAAGTAATCGACTTGATCTGCCCGTTTGCTAAGGGTGGTAAAGTTGGACTGTTCGGTGGAGCGGGTGTAGGTAAAACCGTAAACATGATGGAACTGATCCGTAACATCGCTATTGAGCACAGTGGTTTCTCTGTATTCGCTGGCGTAGGTGAGCGTACTCGTGAAGGAAACGATTTCTATCACGAAATGACTGACAGTAACGTAATCGATAAAGTATCACTGGTATATGGTCAGATGAATGAGCCACCAGGAAACAGATTACGTGTTGCGCTAACCGGTCTGACAATGGCGGAATATTTCCGTGAAGCGGGCAATGATGTACTTTTCTTTGTTGATAACATCTACCGTTATACATTGGCTGGAACAGAAGTATCAGCGCTATTAGGCCGTATGCCTTCAGCGGTAGGTTATCAGCCTACACTTGCGGAAGAGATGGGTGTTCTACAAGAACGTATTACATCAACCAAAACAGGTTCAATTACTTCAATTCAAGCGGTATATGTACCTGCGGATGATTTGACTGATCCATCTCCTGCGACAACATTTGCGCATTTGGATGCGACAATCGTACTTTCAAGGCAAATTGCAGAGCTGGGTATCTACCCTGCTGTAGATCCACTTGATTCTACAAGCCGTCAGCTAGATCCTCTTGTGATTGGTAATGAACATTATGAAGTTGCTCGTGATGTGCAGGGTACATTGCAGCGCTACAAAGAGCTGAGAGATATCATCGCGATTCTGGGTATGGACGAGCTATCTGAAGAAGATAAGCAGACTGTATCGAGAGCGAGAAAAATCCAGCGTTTCCTTTCTCAGCCATTCTTTGTTGCTGAAGTCTTTACTGGATCTCCAGGTAAGTATGTTTCGTTAAAAGACACTATTGCTGGATTTAAAGGCATTATTAATGGTGAGTACGATTCGCTTCCTGAGCAAGCTTTTTACATGGTCGGAACGATTGAAGAAGCCGTTGAAAAAGCGAAGGGAATGAACGCCTAATAATTTTTTTATAGGTAATAATCATGACCATGACAATACATGTTGACATAGTAAGTGCTGAAGAAGAGATTTACTCTGGTCTTGCGGAAATGGTGTTTGCACCAGCTTCGGAAGGTGAGTTGGGTATCGCTCCTCGTCATACTCCATTGTTGACTAAGCTAAAGCCCGGTGAAGTTCGGGTTAAAGTAAGCGATCAAGAAGAGCTTAACTTCTTTGTTTCAGGTGGAATGCTTGAGGTTCAGCCTCATCTTGTGACTGTTTTAGCAGATACCGCGATCAGAGCGAAAGATCTCGATGAAGCGGCTGCACTTGAATCGAAAAGAAGAGCTGAAGAGTTGATGGCAGATAAGGACGGTAATATTGACTACAGCAAAGCTCAGGGTGAGCTGGCTGAAGCGATGGCACAGTTAAGCGCAATTTATAAGTTGAGAAAGAACGTAAAATAGCGCACTTATTGCTTTAAAAAAACCCGCCCTGTTAGTGATATATCACGACTTGGCGGGTTTTTTTATTCATGAAATAAATGAATAAAAAAGCAGAATTCTACTATTATTGAACAAATTCCCTTTAACATTACAGGATCAGTAATGGCGATTAAAACTCTCATATTAGCTGCTGGAAAAGGCACACGGATGCGTTCAGCACTTCCGAAGGTTCTACATAAAATCGGTGAATGCTCACTTTT
>Ga0164313_10004692_pt1 | contig 12119 bp, 12 predicted proteins | sample GuaBasSedimGuay4_FD_113735 | JGI IMG/M metagenome (GOLD analysis project Ga0164313, IMG submission 113735) | Subseafloor sediment microbial communities from Guaymas Basin, Gulf of California, Mexico - Guay4, Core 4569-4, 0-3 cm | ecosystem: Environmental > Aquatic > Marine > Hydrothermal vents... | reverse complement strand
TGTCGTAAGCCGGTTGTTTTTGTATATGGAAATTTCGCCGGAAATAGAACTCCAGGGGATTGCTCCATATTCCTTTGAGTCCACGATCCCGGCATCTGCATTAATTCGGGGAGCATAGTGTCTTCTGATATTTGCTATTTTCTTTCGGGCAAGGTCTCTTTCGTAGGGAGTATAATAAATTGACTCTTCCACCTCCCCTAGAATCCTTAATGACTTTCTCCATTGCCCTCCCATGAGATAGATATCTGCAATAAGAAGTTGATCATCCTTTGAATCCGCAAAGGGCTTTATTTCGGATATTGCCGTATCAAATTCCTGCCTTTTTACAAGAAGTTGGGCATTGAGGAGCGAAATACGTCTTTTGTCGTTGTCATCCAGGGCATTGATATCTTCAGGTCTTATTTCTTGCAGCAGGTTCCGGGATTCATCAAACCTCTCCATGCCAATAAGGAGTTCAACAAAATCGAGAACAAGGGGAATGGATTTTGGATGTTTTGCAATGGCGGCCTTGTATCCTTCATACGCTTCACTGCGCTGTCCCGATTCTTTAAGAATATGCAGACGTTGTCTTTCTCCGATGTCCGCTATTGCAACTTGAAGACAGAAAAACGTCTCTATGATCGAACAGATAAGAATAAATATAAGGACTTTTGACTTCACGAATTCCTTTCCAAGCGAGTTAAAATCCTTAACTAAACAATTTTCAAATTGATGTCAAGCTATAATATAGGCTAAAATTGAAGAAATTCAGGGATATCCTTTAGTTTGGAATAAGCGCCCAGCCAAACGATCAATAAAGTTGACCTGATCCTTGTCGTTTCAAAAAATCTTCCTCTTCTCTATGTACCAACCCATCATATAAGGCAAAATGGACGAGGCCATCCTTGCGTTTCACCGGTTCATTCTCAACAAAACTCTTGCTTTTTTAAAAGATATGCTTTAATTTAACCTTATTTTTATGAGGAATTACCCGATCTGCATGTGATTGCAGCCGGTTCGCTTCTTGAATTTGCCATGAAGAATATTTCTTTTCCGATTGGCAGAGTGCAATTTTCCCGTCTTCACCCCTTGTGTTTTGCCGAATATCTTCAGGCAACCGGCAATGATGAAGCTGCAAATATCGTTCTTGGCTCTCCACAAACTGTTTCGCGAACAATCCATGAATTTCTTTGCATGGAAAATAAATAATTAATCTTAGGGAAAATAAAAATGGATATTGAACAATCTTTTGAGATACTTGAATTGGACCGCGGTGCATCAACAGATGAGATCAAACAGTCCTATAAAGATATAGTCACTGTTTGGCATCCTGACCGGTTTTCCAACAATCCCCGTCTGAAACAAAAGGCTGAGGAAAAATTGAAAGAGGTGAATGTAGCATATGACACATTGAAATCCTATCTGTCCTCAGAACAAGGGATGGAGCCAAAGCAGGAAAAGGCCCAACCAGATGCCGCACCATATGATAAAACAGAAGCCGTGGTTGAAGCGGGCACAGGCATTGCTTTAAGCCTGTGGTCCTATCTTTCTTCATTATTTCAAAGTGTAGTGACAGATGTGAAGACTGGGATGGAGCAAGGGAGGTTGGACCAATCGCAAAGAGGCGCGGGTTGCGGCGGAAGAGGCAGAAGAAGAGACAAAGGTATGGGAAGGCGTGGTGGAGGTAGAGGAAAAGGTCGTGGCTGATCATCTAAATCGATGCTGATACACACGGTTGCTTTTTCGGATGAGGAATTTTCATAAGTAAGTCCTTGAAGCTAACGGTGAAAATTTGGTGGCGTACGAAAACACTGAGGTGATTAGAAACGTATAAGAAAGGCTTATATAATGAAACTTAGGGACAGCATGATGACCTTGTTTGAGTTGCTGCCATCCATCCCCGTTGGAATAACCCAGCAATCAATGGATAAAAATGCAAATATAGTTTCCACAAATATCTCGTACATACCACAGCGTAGGGAACCATCCCTGAAATTGGAAATTGGGAAGAACAGTACAAAAGCATGAAGGCCAAATTTCCAATTTCTATTTTTCGTGAACGCTTACCCGATTTATCATTGTATTTCTATATAGAGAGATTGTGATGTTCTCCCTGGATATGAAGTCAATAACCCTATAATCTCATATTTTCCGGGAGGAACGTGATTGCCTTCAGCGTCTTTTTGTTGCCAAGATTCCTCATAGACCAAAGATTGATCAGGTTTAAGGGTTACATGGGTTAGCATCATGGCGAACATCCTGCCCCTTGACCATCGTCAAACTTCGCTTCCCTGTTTTTTTACTACAAAGTCATACTTCTGGGCTGTAGAGAAATGAAGAGTCAAAGGCCGGGATGCCCTATTAGTAACTGTCAGGCACATCTTAACAGGCTCGCTTGATTGGTAAATAGCTTTATCTGCCCGGATGACCAGTTCCATATTATCAGTACTGCTCGTTTCGGAATGGATTCCACACTGAGAAATATTTATCACAATGATTGTCATTATGCACCCTATAACCAGAGCTTTTGCTTTTAAGACCTTGGGAGCCCCCATCCATTTGTCTCCTTTCACGGATTTGGTGATGATTACCCGATTATCTTCCGCTATCCTTTGTTCTGCCTTTCCTGTTAATCCAATATGCGAGCCATACAAGCAAGGGAATAGCTATCAAGGTAGCTGCTATGAACACAAACGTAGCTAAGCTGAAGAGCTTTCTTTCGGTTAAAAACGCTATCCCGGGAATATTAAAAAACACCTTTGCACCAAAGATCAATGTGCCTATATTGATAAGGGGAACGGAAAGCCCGATAAGGATGGAATCCGTGACAGTCAGACCATAGATTATCCTGACTGCCTTATAAGAAATATAGGCTAACCAGCAGGAGGTAAGCATCTGCCCCACGCCGATAGTTGGGTTATAGGGCTCGGAGACAGCAAATTGAATTGCCGGAAGCTTTACAAAAAGATGAGCAAAATCAGGAAGTGCGGTGACAAGAAATATACCCAGGATAACCCCATAAACTCTCAAGAAATCTATAATTTTCCCTTTTCCTCCTGCGAATTTACCCAAAATGTAAGCTATGAGCGCGAAGGCTATCCATCGTGCATAGGCAGTTCGTTATGCAGGAAAATATAAAAAAGCTTCCAATTACAAGATGACTCTTGAAAACAGACCATGAGGATATGGTCTGACTAAACTGGCCCGCCATCAAAAGTTGCCATGCGTCATCAATCAAGCCTCTTCCCAGACCAATGCAAAATAAAAAGATGATTATCCTTTTGAAACCAGGCCTTTCATGCAAGATCTGCTTTATGGCAGCGGTTGGCCTAATGAATAAATATAAGAAATATTTGACCATCGACATGGTTTCTCCTCACATTACACTCGCAGATATATGATCATGATAACGGTTATGATCCATAAGCCGACGGATACTGTCAATGGCCTGGTCAAGAAGTGTACTTTTTTCAAGGCACATGGCGTTTAAAAATACGAATAACATTACAAAGATGATGATATCCATATCCGTATAATTACTTGATGTTCCCTCGTACCTCGGGGACAACGCCCAGGATGAGGAGCGCGCCAAAAAATAAATGCCGTGCAAGCTCGACAGCTATGACATCAAACGGATTGAGACAGACGCAAACAGCGCGCTCCTCATCCTGGGCGTTGAAGCCTCCGAACCATCCCTGATGATTTTTGTTTTTTACTCTTCCTTAATCGCTGCCATTTCCTCTATCTCGTTTCAAGCATTTTATTTCTGAAGTAATTGTAAGTTCAAACTGATTTCAGGGGGCGTATTATCTGTGTAAAAACAAAAGTTTAGAGTTGTTTTAATCCTTAATTTATTTCATATTCCTAAATAGTTTATTAGTTACAACTTGTTGAATTTATTGCTATATATAAAATGTGACAATTAAAAGCGTATCTTAATCCAGTAGCACATATATAGGTTAACAAGTTGTTTTCATAGCAAAAAGATGTTCTCTGAAAACAGTTTGAACTTACAAGTAATTCATAATAATCTTGACAATCTGTATCTTGAGAGATACATTATTAAATATGAAATACGAACTCCGAAGTTCGAAACAGTACGATAAGTGGTTTGCCAAGCTGAAAGACTCTTCGATAAAAATAAAGGTCTTGGCTCGGCTTGACCAGGTAGAAAACGGCAATTTCGGAGATTTTAAACAAACCGGTGGAGACAAATCTACGCAGTCCAAAGACATTGAAAGAGCCGCTGAACTCTTGAATGAACTGAAGGGTTAACCTATGCCCCTTAACACAAAACCTTTTGACATAGCCGAACATTTGAACACTCCTGAAGAGATTCGTGGTTTTCTTCAAGAGGTTGCTGCTACTGGTGACGAATCCGATTTCATTCATGCGCTGAACACTGCTGCCAGGGCTAAAGGTATGACCGAAGTGTCTAAACAAGCCGGTGTTACCCGCGCGAGTCTGTATAAGTCTCTTGCTGAAGGCGGCAATCCGAAGTTTTCCACGATCAGCAAAGTAACAAAAGCGCTTGGCTGCAGACTGGCTGTTGTTTAAAAAGTAATTCAAGTCCATAATTTTAAATCATGTCCGACTGTCCAACCAGGCGCTGGTCGTGTCCAGATAAATCCGAATCGTTGGGATTCCCCTTAAGTGGGATAAAATTCGATGAGCAGGGCATGTATTCACAGGGGTAGCTCGGGAACTGGAGAGAGCCAACTGTCTCCTTGTAGATGAAACCGGTTAAGGGCGCCGGTTAGCCGATGAGGCATAGTCCTGGCGCTGAGAAGGGGCGCTCTAACCTTACCAGCTAAGGAAAACCATTTTTAAGGATGATGCCGATAGAGATAATTTTTTCGAACGCTTGCAAAATATCTTAACAGATAGCAACACATCATGTTTCGCCTGGGCATTAATTCCCAATCATTTGCTTTTACGAACCGGCAGGGTTCCAATATCAGGGGGATTTCTTTTGGGTTTCTTTTGTTAAAGAACGGTACAAACCAAAAGTTATTCCCCTTTGGGATATGATAGGAAGTGAGGAGAGAAACTACGAGATTTAGAAAATATTTCGACATTGAAAATAGTTATCGCAAAAAGTTTCTTGATATTCTTGCTGTGGAAAAATTAGACGAAGGCGAATTTGTTTTACAGGAAAAGGCGCATGGCGCCAATCTTTCTTTCTGGTATGACGGAAAGGATCTGAAATCCGCCAAGAGGAGTGGTTTTATACAAGATAACTTTTATGACTATATGCCGGTTGAAGACAAAAACAGGGAAAGAGTTAAAAAGCTCTACGCGATTTTAAAGAAAGAAGGCTGCGATTTTAGTGAGTTGGCTGTATATGGTGAATTAGTCGGCGGAACATATCCTCACAACGATGTGGAAAAGGATACTTCTGCCACAAGAATTCAGAAAGGTATTTTTTACACGCCGCACAACGACTTTTACGCCATTGATGTGGCGATAGATGGCCAATTGCTCGATGTAGATAAGTTCAACCAGGTCATGGAGATGACCGGTTTTTTGTATGCAAAAACTATTTTCAGGGGCACGTTTGAAGAATGCTTGAAATATTCAAACAGCTTTCCTTCTCAGATTTCCGCATGGCTGGGTCTTCCCGAACTCGAAGATAACATATGTGAAGGTGTTGTGATAAAACCGGCAATTCCTAAATTTCTTAGTGATAAAACAAGAGTAATTCTTAAAAACAAGAATGAGAAATGGGCGGAAAAAGCAAAGGCAAGAGACAGTCCAAAAAAGCCCAAGATGACGTTGTATGAAAAAGGCGAAGAACTATTTAACGAGATGGAGAGCCTTATCACAGAAAACCGGCTTCGCAACGTATTATCAAAAAACGGGCCGATTGGGCAAAAGGAATTTGGCAAACTCATACAACTTTTTTCAAAAGATATACTTGATGATTTTTTCAAGGACTACATCGAGGAATATAATGGACTTGCAAAAAAAGAGCGGAAGCAATTGACACGTAAACTGAGTCAGCAATGTGCGGAGCTGATACGCCTTAATTTCATGAACATCGTTGATGGAGAATTTTAGGCCTTTGAATTTATTTTAAAGCGGAGTCTTTCCCGGAGGAGTATAAAGATTGTATTTACAGGCTGATAACAAGGCGATTAAAAAGGAATTGCTTGATATTATCGAAAATAGCCGAAGAAAGGTCACGCCGGGAGAACTGGAAAAAGCATTATCCAGAAAATATTCTTTAAAAAGAAAAGAAATAAGATCACTTATAAAGGGCTTGGTAACAGAAAACTTCCTGGCATATACATGTCATTATGGCCGGACATTTATAGAGAAGTCTTTCAACAAACCTGTTCGCATATCAAACCACGTCATTCTGAAACCGCCGGGATTTTATTATAAACCCAAAGCAGATGATGTGGTAATTGAGATGTGCCAGGGCGTTTCATTCGGCAATGGCCGGCATCCAACAACCAGGCTGGCAATAAGAGGGATAGAGTATGCTTTAAATAAAACAAATTTATTAGAAGGAAAAGATAAAACAAGCGTTCTTGATATTGGAACAGGCTCCGGTGTTTTGGGAATAACGGCATTACTGCTGGGAATTAAAAATGCTGTTGGTGTTGATATTGATCCATGTTCCATAAAAGAAGCCAGGGATAATGCAAAAATTAACAAACTTGAGGATAAATTTGTAATTAAAAATATGTCCTTAGAGGATTTAAATACTAAGTTTACATTGATAACTGCAAATTTAAGATATCCGACATTAATGAATATATATCACAGGCTCGTTAAAATGACAGAGCCTGGTGGTTCTGTTGTACTTTCCGGAATAAAGAGTGATGAAGCTATATCTGTTGTTGATTTATACACGGAAAAGTACTTTGAATGTAAATGGAAAGAATTTGAAAAAGGCTGGGCGGGCCTTGTATTTTTAAAATGTCAGAAAACAGACTTGATAATATAGAATTTCCTTACCACTCAGATAAGCTGTGAAAGAAATGATCTGCCGGCAACTCTAACCGGTCCATTGGTATGCCTACGCTTTTCGTCCCGCCCAGGCGGGACTGCATCAAGATCTCGGCACATTTCTTCGCAAAAAATCGCTCAACTTATAGGTATCCTCATATGACTTGATACGGTTTTCAATAATAAATTCTCTGTTTATCAAGGCCGTTGTGGACACTTCTGTAAATATTTTATCATCAAGTCATATGAGGATACCTATAGTTATAATTTTCTTGAATTTATGTTGCTTATAATGTAAATGTTGACCAACTGGACAACATATTAAATATAGACAACGATGAAAATTGAATCAGAAATAATTGAACAACTCAGAAAGCGCATAAAAGATTTGATTCCTGTCAGGGGCCTAAATCTTCATATAGAGGAAATGCCTTTTCCTAATGAACCGGGGGATCCTGATTTTATAGCGCAGGTTTGTTTTAAAAACCAAAAGTTTAAATTGGCCGGTGAAGTGATATTGCAGAAAAATTTGCCGATTTTTAGGGATAAAATATTACAGTTGAAGTCCTATGTTGAGCAAAATCATGGTTTCGAACCAGTTATTTTAGCGCGATATTTAAGCCAGGACAAAAGAGCAGAATTAAAAAAGGCAGGTATAAATTTTTTAGACCTTTCTGGAAATGTTTTTTTAGAGCATGGGAGTTTATATATCGAACGTGTGGGTTTTCCGAATAGTTTTCCTGAAATAAGGAAAAGTAGAAGCCCTTTCTCCGATAAAGCTTCGCTTATTCTTCGGGCTATACTATCTGACAAAGAAAAACTGTGGGGAGTTCGGGAACTTGCCCAATCAGTAAAACTCGATCCTGGTTTTGTATCAAGAATGGCACGGGAACTAGAAAGCAGGAATTATGCTCTGCGGCTGAATTCGAAAATCAGAGTAAAAGATCCAAAATATATTTTGGAAGACTGGACTCGTGAATATAATTACAAAAAAAATCAAGAAGCTAAATATTTCTGTATGGCAAAAGACCCGAACGAGATAATAAAAAAAGTACGCAGCCTGAATGTTCCAAACAAAATTAAATACGCATTTAGCCTTCATGCCGTGGCTAATATCATTTCACCATATGCTGTGTTTAATGAGATTCATGTTTATATACAAGACTTGGAGAGTATCGAATTTTTCAAGGAAAAGTTGAAACTAAGCAAAGTCCAGCAAGGAGAAAATGTTATTTTCTTAATTCCTTATTACAAGCATTCAGTTTTTTATAAAAAGCAAAAAGTAAAAGAATCGTGGGTTGTTTCAGACATTCAACTTTATCTTGACCTTTATAACTATCCTATTCGTGGTTTAGAACAGGCTGAACACATATATGAAAAACGCCTGAAACAGCTTTTTGAAAGGTGAAGCTTTTAGGTAACAAATCGAAAGACTCCATCAGAACGCTGGACATTGACTTGATGGTAAAAGATAAACTTCCTGTTATTGGATCAAAAACATTAGATCAATTACTTATGGATGCAGGCTTAAAGTCAGTTTTTAAAACTTTGTATACGCCACCAATAATTCATTATGAAGGTGCCATTGATGGTTGGGAAGTTGAAATTGAATTTCTTACTGATAAGAAGGGCTCCAAAGAAGATGTGGTGATCGAAGTTCAGAAAGGTTTGCATGCTGAAGCTCTGCAGTATATTTCAATTGCCCTCGAAAATGTAATCGAAGTTGAGATTGATGATTTCCCTGTCGAGGGAAACACTCAACATTTAAGAGTTAAAGTCCCATCGCCGGAAGCATACATATTGCATAAAGGACTGGTATTCACCAGGCGAAAAGAAAAGGCAAAAATGGCAAAGGATCTTTTTTATATTTTCGATGTTCTGGTTAACAGTTCGAAGATCGAGGAGCAGATAATCAAAGGGTTTAAATCTTTAAAAGTAACCTACCCTAAATGGTTCAAGAATTTTGTAAAAAATTTAGAAGCATATTTCTCGGATTTAATGTCAGAGGGTGTTTTCCTCGTTTCCAGCCAGCGACCTGCCTATTCGTTACCCGCTTTAAATGATGATCATTCAAGCAATATGTACATGGTACTTCCCGAAATTTAATTGAAAAAATAAAGAATTTTTAGCCTAATCCTCAGGCGGAAAGGTTGACATGTGGCCTCATTTAGGGAAGAACGGTGTCAGTTCAGATGAAATGGCGGGTTAAAAGCGGAAAGGAGAGCAGCATGCGTGTAGCATTTGTATCAACATATCCACCTATTGAATGCGGTATTGGAACATATACCAGCTTTTTGGTTGAAGCCCTGGCGAGGTTGCATAGTGAGATTCATATTATCAGCCAGAACGGAGCTGAGGGAAGGCATGTTTACCCTTCATACTCTCCCAGAGAAGACGGCATCGCCGGCAAGATTTTTAACGCAGTTATTAAGGTTACACCCGATCTTGTCCATATTCAGCACGAATTCGGCCTGTATGGTGAATTAGACGGCATTGCCGTACTTGAACTGATTTACCGCCTTAAATCCACTGGTACTCCGGTTATAGCAACCTTTCATACTGTTCGGAAAGAATTTGAGTTTCGAAAAAAGCTCATCTTAAGAACCATGTGCAGGGAACTTGACGGCATTATTGTGCATGAACAAGAACATGTCGATATATTACAAACGGTTTTTGATACAGATCAGTCAAAGATTTTTCTTATTCCGCATGGCGCGCGAGACATGGACCCGATCCCTGATGCCAAGAAAAAACTCGACCTTAAAGGAAGAAAAGTAATCCTGCTGGCAGGGTATTTTCGACCAACCAAGTGTTTTGACAGAATTGTGGAACTTTTCCCGCAGATAGTTAAAAAGGTTCCGGATGCATGGCTGGTGCTGTCCGGAAAACTCAGGGTGCTTGAATTCAGCATCTACCGCAAAATGCTTTTTGAAAAGATAAATAACTCACCTGTTAGAGACCGTATTGAAGTGTTCAGGGGCCAGTTTCCCCAGAAAACTTTTGATACGATTCTAAGCGCTGCTGATATCGTGGTTTTGCCCTATACTGCAGGAGGTCAAAGCGGCATAATGGCACATGCAATGACCTTTGGCAAACCTGTAGTCACATCAAATCTTCCCGCATTTGTCGATACTATTGAGAAATCAGAAACAGGATTTTATGCACAAACCGATGACGAATATGTTGACAGGATTGTAACGCTGCTCACTGATCGGGATGTATACAAAAAGTTTTCTCAAAATGCACTGACCTATATCAGAAAAAATATCTCCTGGGACATTATTGCGCAGCAGACCCTTGATGTTTATGAACAGTTTGGCGTTAAACTGGAATGCAAAACCCGGTATGTATTTGCCGGGGAATAGGAGAAATTACATGTTTAAACGATCTGAAAAAAATCCTTTAATTTGTCCGTCTGATGTCAAACCTTCAGCAGAGGAATACTGTGTTCGCGGAGCCTTTAATCCAGGCGCTGTTCTTTTTAATGATGAAGTCATACTGCTTTTGCGAGTGGCGGAAAGTTGTATTTCAAAACCGGACAAGATGATTAGGGTTCCGGTCTACAGATTTTACCAGGGGCGGGGCATTCCTGGGAGTAAGGAGTTCCATCCTCATGATCCTGATCTGTCACTCAAGGATACACGCGGTGTTGTGTACAGGGGCAAGGATTATCTTTCCAGCATCAGCCACCTGCGTCTGGCGCGCAGCATTGACGGCATTAACTTTACGGTTGAACCGGCGCCGTTTATCTATCCTTGCTCTCCTGATGAAGAGTACGGCATGGAAGATGCGCGGATTGTATGCATTGACGGAACCTATTACATAAACTATACCATCATATCAACTGACAGTTGGTGCACGGCCATGGCAACAACGACCGACTTTAAGGAATATAAAAAGAAAGGAATTATATTCCATCCGGAAAACAAGGATGTTTCAATATTCCCGGAAAAAATAAACAATAAATATGTTGCCCTGCACCGGCCCAATAACAGCGGATTTGGCAAGCCATCAATCTGGTATGCGCAGTCGCCTGACCTTCTGCACTGGGGCAATCACAAATGCATTGCCCGGCCACGTGATATGGTTTATGAATCCATGAAGATCGGCGGCGGCAGCGCCCCGATAAAAACAGATAAAGGGTGGCTCTGCATCTATCATGCTAAGGGAAAAAACTCCAGGTACAGTCTTTTTGCAATGCTGCTAGATCTTGAGCGGCCATGGAAGGTTGTAAAGCGCGGAAAGACTCCTTTGCTCGAACCTGAATGCGAATACGAGACAGACGGTTTTTTTGGAAATGTTGTGTTTACAAATGGAATGGTCATAAAAGACGGCCAGCTTTTCATGTATTACGGATCTTGTGATGAGACCACTTGCCTCGCTGTTTCTTCTGTTGAGCAGATACTTTCAACCCTTTTAAAGGAATAAATCATGCCTCAAAAAGAACAACCAGATATTATCCATCGCTGGAAGGACAATCCTATTATTACCCTCGAGGATCTGCCGTTTCCAGCCTCGGATATCTGCAATGCAGGCGCTGTCAAGTTCCGCGGCACATACCTTTTACTCGTAACCATTGAAAATTTGAGCGGTCAAAAGAGCCTGTATATTGCGAAAAGCAAAGACGGCCTTTGTTTTGAGGTGGACGAAAAACCTTTTATGGAACCTTCAGAAGAAGAACCATACAAGAAGTATGAAGAGATCAGTGTCATGGATGCACGGATCACCCCCTTTGAAGACACCTATTTTGTTACGTATATTGCGGAGAGTCACTATGGGTACAGGATAGGACTGGCCAGGACAGACGATTTCAATAGCATTACCAGGATAGGCCTGATCTCCTCTGTGGACACCAAGGGCGGAACACTTTTTTCGGAAAAGATAAACGGCAGATACGCAAGACTCGAGCGGCCCTGGTCCGGCGAACGCATCTGGATCAGTTATTCTGATGACCTTATATACTGGGGCGGTTCAAAGGTGTTAATATCGTCCAGGCCGGGCCATTGGGACGCCAACAGGGTTGGCGATGCCGCGCCTCCTGTCAGGCTCAAAGACGGCAGGTGGCTGGTGATCTACTACGGTATCAAGGATACGTGTTCAGGCCCTCTTTTCAGGATAGGAGCATTGTTTTTGGACCCTGACGATCCGGCTAAAGTCATTGGGCGCACTAATGTTCCTATCCT
>Ga0164313_10004691_pt1 | contig 12120 bp, 9 predicted proteins | sample GuaBasSedimGuay4_FD_113735 | JGI IMG/M metagenome (GOLD analysis project Ga0164313, IMG submission 113735) | Subseafloor sediment microbial communities from Guaymas Basin, Gulf of California, Mexico - Guay4, Core 4569-4, 0-3 cm | ecosystem: Environmental > Aquatic > Marine > Hydrothermal vents >... | reverse complement strand
TGCACCAAGCCCCTCGCCCGCAACGCCGAAGAGGCCAAGCGGATTCTCGACCGGGTCGAGGCTGCGGGCATCTTCGCGGGGTATCTCGAGGATCTCGTCTACACGCCGAAGACCCTCAAGGCTCTGGCATCGGTCGAAGCCGGAGCGATCGGCGATGTCACGTGGGTACGTTCGAGAGAGACCCATCCCGGTCCCCACAGCGCCTGGTTCTGGGACAAGGAGAAGGCGGGCGGTGGAGCCATCGTGGACCTCGGCTGCCACTGCATCGAGATCATCCGCAGCTACGTTGGCAAGGAAAATCGGCCAATCGAGGTGATGGCGTGGGCCGACACGCTCGTGCACCCGATCGAGGCCGAGGACAACGCCGTCGTACTCATCCGATTCGAATCCGGGGCGCTCGGCCAATTCGAGGTCAGCTGGACGTTCCGTGGCGGTATGGACCTTCGCGATGAGGTCGCAGGGACCGAGGGAACGATCTGGACCAACAACTTCCTCCGCACCGGTTTCGAGATGTACTCGTCCGGCGGCGGGGCCGGCTACGTGGCTGAGAAGCTCGAGTCCACCGAAGGCTGGCTGTTCCCGGTCGGTGATGAAGTCACCGAACTCGGATACGTCCACATGTTCACCGACATGTTCGATTCGATCGACGCCGGCATCGCTCCGAGAGAGACGTTCTACGACGGCTACGTCGTCAACGCTGTGATGGACGCTGCGTATCGGTCCGCTGCGAGCCATCAGTGGGAGCCGATCGATGTTGAGTGGCGCGGGGCGACAACGCCACGGATCGCTCGCGAGATTCGATATCACGATGGTCACGCGATTGTGAAGGAAGAGCTCCTCCCCGACGGTCGGACAAAGCTGATTCTCAGTGACAAGGACACGGGATCCGTATTCGACATCGTTACCGGCGTGTGAGCATCCGTCTCGAGGTCTTCGACGACGAGCAGTGGGCAGAACGGGTGACGCAGCGGTGGCTCGCCTACATGAAGGATCGTCCAGCCGCACGCTTCTGTCTCCCGACCGGCGAGACTCCGCGACCGGTGTATGAACGCGCGGCGCAGGACGGCGACTTCTCCGGGTCAACCGTGTTCCTGCTCGACGAGTTCGATTTGCCTGTCGGGAATCCGGGGCGCTGCGACGAGATGATCCATCGCGACTTCCTCGACCGGCTGCCGGAACCGCTCCCCGTCTTGCATCGCCTCGATTTCGCCGCGGCGAGTCCCGCCGGGGAGTGTCGGCGGTTCGAGAATCTTGTCGACGATGGTGGTTTGGACCTCACACTTCTGGGTCTCGGTGGCAACGGGCACCTCGGTTTGAACGAGCCCGGGTCACTCCCGAATTCGACCACCCGGGTGGTCGAGGTCGCTCCTTCCACCGCAGCCGCAACGCTCCGGTATGGCACCGTCGAACGTCCGGAGCGAGGGATGACGGTCGGTCTTCGCCCGATCCTCGGCTCGCGAGAGATCTGGCTGCTCGTCACGGGCTCTCACAAGGCGGCGATTCTCGAGCAGGTAATGAAGGGCCCGATCGGTCCGGACGTGCCGGCGAGCTTCCTCCGAGATCATCCGAGCGCAACCGTATTCGCCGACCGATCCGCTGCGGGAACATTGAGTAGCGAATTAGCCGAGTAGCCGAGTCCTACAGGGGAAGACTTCGTGTGGCAGAGATGATCCCCTCCGCCTCCATGGGGGGAACGGAGGCGGAGGGGAAGACGTGGGGTGAAACCTCTACGAGTCCCCAACGAAAGGCAGGAACCTCGCCGGATTCTCTACGAACATCGTGTTGATCGCTGCCTGTCCGACCCCGAGACTCTGAAGGATCTCGACGAACCCGGTAGCGAGCCAAGCCAGACCCGGTTCACCGCCGAGCGATCTCCAGAGGGATCGACGAGCTCCGTCGGTTGAGAGCATGAGGCGATCGACATACCCCCCCTCAACCATCGTCGCCACGATCCGGCCGGTCCCTTCAACAGCCCGATCGACCTGCCGGACGGCCTGGTCGTACTCCAGGTATACGCCGGTGTCGAGCAAGTCACGGTGGTAGGCAAGATCTGACACCTTGTCCGTGTGGGAGATCACAACCCGATCAAGCGGGACCCCGAGTCGGCGGAGCAACTCGACCTGCTCCATGGCCCCCCGCCCCCCTTCACAGTGGGTGAGTATGGGGACTCCGGTTACCTCATGTGCCATTGCGGCCGCCTCGAAGACACGGATGTCACGCGGTGTCGGGGCATCCTCCAGCACTGCGACCTTGAGAATCCCGGCCCGGTGAGGGGTTCGGCGGATCACCGGACCCATGTAGTCGTATCGATCGATGCCGTCGACCACATCGGCGATGAACAATTCGGCGAGCACTTCGGCGGACTCCTCAACCGTCCAACGCTGACCTTCGTAGTACTTCGAAGTGTGAAGGCCTGTGCATGCGATCACGTGGACACCACTGCGTCGGCTGGCCTCTGCGAGACGGATTGGGCCTCGACCGGATGCCGCCGGCATGGCATCCACGAAGGCACCGACCCCCGCTGCGGCGCAGAGGTCGAGTTCGTTCACGGCCTCGTCGATGCTCGACAGATGGATGTGCGGCCAGCGATCAACGATCAACGGGGTATCGATGATCAGGTGTTCATGGATATAGGTGAACCCGAGATCCCGGGGTTCGATGTCTCCGAGCACGGTCCTCACGCGAGCCGTCATGAGTTCTCCATCTCTAGAACCGCCCCTTCATCCGTGAGCCGGTCATGAACCCTGTGGAAGGGAACGGATCGAATCGATCCGCCGTGGGCCATGGCCAGCGCAGCGACAGTTCCGGCGGCCTGCCCCATCGCCATACATTGAGCCATTGAGCGAACCGAAGCTTGCGCGTCATGGGTTGCCGAGAAACAGCGACCGGAGGTCAACGTGTTCACGCCGTCCCGCACGATGAGGGTCGATAGCGGGATTCCCACCGCTCTACCGTCTGGGAGGTACTTCCACGTTGTCCCGGTGCCTGCGCCACCGTGGTGATCCTCGATCGGTGCGCCGCAAAGTCCGATCTGGTCATCGAATTGCCGTGCGTTGAGCACGTCATTCCGATCGAGTCGATAGTCGCCGTAGACACGGCGAGTCTCCCGCACGCCAACCTGATTCGACATGGCGACCAAGGCGGCTTCCCCGTAGCCTGGGACCCGGTCGACGAGGAACCGGGCATATTCAAGGGCCTGACGCCGGCCTTCCATCTCAGCCTGTGTGAGCAGATCTGGGTCGGTGACAGTGCGGGCACCCTCGCCGGTGCCCACGATCGGATCGATCCTCGTCATGACCGTTGCGAACACCCCAGAGATCGGCGTGATGTGGTCGGAACCCTCCTGTCGCGGCAGGTCATACTCACCGGATCCCGCGGCCTCAGCCATCAGTGCATGGAGTTGCTCCCTATTGATCGTGGCTCTGGCGTCGTGGTCGACATTGGCCATCCGGAATGTCGTGGTGAGCGTCTGTGCCGGACCGATAGTGCCGGCCGACTCGTAGCCGAAGCCGGCCTGGTAGCACACGTCCGCATCCCCCGATGCATCGATCACGACAGAAGCGCCGACACGGCGTAGGCCCGCCTTCGTGGCGGCAACAAGTTCGACCACTCGCCCGTCTCTCACCACGACGTCCTGAACGAACCCATGGAGCAGCACCATCGACCCCGAGTCCACGACGAGATTCTCCCAGACCACTTTGAGATGTTCGGCCACGTAGGTGATGCCCGTCCCGGCCCCGTAGGTATTCGGGCGTTCGATGACCGGTCCGAGCCGCCGGAGCCCGCCCACTACTTCGTCACCGATGCCGCCAACGACCTTGAGCGCCCGGTCACCGGGCGTGTAAAAGCCATAGAACGTGTCGAGGACCGCCGTCGAGTTCCCTCCGAGAAACGGCAGCTTCTCGATAAGGAGCGTGCGGGCGCCGATTCGAGCAGCGGCGATGGCCGCGCTCGATCCGGCGACCCCTGATCCGACGACGACAACGTCGAATCGACCATATTCATCGATGCTCATGTTCAACACAGCCCAGCGAATCGAGTTCTCAGTGTACGTAGGGTGCAAGCACATCCCGTGCCAGCAAGAATCCCCTCTTGACCAGTTCGTCGGATCCTTCGAACTGGCGATCCTCGTGTTCGATACAGATCACGCCGTCGTACCCGTTCCGGTACAAGGCACTCATGAGCCTCGGCCAGTTGATCTCACCGAGACCGGGGAGACGCGGCACCTGCCAGCCCATTCCGAGCGACATGATGCCGTGGTTGTACAGCCCATCTCTATCGATCTCGAGATCCTTTGCGTGGACGTGGTAGATCCGATCTCCGAACTCGTTGATCACCCGCTCGGTGTCGATCATCTGCCAGACGAAGTGTGATGGATCGAGGTTGAGGCCGATGGTCTCACCGAACGCATCGAACATCTTCCGCCATATCACGGGCGAGTATGCGACGTTGTTCCCGGAGGGCCACTCATCGATCGAGAAAATCATCGGACAGTGCTCGATCGCGATCTTGATGCCGTTGTCTTTGGCATGGTCGATAATCTCGGGCCACACCTTCAGGGCCTCTTCCCAGTTCTCGTCTTGTGTCTTCGAGGCATCGGCGCCCATGAACGTGTTGACAACCGGGACTTCCATCATCGCCGCCGCTGTTATCACCTTCTTGAGGTGTTCGACCACGGCGGTACGATGCTCCAGATCCGGGTGCAACGGGTTCGGGTAGTAGCCGAGGCCTGACATCCCGATGCCACGCTCGTCGAGATCGACAACGATCTTGTCGGCTTGCTCCTGGGTGATCCCGTCGACGTCGATGTGACAAATGCCGCTGTAACGGCGAGTCACTCCCTCGTCACTCGGCCAGCAGCAGACCTCGAGCATCGAGAATCCGTTGTCCGCAGCCCAGTCAGCGATTTCGTTGAGTGGTGTCTCCGGGAACGGAGCTGTGAGAAGACCAAGCTTCATTGCTTCCTCCTTATCGATCGACGGTCACCCAGCGCTGCTCCTGCGAGCTTCTGGCGACCGCTTCGGCGACGAGCAACGCGTCGTGCCCGTCTGCGAACGTTGGGTACTGGGGATTGGCCGATGGCTCCCCGATGAGCACGTCGGCGTAGACCTGAGAGAACAGCGCACGGAAGGTGTCGGCATACCCTTCAACGTGGCCACCCGGGTATCCGGTGACGCGTGCGGCGTCGGGGGCGGCGAGCGATGGGTCGCGCTGAAGGATTTCGTTGGGCCTCCCCCGGTGTCCGATCCAGAGCCGGTCGGGATCCTCGGAGAACCACGACATCGCTGAATCAGACCCGTCAACTTCGATCGAAATCGAGTTCTTCCTCCCCGCCGACGTTTGAGAGATCGATAGGACCCCTCGTGCACCGCCCTCAAAGCGGAGGAGGATCCCTGCGCCGTCATCGCTCGACATCTCCTCTTCGATGAGGTCTTCGTCGGCACCGGTCGAGGCGAACGTCTCAACGGGGCCGGCCGGGTGTCGTCGCACGGGAACGAATGTGTGGAGCTCCGCCATGACTTCGGCGATTCGCTGCCCGGTGATGAAGCGTGCAAGGTCCATCCAGTGAGACCCGATGTCGGCGACGGCCCTCAGCTCGCCGGCCTCGTCCGGGATGAGCCTCCAATTCCAGTCTGTCTCGCGTAGCAACCAGTCCTGGAGGTAGCTGCCGGTGACGAATCGAGGCTCGCCGATCTCTCCCGATCGCACCATCGACGCCATCTGATGGTTCAGCGGGTAGAACCGGATGTTGAAGCACACGGCGTTGACAACTCCAGCCGCCTCGGCACGCTCGACGAGATCCGCGCCCTCGGTAGATGTGAGTCCGAGCGGCTTCTCGCACACGACATGCTTCCCTGCTGCGACGCAGGTCCTGACCTGATCGGCGTGGGCGTGGTTCGGGCTCGTGATGTGCACCACGTCGATGTTCGGATCGGCCGCTAGGGCTTCGACGGTCTCGTATGCCCTCGGGAGATTCGCCGCTTCTGCCTTCTGCCGTGCAAGCTCCGGGGAAGCGTCGGCCAGTCCGGCAACGTTGACGCCGATCCTGCGGAGCGCCTCGATGTGGGCACTGCCGACGAAACCCGCCCCGACGACCCCTACGTTGACTTGACTCAACCGCAAAACGTCTCCCTTCTCACTGTGACGATGCGATGCGGGTGTACATCCACGACAGCCCGATCACGATGCTTCCGTAGAGGACCTGCTGCACTGCCTGGCCAGCTCCGAGGAATGTCAGCAGCGACTGCAGGACCCCGAGGATCAGAGCTCCGAGGATCGTCCCGGTGTAGGTTCCAACTCCGCCGAAGATCGACGTGCCGCCGATGACAGCGGCCGCCACCGAAGGAAGAAGGAGGAATCCGACGAGTTGGAGATCCACGGATCCGACGCGGCCACCCACGATGAGACCAGCCACCGATCCGAGGATGCCGCTGATGGCGTACGCGACGACCAGCACTTGCCATGCTCTGATCCCTGAAAGCCTCGACGCGACGGCGTTGTCACCGAGCGCATATAGGTTTCTTCCGAAGCCCGTCTTCCGAAGCAGCAGGATCACGAGAACGGCGACCCCGGCCCATATGACCGCCGCCCAGGGGACCTTTCGATCGAAGAAGCTCCCGCCGCCGAGGGTCCTGACGAAATCATGCATCCTCGTGGAGCCAGCGAAGATCGTCGTGGCCCAACCCGTGAACAGTCCAAGCAGGATCCCCGCCATGGCCATTGTCATGATCAACGCGTTGACTCGAAAAACACCGACACCAAGCCCGTTCAAGGTGCCAGCGATAAGTCCGACGAGCAACCCAACCACGATGGCGAACACGGCACCGTTCGCCGATTGATTCGCGGCGATGTACGCAGACGCCGTGGCAATCATCGCGATCGACAGATCGATGCCTCCCGTCAACATCAGAATGGTCTGGCCGGCTGCGAGAATTCCGATCGGAATCGCCCACACAAGCGAGTTCTTGAGACCAGTGAGTGAGAGGTAGTTCGGTTCGACCATGCCCGTGACGAGGATCAGGGCGATGAGAACAGCGACGAGAACCAGCTGTGGTCGATCCGCCAGGCGCCTCGCGTAAGATTGCTTCTCTGGCGTGGATTCGTTCGTACCGCCCTGAGGATCCGTCCTTGACACGTCGTTCATGACCTACGCATCCTTCGCCATTCGAGAAGCCCGGCGATCATCATGACAAAGACGATGAGGATCCCCTGGATTACCTGTGCCCGATTCGGATCGACGCCAAGGGCGCTCAGGATCGGATTGAAGAAGAAGAGGATCAATGCGGCAGGTACCACGGCGATGACCGACCCGATCCCGCCCGTCAAGACAACACCGCCGATGACGACTGCCGCAACGGAATTGAGCGTCAGGTTCCCTCCTTCGGTGGTCGGGTTTCCTACCCCCGAGATGCTCACCGATGAGAACCCGGCAAGCGCAGCGAACACACCGGCCACAGCGAACGACACAACTTTGGTTCTGGTGTCGCGCACGCCGGAGAGGAAGGCTGCAGGAGCATCGCTTCCGACGGCGTACAGGGACAAGCCGCTCTTGGTCCTCCCCATCCACCACGCAACGATGATCACGGGAATTGCGATCACAACGATGGACGGCCATGGGTTCGCCCCGATGCCGTTCTCCGATCCGGTGAAAATCCATCGAAAGGACCCGTTGGTGCCACCTCCGACCTTCGGGAGCACCATGAGGGCGAAACCCTGGTAGACGTACAGGGAGCCCAGCGTGACGACGATATCGGGAACCTTCGAAACAGAGATGATCCAGCCGACGAACCCATTGAGGATCGCAGCTGCGAGAACGATGCCGATAGCAATGACGAGCACCATCCCGAGTGGTTGTCCGTCCATGAGTTGTGCCGCGGTCACGCTGGTGAGGACGAGCAGTCCTCCCACACCCAGGTCAAGTCCACCGGCAATGACGACCACGGCCTGGGCGATCCCGAGGAAGATCCAGGCGGTTCCACCGCTGATGATGGTTGCGGTCTGGAAGCCACCGAAGCGGGGAATGAGGGTCGCATACCAGGCGACAAGGACGAACAACAGCACCCAAATGCCGACCGTCCACCCGTGGCGCTGCACCCACCGCCGCAAGGACGTTGAGCGGTGCTGCCGCGCGACGGTCGATGTAGTTGCCGTCATTGCTGCGCCGCCTCGAGTCCGTGAGCAGCCGTGAGAAGTATCTCTTCGGTAGCGGTGTCAGCAGCTTGCTCGTGCACGACCTCCCCGTCGTACATGACGAGGACGCGGTCACAAACCAGGGGAATCTCGCGGAGCTCACTCGAATATAGAAGGACCGCCGCTCCGTTTGCCGCAACCTCCCTGAGGATGTCGTAAATCTGAGCCTTCGTCTGAATGTCGATCCCTCGGGTCGGGTCGAAGCAGAGGAGAACGTTGAAATCTTCAATCAGCCATCGCCCGATCGTGACCTTCTGCCGGTTCCCGCCAGAGAGCCGCTGTACCTGGCTCGCTGCCCTGGTGTCGATGTCGAGACGTTCGATAGCAGTGCCGACGAGCTCGCTCTCGTTGCGCTGCAGCTTGAACCACCGAGAAACCCGGTTATAGAGAGGTATGGCGAGGTTCTCCCGAACCGACCGTTGGGGGAACAGGGCGAGTTGTCGGTCGCCTGGAACGAGCACGAGGCCCTTCCTGATGGCGTCGTACGGCGACTTTGCCGACATGGGGTCGCCGTTGACAATGATCTCACCGGTCGTCGGTCGATGATCGCCGGACAGTAGGGCGAACAACTCGTCCTGGCCCTGGCCCTCGAGCGCGGTCACGCCAAGGACTTCGCCTCGTCGGAGATCGAACGAGACACCTTTGACCTTCTCTCTGAAGTGGAGGTCGACCGCCTTCAGGACGATGTCACTCTGCTCCGTCACAGATGAGACCAATTGTGGAGATTCGGAATCTGCCGGCGGCGTCACAGCCGCGAGCTCTGATCCGAGCATGGCCGCCACGAGCTCGGCTTCATCCACTCCGTGGAGGCTGAAGCTCGCGACGTCTTGTCCATTACGAAGGATCGTGGCGGTGTCACAGATGTCGAGAACCTCACCGAGTCGATGGGAAATGAACAAGACCGATCGTCCCATGCGCTTCCACGCACGCATGACATCGAAGACGAGGGCTGCCTGCTCCGGCGTGAGCGCGGCGGTGATCTCGTCGAGCATCAACAGCTGGGGATCGTGGGCGAGCGCCCTTGCCAGGTCGATCAGTCGGCGGGTTGCGAGAGGAACATCACGGGCGAGCAAGCCGAAATCGAAGTCTGCGAGCTCCATCCGTTCGAGCCACGGCTCGATGTCGGTTCGATGCAAACCCGAGATCGTCAGATTCTGATCGAGAGAGAGGTCTGAGATGAGGGCAGGATCCTGGAAGACGGTTGCGATTCCTGCAGCTGTTGCGTCGTTGGGAAAGGTGAAGCTGGCCGGTTCCCCGTGTATGTCAACGGCTCCAGCGTCCGGTTGGATCACGCCGGAGAGGATCTTCACAAGCGTGCTCTTGCCAGCGCCGTTTGCGCCGAGCAAGGCATGGATCTCACCGGGCTCAACAGCAAGGTCCACCGAACGCAACGCAACGACCGGGCCGTAGCTCTTGGCTATGGCCTCGGTTGAGACAAGTGGTTGTTGCGGGTTTGACACGGTGTTCCTTCGGGACGTCGGCAGTCTGGCGTGGTTGATGAACGGGTGCTCGGTTCGAGCAGGTGATGGGGTGGGGCCCCTTGGGGCCCCACCCTGCACCAGTTCAAGTCACTCGCCTGGGCCCTTGCAGGCAATGACGTCGGCAGCTGTGTAGTGGGTGTACGGCTCGATCTCCATGTAGGAGCTCCAACCGTCGGGGAAGTCACCATCGATGTAGATCGCTTCGAGATCCTCAGGCGATGAGAGCGCCGCGGGCGTGAGGAGCGTTCGCTTGGCGATGTCCTTGCCCTGGAGGATGGCAATTGCGATTGCGGCGCCGGCACCACCAACAGACGGTGGGTTCGTTACTGCAACGCCCGTGAGATCGTCGATCGTGAGCAACTGGCCGATGAAGGCGTTGTTGTCGGCACCAACGATCGGCACATACGGTGTACCCGAGGCGGTGAACTGCTCGACGACCGAGTAGTCGATGCCGGAGGTCCAGACGCCGTCCACGTCCTGTGTGGTGATGATCTCGAGCGCCTGCTGAGCACCGGTGGTCGGTGACCAGTCGGTGAAGACCTCAGAGACGATGTTGATGTCCGGGTATTCGGCGAGCGCAAGTTGGAAACCCTCGTCACGGAGCGTGTCTGCACCGACGCCGTCAATGCCACGCATGTAGGCGACGTTACCCGTGCCACCCATCGCTTCGAAGAGCCAGCGTGCGCCAAGCTCGCCATAGGCGGCCTGGTCATTCGACACCAGGTATGCGGCATCCGTCGTGACGCTGTTGTCAACGACAACGAAGACGATGCCCTGCGCGATCGCTTCCTCGATCACGGAGTTGAAGGCCTCTGCATCGCCAGGATTCAAGATGATTGCGTCCACGCCCTGCGAAATCAGGGTCGTAATATCGCTGATCTGCCCAGCTGTGTCCGTGTCCCGGTTCAGCAAGACGACTTCGTCGACAACGCCGCTGACTCGTGCCTCAGCCTTGATGGCACAGATCATCTGCTCGCGCCACCCGTTTCCAACAGTGTTGTTCGATACGCCAATCGTGAACGTCTCGTCGGCCGTAGCCACAGTTGTTGTGGTCTCACCGGCTGCCGCCGCCGTCGTCGTGGTGTCGTCGCTGTCGCTGCTACATGCAGCGGCTACCAACGCCAGCACCATGAGCAGCAGGACTACCCGCAGACCCATCGTCCAGTTCTTCATCTGTTCGTTCCTCCTGTATCCGTCCGTGGCCAAGGTGTGGCCGTTGCTTTCTTCTGACCGGCTCGTGTGAGCCGAGCGGTGGGTGAAGCGCGAGGTTGTGTTTCCAAGTCGGTCACGAATTCCCTCCATTGTTCGCTGCGACGAGGGCAACGTCGACCCGATCGGGGTCGAAGACATGTTCGATGGCCAGCGCGGCAGCTCCGATGATCCCGGCTCGGTCTCCGAGCCTGCTGGTAACGATCTGGAGCTCGCTCGTGCTCAGCGCGGTCGACCGCTGGTAGACGGTTTCGCGTATGCCAGCGAGTAACTGCTGTCCAGCCTCTGCGAGGTCTCCCCCGATGGATATGACGGCGGGGTTCAGAAGATTGACCATCGTTGCAAGGACGCAGCCGATCAGCCGGCCCGCCTCACGCACAGCCTGGATGGCATCTTGATTTCCTGCTCGGACCAGAGCGACAACATCGCGGCTGACCTCGGCATCGTGTCCTTGATCCCGGAGCTGTCGCTCGAGAGCGGCTCCACCCGCGGACGCCTCGAGACAACCGAGGTTGCCACAGCGGCAGACCACGTCGCCAGGTCCCGCTTGAACATGACCGATGTCGCCGGCGGCGCCCTTGGCCCCGCGATGAAGACGTCCATCGAGGATGAGGCCAGACCCGATCCCTGTTCCGACCTTGACGAACACGAAGTCATCGACTTTGGGACTCATGACCCAGTACTCGCCGAGCGCCATGATGTTGACGTCGTTGTCGACGAGCACGGGCACGCCGTATCGCTCGTTGAGTCGATCACGAATCGGGAACTCATCCCAGCCGGGCATGATCGGCGGATGCACGGCTCGGCCTGCAGAGAAATCCACGGGGCCGGGGACGCCGATCCCGATGCCTCGAACGTCTCCAGAGAGTCGGCCGGCCTCGTCGATGAGCGAATCGAATCCTTCGAGTACCCAATTGAGAACCGATTCGGGGCCGTCGGCGATCGCCATGTCGCGACAACTCTCCGCGAGAGGATTGGCGCCGAGATCACAGATGGCCAGCCGAGAGTGGGTCGCACCGAGATCTGCCACCAGCACGACGCCTGAGTCCACGTTGAATCCGAGCATCGTCGGTGGACGACCACCGGTGGAGATGGCCTCACCGATCTCACCGACGAAGCCTTCGGCGATCAGCACATCGATCCGCTGCGAAATGGTGGAGCGAGCGAGACCTGTAGTCGACGCCAACTCTGCCCGTGTGATGGGGCTGCGTCGGCGGATCAGGTCGAGGAGGTCTCCAGG
>Ga0164313_10004690_pt1 | contig 12121 bp, 7 predicted proteins | sample GuaBasSedimGuay4_FD_113735 | JGI IMG/M metagenome (GOLD analysis project Ga0164313, IMG submission 113735) | Subseafloor sediment microbial communities from Guaymas Basin, Gulf of California, Mexico - Guay4, Core 4569-4, 0-3 cm | ecosystem: Environmental > Aquatic > Marine > Hydrothermal vents >... | reverse complement strand
TGACAGATATCTTGCCCGCTCTTGGAACACATTATCCGATGACCGATTCAGAAATAAGTGAAATGTATGGCGATATTCCAACGAATTTATTTCGCGAACATAAGTGGAAAGAAGATTTAATAACTCTCGGAATTGTTCCATCAGAATATGTTAATGAAGTATCTGAGGGTAAAGTAAATTATGATTGGCCTGCGCAAGTAAATAAATTGTTGGTTGATGGAGGATTTGATCTGATCTTATCTATTGGTCAAGTAGTACCCCATGAAGTTGTAGGCATGGCAAATTACAATAAAAACATATTTATTGGAACTGGTGGACAAGAGGGAATTAACAAAAGCCATTTCCTTGGTGCTGCTTACGGAATGGAAAAAATGATGGGGCGTGCAGATACCCCTGTGCGTAAAGTCCTTAATTATGCTTCAGAAAATTTTGCTCAGGATTTACCAATTCTTTATATCCAGACGGTTATTGGGATGGATGCTAATGGAACGTTAGTGATGCGTGGTTTATTTATTGGAGATGATTTAGAATGTTTTGATCGAGCTGCTAAGCTCTCTTTAGAAGTGAATTTCCAAATGCTTGATGAACCGTTGAAAAAGGTGGTTGTGTTCTTGGATCCAAAAGAATTTAAAAGTACTTGGCTTGGGAATAAGTCTATATACAGAACGCGCATGGCTATTGCTGATGGTGGAGAACTAATAGTTCTTGCTCCTGGATTAAAAGAGTTTGGCGAAGATAAAGAAATCGATCGACTAATTAGGAAATATGGATACAAGACAACTCCCGAAGTACTAAAGTCTGTTGATGAAAATGAGGAATTGCAAAATAATCTAAGCGCTGCGGCTCACCTTATTCATGGTTCATCAGAAGAGAGATTTACAATTACATATTGTCCAGGCAATATTTCCAAAGATGAAATTGAAAGTGTCAATTTTAATTATGCAGATTTAGATATGATGACAAAAAAATATAATCCAGAAAAATTAAAGGATGGATTTAACACAATGCCAGATGGGGAGAAGATATTTTATATCTCTAATCCTGCTATAGGTTTATGGGCATTTAAAGAAAGATTTAAATAAGGATTGTAATACAAAATGTTAAAAGTTTATAATGTGTTCTTTGCTGTTGGGATTTCTCTAATGTTATTCTCAAATATTATTACAGGACAAGCTGAAACAGACTCGTTGGATCTAATGGAACATGCTCCAAAAATATTTATCGATTACAATAGAATTGATATGGACTATGTACGACGGAAAGTGCAATTTGTAAATTATGTTACCGATAGAAAATTAGCAGATATTTATATTCTGGTTACTACCAAGAGAACCGGGAGCAGCGGAAGAGAATATACACTCACTTACATTGGACATAACGTTTATGAAGGTGTTGAAGATACCTTAGTTTTTTATACGGAGAGCAACGACACTGAAGATATTGTACGTTCCAAATTTGTTAAAACTTTGAAAGTTGGTCTATTTCCATATATGATAGATACACCACTAATTAAACAGTTTGATCTAAAATTTCTTGGGAGTAAGGAAGTCAACGTAATTAAAGATAAATGGGATTATTGGGTATTTAAAGTTGCAATGCGTGGGGGATTTTCTGGGGAAGAATATATAAAATCCTATCATATCAATGGTGATATTGATGCTGATAGAATCACCGAGGAATGGAAAATAAGGTTAAGTGCTGGCTATTTTTATGATGAGGACAACTACACGTTTGAAGATACTGAGCCATATTTATCAAACTCTCGACATTGGTATGTGAGAAGCTTGACCGTAAAATCATTATCAGATCACTGGTCACTTGGTACCTACTTGAGCACGTATTCATCTACTTATCGAAATATTGATCAGAGCTACAGGATTACTCCTGCAATTGAATTTAATTTTTTCCCATACAGTGAATCTACTTACCGAGAATTGAGGCTCAATTATTCTATAGGATATGTTTATAATTACTATAACGAGATGACTATTTACGACAAAATGGAAGAGGGATTATTTCGCCATAGTCTGGAATTAAATGCAGAAGTAAAACAGCCATGGGGAGAAATTGATTTTATAACAGAGTATTCAAGCTATTTACATGATTTATCAAAAAATCGATTCCGAATCTACATGGATATTTCTCTAAATTTATTTAAAGGATTTGCTTTTAGTATCAGTGGTGGGTACTCACTGATTCATGATCAAATATCTCTTCCAGCAGAAGATATGGATTTAGAAGATATTTTATTACGTAGAAGTGAATTAGCCACACAGTATGACTATTGGTTTAGATATGGAATTAGTTATACGTTCGGCTCAATTTACAACAACATTGTAAACCCAAGATTTTAATAAAGTTAATAATAATTTTTAATCAAAAAAAGGAATACTAAAATGAGTAAAGCTAACATAGGTCTAGTTGGACTAGCAGTAATGGGAGAAAACCTTGTTCTAAACATGGAAAGCCATGGATATTCTGTTGCAGTCTATAACAGAACTACATCAAAAGTTGATGACTTTGTAAATGCCAGAGGAAAAGGAAAAAATATTATTGGGACTTATTCGGTTGAGGAATTTGTGAATGCACTGGAACGTCCACGTAAAGTTATGATAATGGTAAAAGCTGGTGCACCAGTTGATGCATTTATCGAGCAAGTAATTCCATTCTTGGAAGAGGGTGACATTATAATCGATGGTGGAAATTCACATTTCCCAGATACGATTAGAAGAACAAAATATGTTGAAGATAAGGGCTTCTTGTTTATTGGAACTGGAGTATCTGGTGGTGAAGAAGGTGCATTGCTTGGGCCATCAATCATGCCGGGTGGTTCTGCAAAAGCTTGGGAATCAGTAAAACCAATATTCCAATCTATTGCTGCTAAAGTTGAAGACGGCTCTCCATGTTGCGAATGGGTTGGAAATGACGGAGCTGGTCATTTTGTGAAAATGGTTCACAATGGAATTGAATATGGTGACATGCAGTTAATCACAGAAGTTTATCAACTAATGAAAGACCTACTTGGAATGACACACGATGAGATGCATGAAATTTTTGCAGAGTGGAACAAAGGGGAACTTGATAGTTACTTAATTGAGATCACGAGAGATATACTTGGATTTAAAGATGAAGATGGCTCACCATTAGTTGAAAAAATACTTGATACTGCTGGACAAAAGGGAACAGGTAAATGGACAGCTGTTGCTTCACTTGATGTTGGTGTTCCACTTACTCTAATTGGAGAAGCTGTTTATGCACGCACGCTATCAGCTATGAAAGATGAACGTGTTGAAGCATCAAAAATTCTTTCTGGTCCAACTCCTAAATTTGAAGGGGATAAAAAAGCATTTATTGAAGATTTGCGTAAAGCATTACTTGCATCAAAAATTGTTTCTTATGCACAAGGTTATGTATTAATGAACTCAGCTGCAAGTGAGTATGGATGGGACTTAAACAATGGTGGCATTGCACTTATGTGGCGTGGTGGTTGTATTATCCGTTCAGTGTTTCTTGGAAAAATTAAAGATGCGTTCGATAAGAATCCTGAGCTATCAAACCTTTTGCTAGATTCATATTTCAAAGAAAAGATTGAAGAATCACAAGCAGCTTGGAGACGAGTTGTAGCAACTGCAGTCTCTAATGGTATATGGATACCAGCAATCTCTACAGCGTTAAATTATTTTGATGGCTACAGAAGTGAGAGACTTCCAGCTAGCTTACTACAAGCCCAACGGGATTATTTTGGTGCTCACACTTATGAAAGAACTGATAAACCTCGTGGTGAGTTCTTCCACACAAATTGGACTGGGCGTGGAGGTGATACCGCTTCCTCTACTTACAACGCTTAAATTTATTTGGGGCTCTCATTAAATTGGTAGCCCCGAATAATATTTTTAATTTTAGTATTAAATTAAAATGAATTAAGTTTGCAAAGTAATTTTTGTTTTGTTATTGATTCTTAAAATTTATAGCTAATCAAGATTTTACTAACTCTATTTAACCATTAAACCAATAAACGTATATGAATCTTACAGATATAATAGGCTATTTCGCAGCCTTACTTGCAGCACTAATTTTTTTACCTCAAATGGTACAAACTATTCGAAGCAAAGATACAAAAGGTCTTTCGCTACCAACATTTATTTTGGTATCTCTTAGCAATACAATGTGGCTATCTTATGGATTGCTAACCATGGATTCGGCAATTATACTCTCTCAAATCTTTTTATATCCTATGGGAATTACAATTTTAGTTTATAAAATAAAATATGGGTAAATATTTTAGGGTAAATAAAAATACATTAAAAAAAATTTGTATCTCTCAAGTTAAAATAATAACTTGCTTATAGATACGCACAAACGTTTGCGTAAATATTATTGACGATTTATTTTTCTAACATCTACTTTTAGTTATTTATATGATTGGAATATTTTTTTTAGAAAATCTTGGAATCATTCTACATAGGAGAATTATATGAAGCGTTTATTTACCTTTTTTATTATTCTACTTATCTCTGCTTTAACAATTCAAGCTTCAACCACCGGTAAAATTAAGGGCATTATCACAGATGCAGAAACTGGTGAACCTCTCATTGGTGCTAATGTAATTATTCTAGGAACATCCCTAGGCGCAGCAACAGATCTTGATGGGTATTTCTTGATTCTTGCCGTTAGGCCAGGTGAATATAAGTTGAAAGCTAGTATGATTGGGTTTGAAACAATGATCAAAACAGAGGTACAAGTTGAAGTTGATAGAACAATTATTGTTAATTTTAATCTTAATCAAACTGAACTTCAAAGTGCAGAAGTTGTAGTTACTGCCGAGCGAGACGAGGTAAGATTAGATGTATCGGCTTCGGAAACAAATCTTCAAGCTAAGGAGATAAACACTTTACCATTTGCCACCAGAGTAGAAAATATTATTGGAATGCAGTCCGGTGTTACTGGAAGCTTACTTGAGGGTGAAATTAGTATTCGCGAAGGTAATTCTGTGGAAACAGATGTTCTTGTTGATGGGTATTCAACTGCTGATACAAAAGCCGGAAAAGTTTCATTTCCAGTCAACAAAAATAGTATTCAGGAGATAAAGGTATTACGAGGTGGATATAATGCAGAATATGGTGAGTCCCGTTCGGGTATTATAAATATAGTTACCAAAAATCCAGAAGACCAAATACACGCAGCTGTTGATTATCAATTTGAACCTGCTCAATACCGCCATGATGGTGAGCAGAGATACGATCCATCTAAATTATGGCAGTACCGTTTGTATGATGGAGAAAATGCTGATGACCCATCCAATATTGTTCGCTACGAAGGAAGAACAAATGATACAATTAAATGGATAGGTTGGAATGCTTATGCCGAGAGATTAAACACAGACGAAAATCTTGACAATGATCTTACAGCAAAGGAAGCTAGAGAATTATGGCAATGGCGTCACAGACCAATTGAATATGGAAACAGAACAGGACATAATTTAGATCTTTCTGTAAGTGGCGGTTTGGTTTCAACTAATTCTTGGAAATTAAATGCTTTGGGTGGATTTAAATATATAAATCGTCCTTATACATATCCGCAAGCAAGAGATTCGTACGAAGAGATTGGTTATATGTTAAAACTAGTCAACAGATTTGGCTCAAATACAACTCTAACATTGTCAGCTCTCAGTACATCCATTAACACAGTAAATAGGGATGATGCGAATAGTAAATGGAGTGCAGAAATAAAACTATCGTATGATGGAGGTAATGCTCCGCTATTCTATTTGGCAGAAAAGCCATATGTTAATAACAAAGTTGATTTGTATGGACTTCATTTCATGCATATCTTCAAGCCTACTCTTTATATTGAAGCTGATATTAACTATTATAAATCAGATTGGGATATGAATAAATTTGACCAATCTAATGCTGAAGATGGAAGATATTTTGGTATGGAAAGAGCTAGGAATGATAGTAGTTTTATAGATGAAAATGGAGATGATTTAGCAGTTGGGGACACCAATTATTATTATATTCCCAGACTTTTTTACGATCCTCAGTCGGGGTATATTCCTTCAGAGTTTGGAGACCAAGATGATGTAAGTGGTTTCCGTATGTTTGGTAGAGCTAATACAACTGATCAATCATTTACAAAAAGAATTGATGCAAAATTTGCTTTGGTTAATCAATTTCATCAAAATCATGAACTCAAAATTGGTGTTGCTTTTAGATCGACACATATATTTCAGGATAGATACCATCTCCACGATGATCTTCAGGACCAGCCGTTTGTTTTAAGAACTGATGTTGAACCGATTCAATTCAACGCTTATATTCAAGATAAAATTGAATTCGGGGGAATGATTGCTAACGTAGGTGTTCGTTTTGATTACTATTCCACAGATGAATATTTGCCAGATGTACAACGTACGCTTGAGTTTGACACAAATTTAGAGACCGTAAATTCTTTTATGGCAGGGAATTTTCCAAAAATTGAACCTCAAACAAATTTTTATGTTAGTCCAAGAGTTGGTATTTCATTCCCAATTACAACAAATAGTAAAGTATACTTCAATTACGGTCACTTTGTACAGATGCCTCAGCCAGAAGCTATGTATTTTTCAACAGCCGCATTAGGAAATAGATTGCAGTGGTTAGGTGATCCAACTTTAACATTCCAGAAGTCTATTAATTACGAGCTTGGATATGACCAAAATGTATTCGATTATTTCCAATTTCATATTGGTGCATTCTACAAAGATTATTCCGATGTTGAAAGTGGAATTGTTTACGCTCATTCTGATCAGAGCTTAGTACTTGAATCTGCAGTCCAGCGTGAAAATAGAGAGATACGTGGGCTTGATATTGAATTTAGAAGATCCTACGGGAGCTGGGTAACGGGATTCCTAAATTTTAACGTTACACAGAAAAGTACTAGTGATTTACAGGTTCCAGGTATAAGTCAGATACCTATTATTACAGATAATCCATCAGTTGGCTTAGACGGGGAATTGAGAGGTGTACCTAGACCAGTAGTCTCAGAAATTAGACCTTATGGTAGAGGTGTTATTACAGTTAGATCTCCAGTTAATTGGGGACCAAGAATAGCGGATTACCCGATCCTTCATAAAACAGCACTTAGTTTTGGACTCTTTTATAGTGGTGCTGGGCTTGTCGAACATCCCGATGAACAATTTAGACTTACACATCCTGATGTGAAATTTTACACTATACCTACTTTTAGCTCAAATCTAAGAATTAGTAGAAATTTTCAAGTCTCCGATAATTCCAGTTTGGAGCTTTACTTAGATATAAGCAATCTTTTTGTTACAAAATATAGAACTGCAATTCCAAACAGAAATGATTATTTCAATGATCTTTATGCAAATGGAAAAACTGATAGAGTTGGTACAGAGGAGGTTTCTGATCCTCTTATTCTTAGAACAGAAAGTGATGTTCTTTATTCCGGCCAACATAGAAGATACATGCTTGGATTCCGTTTTAATTTGTAGAATTTAACAGTGAGGATTGTGATGACAAAAATGTTAAGAATAGAAAATAGATTTAATTCGGAGGAATTAATGAGAATAAAAAGACCAGGATTCGTGACCTTAACTTTACTAATTCTTGGAGTTTTTGTTAGTTTTAATTATGGACAGACTACAATAACAAAGAGCCATGAAATTGGTAGATTATGGGAAACTATGTATGCTTCTGGTTCAATGCCAAATTATAATCCATTAGCAAACCAGATGACCTACCCAGGTGGTGATTTTAGAACAATGACAAAGAAGAATCTTGTTGGACTTGGCATTTGGATTGGGGTGAGTGATTGGGTTGATTCCACAGACCAATTTCATACAAGATATGTTTCACAGGGTGGATTTGAAAACGATGAAGCTACGAGTTATGTTAAAACTATTTCAAACAAAAAGAAGGTAAGAAATAGGCTACCAAACGTAACTGTTAACGGAAATATAGAAGAACGCTTTTTGGATACTCGGTCATCAAGTACAAAATCTGCAACAATACCAGCAGATGAAAGAATTGAGACTAGATATGCGAGCAATGTAGGAGTCCAAGTTCAAATGCGAAGTTTTGCACAGGCAAATCAGAACCATAATAATTATATAATTAAGGAATATACTTTTACTAATAACGGCAATATTAATTCAGATGTTGGAAGTGTTGAATTGCCAGACCAAAATTTAACAGGTGTATATTTCGGGTTTCAATACTATATGCTTCCTGGTGGTGATAGAGGGCATGAGATGGTTAGACAACACGATGATTGGTCAGTTTATTATGGTAATCAGCCAGGTGATTCTCTTCGGGGATTGTTCTATCTATATGATGGACGTGCGGACGATAATCATTATGCTGGCGATGATACCGGTGATCCTGATAAAGCTACCGGAGAGTTTTTATCTCCTCAGTATCCTGGGTTTGGAGTTTTGCATGCAGATACATCTCCAACAGACATGACTGATGATAGGTCTCAACCTTCTACTATTAACATTAAACCAAGAAGATTGATGAGATCTTACCCTGGTAATACTGCAGATGAACTCTACGGTGAACTAAGTTCTGGTGAACAATCAACGGGAACTGAGGGAATTCCATTAAATCCATATGATCCGCAAATTGAACAACCTGTTGGGTTACTATCATTTGGCCCTTACGACCTCAATTTCGGTGAAAGTATTGTAATTGTGCTCTATGAAGCAGTTGGCTCAATTTCACAGCAAATTGCTATAGAAGCTGGAAGTGAATGGCGCAACGGAACCCTTGAATATGAGGGACTTACAGGTGATGAAGCTAAAAATGCATTAGTTGGTACCGGAAGAGATTCTCTCCTTACCGCTGCTTCAAATGTTGAATACGCTTGGAGTATTGGTATGGAAAATCTCCCCACACCTCCTCCTGCACCAGATGATTTTAATATTTCATCAGGTCCAGGAAAAATTGAATTGGCATGGGGCTCAGTTGCTGATAAAGTTGATTGGGTAACGAAAGAACTAGACTTTGCTGGGTACAAACTTTATAAAACTGAGGGAAGTTATAAAAATATTTATAATTTAATTGCAACCTTGGAGGGAGATACAACTCATTATACTGACAGAAATGTTGAACGTGGTAAAAAGTATTATTATTACGTAACATCTTATGATGATGGAAGTCAGAATATTGATGGCGTTAACCCAGGTGAATCACTCGAATCTAGTCCTTATTATAATCGTAATTTTGTAACTGGAGCATCACCATTTTTAGGAGCATCCTCTCATTTGGAAGATATTTATGTTGTCCCAAATCCTTACCATGTACAAGGATTAACCTATGGTGGTACTGTTATAGATGATTATAATGATGTTCCAAGATTAGAAGATAAATTAATGTTTGTAGGTTTACCTGCTAGAGCTACAATTCGTGTGTTCACAATGAGTGGAGATCTTGTAGAAACTATTCCACATCCAAATCCAGATAATCCGAATTCAATACCGGAATCTGCCGATGAGGAATGGTATCAGATCTCATCTAGTTGGCAAAATATAAAAAGTGGTGTTTATGTTTACTATGTAGAAGGATGGGATACGGACGGAAATCCCTTGGGCTCAACTTTTGGTAAATTTGTAATCATCAGGTAATTCAATTTTGTGGAGAAAATTATGAAAATAAAGTACTTGTTTTTATTAGTTACTACTATTCTATTTTCAGTTCAAAGTACTAATTATGCACAGATGAAAAAAGTAGGTCAAAGTGGTATGACTTATTTATCTATTAGTCTTGGTGCTAGAGAAAGTGCTATGGGTAATGCCAGTGTAGCAAGTGTTTCTGGTACACAGGGAATGTTCTACAATCCTGCAACGCTAACCAGTTTAGAAAATGTTGGAGTCGTTATCAATCATGTTAGTTGGATTGCAGATACTCAATTATATGGATTTGGAGCAGCATATAGTTTTGGTAGTTTTGGGACGCTTGGTTTGGATATGATTTATATGGATTACGGTGAAATTATCGGGACTAGAAGAGTAGATAAGAGTGTCGATGAGAGAGGTTTTATAACTACTGGAAATCTTAATATTCAAGATTATTCTATTGGAGTTTCATATGGCTTTCCTGTAAATGATCTATTTTCGGTTGGTCTTAAATTAAAATACGTTCACGAAGATCTCGGAAGTGTTCCGATTGCCATTAGAGAGATTGACCAGGCAAATCAGATTTATGAATATGAAGATAGAGAATGGGTCATTAATAATTGGGGCTTTGATTTTGGAGCCTTCTACAACATTGGCTATAAAGATCTAGTTCTAGGTGTTGCTTTCCAAAACTATTCCCCAGATATGAAATATTGGACAGAACATTTTCAATTACCATTAGTTTTAAGAATGGGTCTTGCAATGGATATTTTGAAATTTTGGAACGATGAAGGTGGTGATTTTGAGTTAAATACCTCTTTTGATGTTCTTCATCCAATTGATTATACAGAACGTGTTCACATTGGTACAGAGTTAGCATTTAAGAAAATGTTTTTTATGAGAGCAGGTTATAAATTTAATTATGATACTGAAGATTTTAGTTTCGGATTAGGATTTAACTTCGAATTTGGCGGTGTAGGAGCTACACTAGATTATGCTTATACACACGTTGAATTTTTTAGTAGCGTTAATAGGTTGAGTTTAAATTTTAATTTTTAACTGATATTTTTATTACATTTAATTAACGATTCAATTATTATTTAATACTGGAGGTATTATGAAAAAAGGTTACAAATCACTAATTACATTACTAAGTATGATGTTCCTATTTAGTAGCTTTTCGTTTGCACAGGAAGTAGCAGAGATTTTATGGGAAGATAATTTTAATGATACAGCAACAGACCCTAGCTGCTTGATTGATGTAGGTTGGATGTATTATGGTGAGAATGATGGTTTATTTGGCTCAATAGTAGAGCAAACTGATGAGGGAACAGCTTTTTTCCAGGTCGGAAGCTTTGGTGGTGTTCTTGGTGCGGTTCTTTTCCAGTCAAACGGTTGTCCGGAAATTGATACTGCTGATTCAGAGAGAGGTCATATGCTTCTTGTTGATTCAAGCAAGGGAGCACCTAATATTGAAATAACATTCAATGTTAACTTCAAAACAATCACATCTTCTTTCTTCTCTTGTGCAGCGCGTATGGTTCAAAGAGATCTTGAAGAAGATTACCCGGATTCAGATCCAACAGAAGAAGGAGCATATCAATTATTCATCAGTCCATTGGAAAATACAATCGCAATTGCTCGTGTTATTGGTGTTGAAGAAGGTGGAAGTGAAATGTCCTTTTTAGATCCAGGTTCTTGGCAATATCTTACTCCACCAACAGATTTTGAAATTGATTTGAATGTCCCATATTGGATAAAATTTTATATGTATGAGAATACATTTAAAGTGAAAATTTGGGAAGGCGCATTAGATGACGAAGAAGATGTATGGTTATTAGAAGGAACAGATGATAGTGATAGCGCAAGAGTTTCAGGAACATTTATTCAATTTGCATTATTAGCACCACTAGATGCATCGTCAACAGATCAACTTGAATTAGATAATATTACAGTTAGATCAACTGGTAATACTGTTGGAGTTGAAGATAATGTTGCTACGTTACCAGATGAGTTTATGTTATACGCTAACTATCCAAATCCATTTAATCCTACAACAAATATTCAGTTTGCTTTACCAGCAACATCTAATGTTAAGTTAACTGTTGTTAATGCTTTAGGTCAAGTTGTATCTGAGTTAGTTAATGGTCAAATGAGTGCTGGAATTCATAATGTTACATGGAACGCTGCTAATATGACTTCTGGAATTTACTTCTACAGAGTTGAAGCAAATGGTTTTGTACAAACAAGAAAAATGCTTTTACTTAAATAGTTATTTTTAGTTTTCTATTAATATCGGGGTTCATTTCATGGATCCCGAATTTTTTTTATCTATCCATCATGTCGTGGAGGAATATATGTATAAACGAATCTTTATTTCACTACTTTTTATTCTCTTCTTTGTTTCTTGCAGTCAAAAAGAAGAAACATCTACCCTCAATAAAGATATCAAACCCGCACAAGTTTTTTCTGTTGAGAATAGTACTACCAAGATTCCTGTTG
>Ga0164313_10004689_pt1 | contig 12122 bp, 17 predicted proteins | sample GuaBasSedimGuay4_FD_113735 | JGI IMG/M metagenome (GOLD analysis project Ga0164313, IMG submission 113735) | Subseafloor sediment microbial communities from Guaymas Basin, Gulf of California, Mexico - Guay4, Core 4569-4, 0-3 cm | ecosystem: Environmental > Aquatic > Marine > Hydrothermal vents... | reverse complement strand
CAAAGACGCAAAGAAGAACAATATTATCTAAAAAAACCCTGGCGTATTTGGCGTAATACGGGACGTTGGTGGAGAGCGTGCACAGCAAAACATAGGACGTTGGGCCTTTGACTAATTGGCCTTATTTTATCTAAGATTGAACCACCCCAGTGAAACAATAACAAAAGAGGGTTTCACTGGGCAGGCCCCGGTGAAATACGCTGCGCTTGTCATTCGGCCCGTGATGGGGGACATCCATTAGACTATTGGCTTCTCTATTTTATTTTGAATCCCCTTCATCATTTCCCAAGGCACATCCTCGTATTGTTCTTTTACTTCAGCTGGCAAATGGGAAGAGGCTTCCCCAATCACTTCAAGATTGCGGATAACAGCATCTACCGTCTTTTCATCACGTTGCCATGATTCAAAATCGATACCATGGGTATAGCGCTCGATTTTGTTGATCGCATCAACAATATCATCTATCCAAAACTGCCAACTTCTAGACGGCATGAACAGCCTCCTGGAGAATCTGTTCGCGAAATTGTTTTTTCAGGGCATTCTTGGTAACCAGATCGACAGAACATTGCAGGAGATCTTCCAAGTATCCTTTCAACTCGAGGAACCCAAATATACCGGGAATTTTTTTAAAGGTTACCAAAATATCAACATCGCTTTCATCCTGAGCGACATCGCGGGCTACCGAACCAAAAAGCGATAATGATGCCACGCCAAAACGGGTTTCAATTTCACTACGGTGTTCGGAAAGGGCTTTCAGTATATCCTGGCGTTTCATATCGATATCCTCTTTAGTTGCAATCCCATTCACATTTCATTAAACTTTAAAAAAGTAACCATCGAATTGGGAAATTTTTAAAATCTCCAATACGACTCTGAAGGATTTCATTGAGCTTATTGTCATTGACCTCCCAATACAGATGCACCAGATTTTAGCAGAATGATTATCAATCTATATCAGGATTTGAAATATTTATTAATACGGGATGTTGGTGCAGAGCGTGCACAGAACTTAAGAGCAGAAACAAAAAGATACCTCACGCAAAGGCGCTAAGGCGCAAAGAAAATCAGAATGTTAGAAGGTTATAAAATCAGGTGTCCGTGAACGCAGAGATAATTTTGAATTCTAAATTTTTAATTTTAAATTAGAGGATCAGGAAAATCATCATACACATGAGGTTATTTATCAAAAACGTCTGCCGGTAAATCAAATTTTTCTATCATATCATTAAGTGCATATGACAAAATAAGCGTCTTTTTGCCATGCGATTTGATGGGATAAGACTTATGTGTCTCGGGATCATAAAATTTGGGATGCCGGCCTTTGCCTGTCACGTAAATAACGCCGTACCTTTTGAGTATTCTTGTTATTTTCCTTAATTCTAAAGGCTTAGGCATAGTTTATTTCGACAGTTGATCGCTGGAGATTATCATTGGTAGCAGATGTTAATGATTTTTTTATAGACATCTTCAAGCTTCTGGAGGACTGTTTTGTTTCCAATTCATTATACATTCTCCAATACTTACCATGAGCTGGGTCGTAAATTGTATTAATCGCATCGTTTTCTACCGCAGTCAAAACATACTCCTTTATAGAATCAGCTAATGCTTCTAAAGCGGCTTTCTCATCTTTACCATGGGAAGAAATTGTAAAATCCAAACAGCGGGCAACTATTACATCATTTTCCCTGGTTAATAATATACGTAGTATCGGGCTTTCCCATAACCCAACAATCTTAAATATTATCCTTTTTGCTTTCATACCTTTCATGGTTCCCTCTCGTAGATTGTCCCATTACTTGAATGTTTATAATTCCGGGACGTTGATAGTTAATTAACTTTAATACGGGATGTTGGTGCAGAGCGTGAACAGGGCTGAAGATCACGGCAAAAAAGATAACTCACGCAAAGATAAAATCGTGTACCACGCTTTTATTATACGCATCTGCGCTGCTAAACAAATTCTCTTCTCAATTTCTAATCTTCTAAACTTCTTAAATTTGCGTCTTTGCGCCTTTGCGTGAGGAAACATCTTGGGACCGTAAGCGAAGAACAAAAAAGATTACTCACGCAAAGACGCAAAGAAGAACATTATTATAGAAAAAATAGCTTGGCGTACTTGGCGTCTTGGTGAAGCCCCGCAAAGAGCGCTAAGAAAAACAGACGGTAAAAACGTTAGAAGGTGAGAGGGTGGCAGCAGGCTAAAAGCATCGTAGGCCATGGCTTCAGCCCTGAAAAATCTTTGTTTATATTATCAACCAGTGGCCGGTTATCTGAAAACCTTTGCGCCTTGGCGCCTTTGCGTGAGAAATTAGATTGTAGCTTTTAAAACTGAGCGCCTTCGCGTGAGTCACGTCATACGGGACGTTCGTGCAGAGCGTGCACAGAGAGTCGCTCTATATGGGAAGAGGCTTCCCCAATCACTTCAAGAATATCATCTATTAATTGGTTGCGACAGAAAAATGGGGCAGGGTTGAAATTGAATACATTTTTGTCATCCAGCTACCCAATCCTCGACTTTCAATTTTCCAATCCGGCCAAATTCTCTTACATTATGAGTAACAACTGTTAGCTTGTTTGCAATGGCAATAGATGCGATCTGTGTATCTCTTTCGCTGATCACCATACCTTCTCTTTCAAGCTGTGCCCGTATAACAGCATATTTCCCGGCCGCTGCCTCATCAAAAGAATACAGACCCAATAACGACGATATCTTTTTAATTTTCAATCGCCTGTCTTTCTTTTTTATCGGTGACTTCTCTATTCCGTACAATATTTCAGCCAGTGTTATGGTTGACAGAGATAAATCTGCTGGAGCGCATTTTTTAATCCGGCCGATTACTCTCTTATCACCACGCATCCAATAACTGATGATATTTGTATCGAGCAGGTACATATCTCCTTGTTTAATCCAAACTAAAGTTTTTTGACGGCAATGCCTCAGGTGTTTTGAAACCTGAATCAACGGGGAAATCATCCCAGAAACTCTCCGGCCACTTGCTTCTTCCAAGCGGTTCAAGGATTACCATGTCCCCTTTTTTGCTGATTTTCACTTCATTTCCTTTAAAACGAAACGCTTTGGGTAACCGAATCGCTTGCGATCGACCGTTTTGAAATACTTTTGCTATTGATTCCATAGCCGACTCCCTCCTCATGATATTAATATATACCAGTATATACCACTTATCTCAAAAAGTCAATCATCGTCATACGTTCGTAATACGGGCCGTTAGTGCAGAGCGTGCACAGGGCTGAAGAGCACGGCAAAAAAGATAACTCAACTCACGCCAAGGCGCAAAGGCGCTAAGAAAAACAGAAGGTAAGAAGATCAGTTCACCATTATTCAACCCAGTTTTCCAACTGCAGACCAACAACCCTTTCAAATTCTTTGATGTTGTTGGTCACCAATGTCATGTCTCGCGAGCGTGCCAGACCTGCTATGAGGAGATCATAAGGGCCAATCGGCATCCCTTTCTTTTCAAGTTGAGCACGAATAATTGCGGATTCTATGGTAGCGGAACGATCCAGGTTAATGATGCTCAATGGTAAAAGGAATTTGGTAAGCGCATCCTTGGACCGTTGCGGATATTGACTTTTTTCGACCCCATATTCAAGTTCAAATAGGGTGATTATGGAAATTGCAACATCCTGTGGCGAATGTTGCCTGAATCGATCGAGAACCGTCGGTGGACGTTTTTTAATAAGGTATATGCAAATATCAGTATCAAGCAGGTAGTGCACTAAAAAGACTCTCTCTTCTGCATGGCCGGCTGATTACGCCCGTCTTTCATAAAATCTTCTGGAAATTCACTGAGAGAGTCGAACAACGAGTCCCATGTCGCTTCTATCGGTTCCAGTATAATCTGTTTTCCGTTTTTAAATATTTTCACCTCATTACCAGGCATCCTGAATGCTTTGGGTAGCCTTACCGCTTGAGAACTGCCATTTTGAAATAATTTTGCTGTTTCCATTTTATCACTCATCATTATCGTATATATTATTAGTATATACGATAATGATCTCAAAGTCAACCAAGATAAAAGCGTGTACCACGCTTTTATTATACGCAGCTGCGCTGCTAAACAAATAGATCTGATACGTCAGGTACTATTTTATCCGACAAAAAAATTACTCGCGCAAAGAAGAGCAATATTATTTAAGAAAACCATTAACTTTCAACCCATTAAGCATCTCATCTTCTCACCTTCTATTCCTACGTATGATCGGTTGGCAATGAAATGGTTTGATTAATGCCCCGGATTGTTATGGCTTTCATGGTACGTTCCTTTGATGATGCTATATTTTGATATCACTATAATATCATCATATGCCATCACTGAGTATTTTTCCAACCCGGTCAATATGTTCTTTCAAATCTTTATTTTCGATTTCTTCATAATGCACAACATCAAAAAAATAAGGCAATGGCAATTCTTCATTGAGGAGAGCACTTAGACGTCTAACTATTTGAAAAGTTATATCTTTACCATTTATTGCCAGATCGATATCAGATCCTTTTTGATGGCTGTTTTTTGCGCGTGAACCAAAAATAACAACTTGTTTTATTTCCGGAAACCGGCGAACAGCTTCTAATATGGCATCTATATCTGCTTGTTTTAATCCAAACTTCATGATTTAATTCTGGACTTCAGATATGAATATAATTGATTTAAAGCAGGAAAATACTTTTCACGAATTTCCAATATTACTTTAATCGCCGTGTTTTTATCGTATGTATGACTTGTCAAGTTTCTGTCATCCAGTGCGGCTATCCAGACATGCCCATCTTCAATAATATTGATTTGGAATGCCTGTTTAATGGCCTGTCTTGGGGATTTGACAGCAAAACCTTGCACATCCAGATAATCTTTTATCACTTTCCAGGCCAGTTCAAAACTCATTTCATAAAATTGAATCAACCCTCCCATTTCTGCTTCAGATGGATTTTTTATCTTTAAAGTACGCTCTAACAGTTTGAATGCTTTTTCATAATTCTGGAAACGCTGTTGCCAGCGAATATCTTTATTTTCCGTTGTCATGTTTTGTTGTAAGCTCCTTCTCATACGGGACGTTCGAATAATACGGGAAGTTGGTGCAGAGCGCGCACAGGGCTGAAGAGCAGAACAAAAAGATAACTCAACTCACGCCAAGGCGCGAAGGCGCAAAGAAGAGCAATATTATTTAAGAAAACCATTAACTTTCAATCCATTAAGCATCTCATCTTCTCACCTTATGATCGTCTTATCTTCTGCCAGTTCACCTTCTCACCTTCTAATCTTCTTACCTTCTGGTTTTCTTCGCGCCTTTGCGTGAGTCATTCTTCCAACCATCTCATTTACAAGCCTTTTCCGTTATGCGAACTTTATTGTTTATCCAGAAATTACGTAAAAATGAAAGAAGCACAGCTAAAAATATTCCGATTATGAATGATAGCATTACGATTTTTAGCTTATCCGGTTTCACTGACTGGTTAGAACGAACCGGTGCTTTGATGATTTGTATGATAGAAAGGTTGGATATTTTCGATTTTAAGACTTGAATGTCAATCTTTTCTTGTTCGATATCTAATGCTGCTTCTTTACTGCGCAACACCATCGACGCATCTCTATCAAGTTTCAGATCAAGAATTTGGGTTTTAAAATAATCAATCTGTTTTACATGATCATTTTCCGCATCGATAATAATATTCACCTCTTTTTTTAAATCAAGCGTTTGTCGCTGAAGACTGTTGGCGAAGCTGATGTTCTGCTGAATTATGTTGGAATACATCAGTAGTGCAATCTTGTCAGCATCATCGGTAATCATTTGCTGTCTCAGCGCCATTATCTCTTCGGTATTTTTATTGACACTATCGATTTTCTTCTTTGAATTTTCTAAAACATTCTGAGCGTTGACCCTATTCTTGCGAATTGTTTCTATTTTTTTGTTCAGCAATATTATTCTTGCATTCGTATTCTCAATTTGATTATTTATTTTGATTTGATCAATGGATTTGATCCTGTCTTGATCGAGCATAAGTATGTTAATTGTTTTTGTTTTTTCATGGATCTTTTGTTCTAAGATATTTTTTTGGACATTCAAATCCCGCTTAAAACTTTTTGCACCATCTTCTGCTAAACTGTCAATAATGGTACTCAGCGTGCTATTTCCTTCAGTCGGATCTTTACAATAATAATCAATTTTAACGCTATCTGTTTTTGAGATACCCTTTGCATTGATTTCCGGTAAATCTTCCTCATTTTCACCCAATGATTCCGCATAATTTTTTTCTGAGAACCAGGCAATAATGTCATCGGGAGAAATTTTGTAAAGAGCGTTTCCGCTCCGATCATAACCTGTAATTCCCGGTGAAATTTGCGCTGTGACTTGATAAAGCGGGGTCTTCACAAAAACATAGATAACCGCAAGGGCCACAAAAAACATAGTGACGCCGGCAATGAACCAGCGCTGTCGCCACAACACACTGAATATGTCCACAAGGTCGATCTCGTCTTCGTAGTAGTCGTGAGGAAGTTCCGGTGTTGGAGGTGGTTGTTTTTCGTTCATCATTATTCCTTTATAATCATTTTGTGATTGGCGTTTAGTTTTTTATAGCCTGAACCGCAAAGGCGCGAAGAAGAACATTATTATAGAAAAAATAGCTTGGCGTACTTGGCGTCTTGGTGAAACGGGCGGTGAAAAGAAAAACAAATGAACCACAAAGGCACGAAGGTCACTAAGAAGAGCAAGACAAAAAAGATTACTCACGCAAAGGCGCAAAGACGCAAAGAAAAACAGAAGGTAAGAACGTTAGAAGGTGAGAGGCTGGCAGCAAGCTAAAAGCATCGTAGGCCAGGGCTTCAGCCCTGAAAAATCTTTGTTTGACCTAAACGCCTACTTTGTCACTTTGTTTCTCTAACGACGACGCACGCAAAGCAGAACGTGCCCGGAGCTGAAAAGCAGAACGATAAAGATATCTCACGCAAAGGCGCGAAGGACACTAAAAAGAGCAATATTATTTAAGAAAACCATTAACTTTCAACCCATTAAGCATCTCATCTTCTCACCTTCTGATCGTCTCATCTTCTTTCCGCTCACCTTCTAATCTTCTTACCTTCTGATTTTCTTCGCGCCTTTGCGTGAGTCATTCTTCCAACCATCTCATTTACAAGCCTTTTCCTGGAAAACTTTTGGAATCTTAACCTTCCCACCTCTCTTTAAAGTCGAAATTTTTGACATCAATCAATCCCATTCACATTTCATCAAACTTTAAAAAAGTGGCCATTGAATTGAGAAAATCTTTTTCCGTTAACGTTGCCAGGCTTTTCAGGCGTTGGACGCTCTTTCGGAATTCTGAGATCAAAGTAACTATCTTGTTTTGATCAAATTGGGGCATTGAGCACCTCAGATAGGTATCGTTTATGAAAAGGGAAAAAGTCAAAATACTGCCTCAGCACAATACTCTCGAATTCAGCCCTGAAGTTTGCATCGCGATCAAGAATCACCTTTTTATTTCGTATAACGCTGTAGCAAAACGAGAGCGGCGCCTTATTCAGAACTCGTATATCAACCGGCAGTTTAATGTGCATTTCAATCCCGATTTCAAGATTGAGCTCGTAGGTTAAACGGTCGGAAACCGGTGAAGATGTCAATAACCCGATATCGATATCCGAGAATGATTCATCCGAAATAAATGAGCCAAAGACATACGCGGTTTGAAGCTCTGGATGATAACGGTCCAGGTACGATGCAATCTCATCGATTATTTTGTCTTTTGATTTTTTATCAATTGAGCGTTTCATATTTTTCTTGGTGTACTTGGCGTCTTGCGTGCAGCCCCGCAAAGAGCGCAAAGAAGAACATTATATAGAAAATAGCTTGGAGGGCGTGGCATTTTCGCGGTGTAGAATAGAAAACCAGTAACTTTCAATACATGGCCCGCGCAATCTTCTCCTGATCTTCCTTCTCCAGATAAGGATGCATGGGCAGGCTGAAAATACGCGTTGAAAAATCATGACTCACCGGGAAATCACCGGCTTTGTATGCCAGGGATTCGAAAGCCGTCTGCATGTGCAGGGGCTTGGGGTAATAGATGGCGCTGGGGATACCCCCGCCTTTCAGTTTGCCCTGCAGGGCGGCGCGGTGGTCTTCGTCCCTTGCCAGCAGGGAATACTGGGCCCATACGGATCGCATGTTGTCCGGTGTCCCGGGTGTCACCAGCTCGCAGCCGTTCTCCGCAATCATCTGGTTGTACTGTTGGGCTGCCCGGTCGCGCAGGTCCACCTCTTCCGGGAAAATATCAAACTTGGCGTTCAGGATGGCTGCCTGGAGAGAGTCGAGGCGGCCGTTGATGCCGATGCGCGCATTGTCATATTTGTGCGTGCCCTTGCCGTGGATCTTGACCGAGTTCATGAGATCCGCCAGGGCATCGTCATCGGTAAAACACATGCCCCCGTCCCCGTAGCAACCCAGGGGTTTGGCCGGAAAAAAAGATGTGCAGGCGATCTCGGCCAGGGAGCAGGCTTTTCTGCCTTTGTATTCAGCACCGAAGGACTGGGCCGCGTCTTCAATGACAAAGAGGCCGTGCTTTTGGGCAACGGCATTGATGGCATCGTAATCGGCCGGCAGCCCAAAAAGGTCCACCGGGATAATGCCCTTGGCTTTTAACCTCCCCGACACGGCCGGAAGCGGGTGAAGCGCCGCGTCGTTCTCCATTACCGCCGCAATGGCTTCTTCCAGCTTCTGTGGGTCAATATTGAAGGTGTCCGGATCAATGTCCACGAACACCGGCACCGCGCCCAGCAGGCGGATCACCTCGGCCGTGGCGATAAAGGTGAACGGCGTTGTAAATATGGCATCCCCCGGACCCACGTTGTAGGCCATCAAGGCCATGAGCAGTGCATCCGTACCGGACGAGCAGCCGATGGCGTGCTTGACGCCCACATATTGGGCCAGGCGCTTTTCGATGGCGGCAATCTCCGGCCCCATGATGTACTTGCCGTGGTCGAGGACGGCCATGATGTTTTTTTCGAGATTTGTTCTGATTCTTTTCTGCTGGGTGGGGAGGTCGATGAATTGCATTATATCTCCATTATCTACATATTTTCAGACATGACTTGCAGGATCGAACGGGAATTTATCCAAATTTTAAGTGCTTTTTCGAGTTCGGAAAAGTGAACATCGATCTGTTTCAGGTACATAAATTTGCGCCTTTGCGTGAAAAAATATTTCGGGCCGTCAGCGAAGAACAAAAAAGATATCTCACGCAAAGGCGCGAAGGCGCAAAGAAGAACATTATTATTTAAGAAAACCATTAACTTTCAACCCATTAAGCATCTCATCTTCTCACCTTCTGATCTTCTTACCTTCTATCAGTTTCTCTTCCCACCGTCTCACCTTCTTACCTTCTCACCTTCCATCAGTTCACTTTCTCTCATCTTGTTCAGATGCTCTTTGAGATGTGACGGGGATGGATATAAATTCACGTTTTGCTGCAGACACCGCCCGGTTGGCAATATCCTGAACTTTTTCATAAGCCTGCTCGTGCCTCTCAGATATCTTGGCCATCTGGTTTTCTTGGCTTTTAACCAACTTTTCGAGAGCTTCGATCCTACTCTTGAACACATTTTTTTCGCCTTCAGATTGTGCCTCAATCAGAGCTATATTTTTTTCAAAGTCACTCGTAAGACGCTCGGTGGCCGAGGCCACGGCCGCTTCTATTTCTGCTTTCATCTTTTGTGGAAAATTTTCGGCGTCCTTTTTCAGGTGAGCCGTTTCAGTTTCTTGCTCTGCTATCAATTTTTCACGATCGTCAAGCTCAGCCTTGCGCTGGTGTAGCTGTTGATCGAAATCCCTGCGTTTTTGACCAATCTCAGTTTCAAGCTTTTTCAACTCATCATTCAACGCATTTTCGCGCTGCTCTTTTTTTCGAGTAAATGTGTATTCATACTCTTCTTTTTCCCTTTGGCGTGTTTTCTCGATAGCGGTTGACTTTTCTTTGGTGGCTAGGCTGAACGCTGCAGTTTCTTTATCCCACCGGGCACGCGACAATTGCACTTCTTCTTCGAATACACTTTTTTGGGTCTGCATTTCATGCTCGAACTGATTTTTCTTTTCCTGCTGGGCTTCAATGAGTGCGGCTAAATCAGATGCCGCGGTTTCAATCTCGTATAACCCATCGAGATATTTTTGTTTTTCTTTAACGGCAGTCTGAATTTTTTGGTATATATCGATTTCTTGCTCAAACTTTTCGGCAAGTGCCGTTAATTCACGGCTGATATCCCCCTTTAATTTGAAGAGTCTTTCAAGAGGGTCTTGAGAAGCTTGAGAATCAGCAGCGGCTTCGGCAAGCTTCTTTTCAAACATTTTACGGGCTTTTTCAGCATCGAAGACGTCTTTTTCTCGTTTCTGATATCGCACTTTAATGTTTTGATAAGCATCGAGCATTTCTTTCTTGGTGTTGGTCATGCTGATATTTTCTGATTCGTTTTTTTCGGTCATTGTAAACTCCTTTCACCTTTTGTTATATACCGTTCAATGATCGTACGTCGAAACGATCTGATATCTTTGAGGTCATCTTTAATATAGGCATAAATACTTTTGTTTTCTATCTCAGCATACAGGTGGACCAGGCGATTCCTGAATTTTGCCATTTGTTTGAGGTGTTGTAACAAACCTTTTTCTATTACGCCAGACTCCCCCAACACGGCAAAGGTATCTGCATAGTCCCTGGGCGCCCGATATTTTTCTGAAGCAATGACATGGTTGGCGACATCAAGACAGCATTCAATACTCACCTGTAGATAATACTTGGCGCTTCCGATCAGTATTTTATCTTCAAGAAAGTCCGCCTCTGTTTTTTCCGCGATCCGGTTCAATAAATCCAGGTATTCTTCAAGCTGAATAAATTTTCGCGATATCTTTTCTATAGAAACCATTGTCTAATCCTATTCTGAAAAGAATTCTTCAGATTTCCCGGCAACTTGAGTTTGTTCCAGATATGTTCGCTGGTAAGACCTGATCCGCGGATAAAAATCAAAGTATGCCATTCTGGTATTTGTTTCATATTTAATCCGCTTGTTCTCATCTTCGCAGTATATCAGAATGCCGTCAGTGACGATTTTACCGGTTATGGCAAGGGGCAGATGGTTTATTATGCGCACATCGCTTTCGGGGGCATCGCCGAGTCTATCGTCGATCGCCAGGGCAAGATCCAGTTCAAGTTTCCGACACGCCTCAAGCGATAATTTCTGCGTGTACGCACCAACATCCAGGTCGCTGAATTGATGGGATTGATCCAAGGCAACGCTGCCATAGAGGTATGCAAAAAGAACTTTGCGCCCCTTAAAAATATCCGGCGCATTTTTCAATAATTTGCGTTTGATTTGTTCAGTTTTCATTTAATGTGCATCTATTGGTGCATATTATGTCAAAAACCATTTCCATGCAGGAACAACATTAATCTCACCCTCGATCACAATATCGTCGTCCCAGGTTACTATTGTGGCTGAAGTCACCTCGAATTCAGCCATTGCGCTTTTCAACCCCCGGAGCTCCCGTTCGAAAGTTATTTTATCCGACATATCCCAGCAGACCTGAATCAAATCCACATCCCCGGTAAGTTTATTGCTTACAAAAAAATCTGTTTCATAACCGTCTTTTATTTAAACAAGGTATAAGCGTATCCATTTATTGTTTCACTGGGTTCCCGAACCGGAAAAGAATATAAATTCTTAGCGTACTTGGCGTCTTGAGCGCAGCGGGCGGTTAGAAAAACAGTAAAGACCTTGAACCGCTCAGCATAACTGAACAACGCTGTCTAAAGCTCCGCCTGGTGGATTACATGCGCCTGGCATGGCAATCACGCTGAAATTAAAAGGAAATTTTGTTACTTCAGGATATTTGCGTGGGAATTTATTCATGAAATTTAAAACGTTCACTTTTTGAACATATTTTGGGTGGCAAGTCAAATAAAATCGCCCTGACGTATTAAATACGTCGGGGCGATTTTATTTGTGAACGCGACTTCGTCGCTAATTATATTTTATTTGATCTCTATCGGAATCGTCCAACACTCTGCAGATTTCCTTGGCCTTGCCGAAACCGATGCCTTCAATTGTTGACAATGTTTTTACATTGGCCTGCAT
>Ga0164313_10004688_pt1 | contig 12122 bp, 22 predicted proteins | sample GuaBasSedimGuay4_FD_113735 | JGI IMG/M metagenome (GOLD analysis project Ga0164313, IMG submission 113735) | Subseafloor sediment microbial communities from Guaymas Basin, Gulf of California, Mexico - Guay4, Core 4569-4, 0-3 cm | ecosystem: Environmental > Aquatic > Marine > Hydrothermal vents... | reverse complement strand
TCCGCAGTTTTATTTCCGTACAACGGATGTGACGGGCATATTGAATCTTCCAGAAGGTGTGGAGATGATCATGCCGGGTGACAATGTCACGATCACGGGAGATCTGATCACGCCTATCGCCATGGAGAAGGAGGTTCGGTTTGCCATTCGTGAAGGTGGTCGTCCCGTGGGTGCCGGAGTGGTGAGCGAAATAATCGAATAGATTTTCATGCTTTCCCGCGCACAACGAAGCAAGCAATACCGGTTTTAATTAAAATTTTCATGTGTTCATTTCAATACAATATGTGAAAATTTATACACATTAGAAATATTTATCAGCACGGATGGTTGTTTCATCCCAAACTTTAGGGAAGTAATCTTATTCTGAGAAGTGGCTGATTGGTTCTAATGGAGAGAAAGAAGAATGCCATGATAATGAACTCAAAGATAAGAATCCGGCTCAAGGCCTACGATCATAAACTTCTGGACCAATCGGCAGTTGACATATTGGATACAGCCAGAAAAACGGGTGCCAAAGTCGTCGGCCCGATTCCGCTCCCCACACGAATCAACAAATATTGTGTTCTGCGGTCGCCGCATATCGATAAGAAATCCAGAGAACAGTTCGAGATGCGGACGCATAAAAGGCTTCTGGACATACTGGAGCCGACCCAGCAGACCGTGGATGCACTGATGAAGCTGGACCTTTCTCCGGGTGTGGACGTGGCGATTAAACTCTAGCCGATCAAAGGAACACAGGGTATTGTTTTTAGATTACAAACTGCTGTTTCACGATATATGGAACAGCAGTTTGGTGATTCTTAGGGCCTGGAAAGATGGCTGTTCAGAATCGGTAAAAACGGAACCCGATAAATTGCAGACGATGCTCAAGGGATGATTGAGAATTATGTGTAAAGGACTGATAGGAAAAAAATTAGGGATGACGAGTCAGTTTACTTCTGAGGGCAGGTATGTTCCCGTGACCGTCGTACAGGTCGGACCGTGCGTCGTCACCCAGGTGAAAACGATTGACACCGACGGATACAACGCCCTGCAGTTGGGTTTTGGGGAAAAAACCAAAAAGAACTGCAATAAACCCATGCAGGGGCACCTCAGCAAGAGCGGCCATGAGAACTTTTCGGTTCTCAGGGAGGTATCCGTGGATGATCCTGAATCGTACAAACCCGGGCAGACGATAACCACGGAAATATTCGGCATCGGGGAGCGGGTTGAGGTTGTCGGCATATCCAAGGGACGGGGATTCTCCGGTGTTATGAAACGTCACGGTTTCAGCGGCGGGAAGAAAACCCATGGCAGTCACAGCCACCGCATTCCAGGTTCCATCGGATGCAGTGCCTGGCCGGCAAAAGTTATCAAGGGCAAAAAAATGCCCGGCAACTACGGTAATGAACAAAATACCCTTCGGAACGTCGAGATTTTCGACATTCGACCCGACGACAACCTGGTGTTGCTGAAAGGCCCCGTGCCCGGATCAAAAGCAGGGCATGTCACCATTCAGAAACCCAAATATACTAAATAGGATATAGGAAACTCATGGCGGTCGTAGATATACTAAACAGTACAGGAGAAAAGGTTTCGCAGATCGATCTCAAGGACGACATTTATAACGTACCTGTGAAATCGAGTGTCCTGCACGAAGTTGTCACCATGCAGCTCGCAGGAAGAAGGGCCGGTTCGGCCTCGGTCAAACACCGCTCCGATGTGCGGGGAAGTCAGCGGAAACTGTTTCGCCAGAAAGGCACCGGCCGGGCACGGCGCGGAAATATAAAATCTCCGCTTTTAAGGGGTGGTGGTGTTGCTTTTGGGCCGGACCCCAAGTCCTATGCCTACAAGGTGCCGAAGAAGGTTAGACGGCAGGCCCTCAAAATGGCCTTGAGTTCAAAACTCAAGGAAGAGGCCATTCTCGTTCTGGATGCACTCGAACTCGAACAGATCAAGACCAGGGCACTTATGGACGTTGCCGACAATCTCAATGTGGAGAATGTTCTGATCGTCACCGATAAAAAAGATGAAAAGCTGGAACTCTCTTCGAGAAACATCCCTAATGTGAAAGTACTGCGTTGCGAAGGACTCAACGTTTACGACATTTTGAAGTACAAGACCCTTGTGCTGCTCGAGGCATCGGTCAAGGGTATCGAAGGGAGGCTGTTGCCATGATCCAGTATGATATTATCATCAGACCCGTGATTACGGAGAAGACCAGTATTCAGAAAGAGGACTTCAACCAGGTTTCCTTCGAAGTCGACCGCAGGGCCAATCGGGTTGAAATCCGGCGAGCCATCGAGAAAATATTCAAGGTCAGGGTCGCCGGCGTCAAGACCATGCAGGTAAAGGGCAAGACCAAACAGCGCGGCCGGGTCGTCGGTAAACGCAAGGACTGGAAAAAGGCGATCGTCAAGCTGATGCCGGGCGAACGCATTGATTTTTTTGAAGGAGTATAAGTTAGGAGCTGAACATGGCTATAAAGCGAGTAAAACCAACATCCCCCGGGCGTCGTTTTCAAACATATTCAACGTTTGAAGAGATTACCAGCACCACCCCGGAAAAGTCGTTGCTGAAAAACATGCGAAAGAGCGGTGGCCGGAATGCAAATGGAAGGATCACCAGCCGGCATAAAGGCGGCGGACATAAACGTCATTACCGGATTATCGACTTCAAACGGGATAAGATCGGCATCCCGGCCAAGGTGGCAAGCATTGAATACGATCCCAATCGCAGTTCGAGAATTGCTTTGTTGCACTACACCGACGGTGAAAAACGTTATATCCTGGCGCCTTTGAATCTGAATGTCGGCGATCAGGTCATGGCCGGACCGGAAGCGGACATTAAACCCGGTAACACGCTCCCGCTCCAGAACATTCCCCTGGGGACGCACATACACAATATCGAACTGCGTCTCGGCAAGGGGGGGCAGATCGTCAGGTCGGCCGGCACCTACGCCCAGTTGATGGCCAAGGAAGACCGTTATGCGCTGGTCAAGCTGCCTTCGAGCGAGGTGCGGATGGTGCTTCTGAAATGCAAGGCAACCGTCGGTCAGTTGGGCAATGTCAACCACGAGAATATCAACCTTGGAAAAGCGGGGCGCAAACGTTGGCTGGGCAAAAGACCCAGTGTCAGAGGCGTTGCCATGAATCCGGTCGACCATCCCATGGGCGGCGGTGAAGGGCGTTCTTCCGGCGGCAGGCATCCCTGCACACCCTGGGGCATGCCGACAAAGGGTTACCGGACACGCAAGAACAAGCAAACCGATAAATACATCGTTAAAAAACGTACCAAGAAATAATATGAAATCAGACGGCCGCTGCCATCAAACAACCGGCTGCCGGCTAAATGATAAAGTGCAGGAGAGGTCATGCCAAGGTCTTTAAAAAAAGGTCCATTTATCGATCAAAAATTGTTTAGTAAGGTATTGAATGCTCAGGAGTCCCGCAGTAACAGGGTCATCAAAACCTGGTCGAGAAGATCGACCGTAATTCCGGAAATGGTGGGGGTCACCCTGGCGGTACACAACGGGAGAAAGTTTGTACCGGTATTTGTCACGGAGAACATGGTGGGACACAAACTGGGTGAATTTTCACCCACGCGGACCTATTATGGCCATGCCGGCGATAAAAAATCGAAACTGAAGCGATAAACATTTGCATAAGGGAGTGTCTGTGATGGAGGTTAAGGCGATATCCAGATATGTGCGCATATCTCCTCAGAAGGTCAGAATGATAACGCATGCTATCAAGGGAAAACCGGTTGAGACAGGGCTGGGTATTCTAAAATTCATGCCGCAGAAAGCCGCGGGGATCGTCGAGAAAATAGTACGTTCCGCTGCCGCCAATGCCGATCACAACCACGGATTGGACGTGGATGCTCTGGTCATCGACAATCTGATTGTCGACCAGGGGCCAAGCTTGAAACGCTTTCGCGCAAGAGCAAGGGGCAGGGGTGCAAGAATTTTAAAGAGAACCAGTCATATAACAGTTATATTAGCTGAAGATGCGTCGTAAAAACAGGGGGGTACGAGCTTGGGCCAGAAAGTAAATCCGATAGGATTCAGATTAGGAATCATCAAGACTTGGGATTCCAGGTGGTATGCCGGGAAGAAATACGCCAGTTATATTTTGGAAGATTTCAATATCCGGAAATTCATCAAGAAAAAATTGTACCATGCCGGAATTTCAAAGATTGAAATTGAACGCTCCGCTAAACGTGTCCGGCTCCGTATCTTCACGGCCAGGCCCGGAATCGTGATCGGCAAAAAAGGTTCAGAGATCGAACTCCTCAAAAAGGACCTGGAGAAGCTCGTTACCCAGGAAGTTCTTATCGATATACAGGAAGTGAGAAAGCCCGAAATCGATGCCCAGCTCGTTGCCGAGAATGTTGCGCTTCAGATCGAAAGACGCGTGGCCTTCAGACGGGCTATGAAAAGGGGGGTTTCATCGGCCATGCGGTTTGGGGCACAAGGTGTTAAGATTATCTGCGCCGGTCGCCTGGGCGGAGCGGAAATGGCCAGGACCGAATGGTACCGCGAGGGCAGAGTTCCCCTGCACACGCTCAGGGCCGACATCGATTATGGTGTTACGGAAGCCAATACGACGTATGGTATTATCGGCATCAAGGTGTTCGTGTTCAACGGTGAAATATTAAAGAAGGATCCCCTGGAATCAGCCCGCGGCTGATCTTAATAAACCCATTCAAAAGTACTTTTAGGCCCGGGATCATTGACCTATCAAAATTGCCGTGGCCAACCACAGGAGATAAAAAATGCTGAGCCCTAAAAAGGTTAAGTATAGAAAAATGCAAAAGGGCAGGATGAGAGGCCTGGCACGCCGCGGTAGCGACCTGAATTTTGGAGAATTCGGATTACAGGCGATGGAATGCGGGACAATCAGCAACAAGCAGATTGAAGCAGCCCGTATCGCCATGACCAGGCATGTTAAAAGGGGCGGCAAGATGTGGATCAGAATCTTCCCGAGTAAATCTTTTACCAAAAAACCTGCGGAAGTCAGGATGGGCAAGGGTAAGGGAGCACCGGAAGGATGGGTCGCAGTCATTCGACCCGGCCGCATACTTTACGAAATGTCGGGTGTGTCCAGGGAGATGGCCAAGGAAGCGCTCAGGCTTGCATCACACAAACTTTCCGTGAAAACGAGATTTGTGGAGAGGAGTTCTTAAGCATGAAAGCAAGTGAGATTAGGGAAATGAATCCCGAGGAACGGCTGCAGAATTTGACTGACCTGAAAGAAGCGTTGTTCAATCTGCGTTTTCAGCTCGAAATCGGCCAGATCGAAAACCCGAACAAAATCAAGCAGACGAAGAATGATATTGCTCGGCTAAAAACTGTCATCAGAGAAACCGACAACTAAACCATAGGATAACCAGAAGCTTTTGCTATGAAAAAACGAGGAATGAAAAGACAATTGGTCGGGACGGTAGTGAGTGATAAAATGGACAAGACGGTCACCGTTCAGGTCGAAAGGCTTGTCAAACACCGTCTGTATAAAAAATTCATCAAGCGGCAGAACAAGTTTGCCGTCCATGATGAGGACAACTCCTGCCAGATCGGGGACAAGGTGATGATCACCGAGTCGAGACCGTTGAGTCGGTTGAAGAGATGGCGCGTCAGCGAGATTGTAAAAAAAGCTGTTTGAATAAATTTTCATGCCTTATTGAAAATAGCGAGGTATGAAACAACACAAAATCTTGAAGTAAAGCGTTTCTAATGTAAGGAAGAAAAAAATGATTCAGGCAGAAACAAGATTGACCGCAGCGGATAACTCGGGTGCCAGAGTACTTTACTGCATCAAGGTTCTCGGTGGCTCCCGAAGACGGTACGCCGGTGTCGGCGACATCATTGTCGTTTCGATAAAAGAAGCCATACCCAACGCCAAGGTTAAGAAGGGTGATGTGCTCAAGGCAGTCGTTGTCAGGACCAGGAAAGAAATCCGTAGGCAGGATGGCTCTTATATCAGGTTTGACGACAACTCGGCGGTTCTGCTCACTGCCCAGAAGGAACCGGTCGGTACCCGTATTTTTGGTCCGGTTGCACGCGAGTTGCGGGCCAAGAAATTTATGAAAATAGTTTCCCTGGCACCTGAGGTGCTATAGGTTTAAAAGCGGTCTGTGGAGAGTTGGCTTATGTTAAGAAATAAGTGCCGTATCAAAAAAGATGATAAGGTGAAAATAATTACCGGAAAAGACAAGGGTAAGATCGGTAAGGTGCTGAGGGTCGATAGGAAAAAGGACCGCATACTGGTTGAGAATATCAATGTCGTTAAACGACATACAAAACCTAGCGCACAAAACCGTCAGGGTGGAATCGTGGAGAGTGAAGCGACGATTCCATGGTCCAACGCCATGCTAATGTGCAACAAATGCCTGAGCCCGATCAGGATTCAGATGAAGCAGTTGGACGACGGCAAAAAAGTACGCGCCTGCCGGAAGTGCGGCGAAGTTATTGACGCATAAAAACGGTTTTAGGTGTTAGGTTTCAGATGGCCGAACGATAAAGTGGAACTACATGCTTTCAGGCGAAGATCAAGCTTAGGCCTGATGCGATAAAGAGAAGGTAACAGAATGTCACAACTAAAAAGTTATTATGAAAAAGAAGTCGTGCCCAAGCTTTTGGAAACTTTCAAGTACAGCAATATGATGCAGGTGCCGAAGCTCAAAAAAGTTGTTCTGAACATGGGCATGGGCGAAGCTATTCATAATATTAAGCTGCTGGATGCGGCTGTTGAGGAACTTACGATCATCTCGGGGCAGAAGCCGATCGTCACCCGGGCCAAAAAATCCATCGCCGCTTTTAAGCTCAGAGAGGGGATGCCCATCGGCTGTATGGTTACCCTGCGGAACGACCGAATGTACGATTTTTTCAACAAGCTTGTAAATGTCGCCCTGCCGCGTGTGCGTGATTTCAGGGGGATTTCGGGAACGGCTTTGGACGGGAACGGCAATTATTCCCTGGGCATCAAGGAGCATATCATATTCCCGGAGATTGACTATGATAAAATCGATAGAATCAAGGGCATGAATATCAGCATCGTTACATCGGCGATGAACGATGCAGAAGGCAAGGAACTACTCAAGTTACTAGGGATGCCATTTAAAAATTAGAATGGGTTGTATGGCGGGTCCCCGTTTGTCCGAAATGGGAGCCGCCGGCACCGAATTCTGGTGGTTGATAATTTAGGAGGACAAGTTGGCTAAAAAAGCGCTGAGAATGAAAGCGGCTCGGAAACCGAAATTCAAGGTGAGGCACTACAACCGGTGTCCGATTTGCGGCAGGCCAAGAGCGTTTATCAGGAAATTCGGGATCTGTAGAATATGTTTCCGAAATTTTGCATCTCAGGGAAAACTTCCCGGGGTTGTTAAATCCAGCTGGTAATACTATCTGTGGAACGATGCGAATCAGAATTTCCGATTTCGCCCCCCATAGATCGGATTAAATAGGTTCGGGTCAAATAGATTCGGATATTAAAGAAAGAACAATACAGGAGAAGACGATGGCGATGAGCGATCCAGTTGCCGATATGCTGACCAGAATCAGGAATGCCGGCAAGGCAAAATTCAACAGTGTTGACATTCCAGGGTCCAAACTCAAAGTTGAGTTGGCTAAGGTACTAAAAGAAGTAGGCTATATCAGGAATTTCAAATTTGTTAAGGACGACAAACAGGGTATTTTAAGCGTCTACCTGAAATATGACAAGCAGCAACAGCATGTCATCCTGAGCATCGATCGTGTCAGCAAACCCAGCCGCAGGATTTATCTGAAAAGTAAGGATGTGAAACCCGTATACAACGGGCTCGGTGTTGCGGTTTTATCTACGTCCAAGGGGGTCATGTCCGACAAAAATGCCAGGAAAGAGAATGTCGGCGGCGAGGTTCTCTGCAATATCTGGTGAGATAAAAGAGCCACCAAGGCTCTACGTCTCAAAGAAAGTAAAACCTTTGAGTCCCGGTGTCTTTGGCACCAAAATAATCAGATAGATTTACGATATAGCATTGCAGGCGATTTGATAAGTAATTTAAGGAGATACAGATGTCTCGTGTAGGCAAAAAACCGATACCGGTTCCCGATAAAATAAAGATTACGTACAAGGACAGCGTTATTACCGTTAAAGGGGAAAAGGGTTCGCTCGAGCGCACCATTCATCCCGACATTGATCTGGCGATAACAGACGGCATCATCAATGTGACCATGGTGAGCGACAACCGAGTGAGTAGGGCTCTCCAGGGTTTGACCCGCAGTCTGGTGGCAAATATGCTGACGGGCGTCAGCAAAGGCTTCGACAGGGTTCTTGAAATAAACGGAATCGGTTATCGTGCGGAACTCAAAGGCAAGAGCATACTGTTCAACCTGGGGTATTCGCACCCGATCAATTTTGCGCTTCCCGAAGGGATTTCGGCCAGTATCGAAAAAAATAACGTGGTTAAAATTTTCGGCATTGACAAGGAACTGTTGGGGCGTACTGCGGCATCCATTCGACAACTCAGGCCCCCTGAACCCTATAAGGGCAAAGGGATTAAATATGCGGAAGAGTACATTCAGCGAAAAGCCGGTAAGACCGGTACGAAATAATCCAGTGGTCAGTAGTCAGTGATCAGAAGACAGAATACAAAAATTAGGGAATAAGAAAATGGGTTCAACTAATTTGCGCAAGGTATCACGGTTAAAACGGAAAAAAAGCATCCGCAAACGGCTGAGTGGCACGGCAGAGCGGCCAAGATTGAGTGTGTTCAGGAGTTCCAGGCACATTTATGCCCAGCTCGTCGACGACGTCAAAGGCGGTACACTGGTTTCCGCAGGCAGCCTTGAAAAGGATATCCGGGATATGCCGAAATTCGAAAGCAAGGTTGCCATGGCCGAGCATATTGGTAAACTGCTGGCCGAACGTGCCAAGGAAAAAGGCATCGAGGCGGTTGTATTCGACAGAAATGGATTTCTGTATCATGGACGCGTTAAAGCGCTTTCCAGTGGCGCCCGCAAAGCGGGATTGAAGTTTTAGTTGAAGGATAAATTTATAAAGGAGGCAAGCCCTTGTTCAGAAAAAATACTGTAGACAATGATTTAATTGACAAGGTTGTCCATATCAACAGGGTGGCGAAGGTCGTCAAGGGCGGCCGTCGATTCAGCTTCAGTGCCATTGTGGTGGTTGGCGACGGAAAAGGAAAGATTGGCTACGGTCTGGGTAAAGCCGGGGAAGTCCCCGAAGCGATACGCAAGGGCGTGGAAAAAGCTAAAAAAAGTATGTCCACCATTGCTCTTGTCGAAGGCACGATTCCCTTCCAGGTCACCGGGAGATATGGGGCTGGAAAGGTTTTGCTGAAACCGGCTTCGGAAGGTACCGGCGTGATTGCAGGCGGTGCTGTGCGTGCTGTTCTGGAGGCGGTCGGCGTGCAGAATATTCTTACGAAGTGTCTGGGTTCGCACAACCCCCACAATATTGTCAAGGCGACGATAAAGGGGCTTCAGCAGCTTCAAAGCCGAGAGGCGGTGGCGGCAAGGCGTGGCATTCCCGTATCGGAACTATAAAGAGGAAAAGATCAATGGCTGGGAAATTAAATATCACGATGGTAAAAAGCATGATCGGGAGGCCTGAAAAACACCGCAAAGTGTTGCGGGGATTGGGGCTCAGGAAATTGAATAAAACGGTTCAGCTTGAGGACACGCCGTCTATACGAGGAATGATTCACACCGTATCGCATTTAGTCAAGGTTGAGGAGAACAACGATGAAATTAAATGAGTTATCTCCGCCGGAGGGATCTCGAAAAAATAGGAAACGCAAAGGACGCGGCGTTGCTTCAGGGACCGGAAAAACGGGCGGTCGCGGTTCGAAAGGCCACAACAGCCGTTCCGGCGGAGGCGTGCGGCCCGGATTTGAGGGTGGTCAGATGCCTATTCATCGCCGCCTGCCGAAACGCGGCTTCACCAATATTTTTGCAGACCGTATCGCTACCATCAATATCCGTGATCTGAATAAATTCGAAAGTGGCAGTGTCGTGGATGAAGTGGCGCTTGTGGGCAGCGGCCTTGTTAAGGGTGCCAGGGATGGCATCAAACTTCTGGGGCAGGGAGAGATCGATTTTCCCCTGTCGGTAAAGGTCAACCGAATCAGCGCAACCGCCCGGAAAAAGATTGAAGCGGTCGGTGGAAATGTAGAGGTTGTATAATGATAGGCAGCGGTTTCCAGAACATATTCAAGATCCCGGAGCTTAAAAAGAGAATTTTCTATACCATGGCCCTTCTCTCCGTTTACAGGGTCGGTGTGCATGTTCCTACACCGGGAATAGACACCATTGCCCTGGCATCCTTTTTTGCAAAGGCCAAGGGAACGTTGCTGGGACTGTTCGATATGTTTTCGGGAGGCGCTCTTGAGCGGCTTTCCGTGTTTGCCCTGGGAATTATGCCATACATCAGCGCTTCGATCATATTGCAGCTTTTAACGGTGGTCGTGCCGCATCTTGAACGCCTTTCCAAAGAAGGTGAGCAGGGACGCAAGAAAATTACCCAGTACACCCGCTACGGTACGGTCGTTCTGAGTATTATCCAGGGATTCGGGATCAGTGTGGGACTCGAAAGCATGACCTCTCCGGGGGGGGCACCGGTAGTCCTCGAACCGGGATGGAGTTTTCGGTTGATGACGGTTTTGACGTTGACGGCCGGAACAGCCTTTATCATGTGGCTGGGTGAGCAGATTACCGAACGAGGCATCGGCAACGGCATCTCCCTGATTATTTTTGCCGGCATCGTAGCCCGCATGCCGCAGGCGATCGGCAATACCTTTCGTCTCCTCTCCACCGGAGAGATGGGTATTTTTGTGATACTCGTCCTGACGGTTGTGATGATTGGGGTCATCGGATTCATCATTTTTGTGGAACAGGGGCAGCGGCGAATTCCGGTCCAGTATGCAAAACGGGTTGTCGGACGTAAAATGTACGGGGGGCAGAGTACCCATCTTCCGCTGAAAATCAATACTTCAGGCGTTATACCGCCAATTTTTGCATCGTCGATCATCATGTTTCCGGCTACCATCGCCAGCTTTATCGCCATACCCTGGGTCAAAGCCATAGCCGATTCGATACGGCCCGGGAATTTCGTGTATGAACTGCTGTTTGTCGGATTCATTTTCTTTTTCTGTTACTTTTACACTGCTGTGACGTTCAATCCCGTGGATGTCGCCGACAATATGAAAAAGCAGGGCGGATACATCCCTGGCATACGTCCCGGTAAGCGCACGGCAGATTATATAGACCGCGTGCTGACACGTATTACTCTGGGCGGTGCCATTTACGTTTCTGCCGTGTGTGTGCTGCCTTCGGTTCTGATCAGCCGGTTCAACGTGCCTTTCTATTTCGGGGGTACGGCGCTCCTGATCGTTGTCGGTGTGGCCATCGACACGATATCACAGATCGAATCCCACATGCTGACCCGGCACTATGAGGGTTTTTTAAAGAAGGGCGGCGTGAAGGGTAGACGTTAAAAAAAAATATAAGGATTCAAGGGGTCAAGGATTCCAGGAGCCAAGCGAAATGCAATGTAGCTCTTGGTTCTTAGCTCTTTGCTGATGGCGCCAAGGGCCAACGGCTAACAGCCAAAAACACTCACTAATTGAACGCTAACAGATAAAAGGGACATCAATCGCTATGCCAAAGGAAGAGGCCATTAAAGTCGAAGGCGTTGTTCTGGAAACACTGCCCAATGCCATGTTCAAGGTCGAACTTGAAAACAAACACCAGGTTCTGGCTCATATTTCCGGGAAAATGCGCATGCACTTTATAAAGATATTACCCGGGGACAAGGTAACGGTAGAACTTTCACCGTATGATCTGACTCGCGGGCGAATAACATACCGCTCGAAATAATAACCATGCAGTGTGGTGGCTGACAGCGTACAGGCTGGCGGCCGGGACTGTAAGACGGCACTTACCACGTCGACATTGAACAAGGAGATGCAGCCATGAAGGTCAGGGCATCAGTTAAAAAAATGTGCAGCAAATGCAAAATCATCCGGCGCAAAGGGGTGGTGAGAGTGATCTGCACGAACAAGCGACACAAACAGAGGCAAGGATAGAGGAGGAAGACCATTGGCACGTATTGCTGGCGTTGATTTACCCAGGGGTAAACGTA